>Ga0153954_1000062_pt1 | contig 102585 bp, 100 predicted proteins | sample TSFL038MetaG_FD_102277 | JGI IMG/M metagenome (GOLD analysis project Ga0153954, IMG submission 102277) | Attine ant fungus gardens microbial communities from Florida, USA - TSFL038 MetaG | ecosystem: Host-associated > Fungi > Mycelium > Unclassified | place: USA: Florida, Wekiwa Springs State...
AAGGTCAACGGATAAGGATCTGGCCATGCACGCCAGCCTCCTTGCCGGCATGCAGTGTGAATCAGAACCAGCCCGATTCGGGAATCCCCTTACGATTCAATCAGACCAGAAAATGCTCTAGAAACAAGGCCGCGCCCGCGACCGCCGGGCGCTTGAACTGACGCGAAATCCCCATGATCAGATCCCCTTATGATTTGCCGCCGCGCGGCGTGGACTTTCGATTGATCGCGCCCCACCTCGGGCATCCAGGCCGCCGCTATGACACCGGCGACCGACGCCGCCAAGGCCAATCCACGCATTGGACCCCCGATGGCAGCGCCTCGGCTCAAGAGCGTTGGACTGAGCGACCTCTAGGTTAGCGGCGTTGGCCAATCGACACAGTCATCAAATGATGACAGAGTCCATGCGGGGAGTTGTGGGGCCGGGGGAATGGCGGCGAAGCGCTCTGAAAGCGGCGCGCTCGTGGATTCGATATACGAGGCCGCTTTCTGCCCGGAGAACTGGAATGACGTCCTTAGCGACGTAGGCGCTGCAGCCGGCTCCGCGTCGGGTCTGCTGATGGTGTTCGATCGGGCTCGTCCGCTGGGATTTCGCGCGACCCCCGTCATTCATGACATCATCGCGGCCGCCGCCACGAGCACGGGACGCCCGAATCCGCGCGCGACGTTCGCGTTGAAGAACCCGTTCAGGGGCTTCGTCAGAGTCGGCGACTACTTTCCATCCGAGATCCTGAATTCCGATCCCGGCCATGCCCGCCGCCTCGCTGTCGGCCTGGACAGCGAAGCAAGCTCCGTCACGATCATGCCGACGGGCGAACTGGTCGTCTTTTCCTTCGACCGGTGGCGGCGCGAGGGGCCGCACCGCAAGACGCACCTCGCCGCGCTCAATGCTTTGTACCCGCATCTGGCGCGGACGGCGCTCGTGGCGGCGCGACTTGGCCTCGAGCGCGCCGGCGCGGCCACGGCCGCGCTTCAGATGATCGGTCTGCCGGCTGCCGTTCTGACGAGTTCCGGGCGCGTATTATCGAGCAACAGCGCGTTCGACCGGCTGACGGACCTCTTCCTGGCGACCGCCTGCGGCCGACTCACGATCGCCGAGGCGCGCGCCCATCGCCTGTTTCAAGAGGCGCTCGATCCGACATCGCCGGCGATCCGGTCAATTCCGGTTGCGCCAGCGGAGGGGCGCCCCGCCTGCGTCCTGCATGTGCTGCCGCTGCGGCGAAACGCGCACGATCTTTTCCTTGGCGGCGACGCCCTTGTGGCCGTCACCACGCCCAGCGCGGCGGCGGCGGCTCCGTCGCCGGCAGTGCTCGAAGGTCTGTTCGACCTCTCCCAGTCCGAAGTGTCTTTCGCGACCGCCTTGATGCAAGGCCTGACCGTGCGCGAAGCGGCGCGGAAATGCGGCCTGACGGAAAGCTCAGGGCGCACCTACCTCGCGCGGATCTTTGCCAAGACCGGAACGCATCGCCAAACGGAGCTCCTCACGCTGCTCTCTTCCGCTCACCCGTTTGAGCATGAGCGATGATTGCGCCATCAGCGGCGGAGTGTGGAAATTCCGCATGGGTCCACAATCTCAGCGTTGAATTATCGACATTTTCTTGCGTAAAGGAGAAGCCGAGATTATCATCGCGATTATGACAAATTCGGCAGCGGCAAGCTCTGCGACCGCCGGGGCGAGCCCGCGCCCACGGCGGCCATCCGACGCCACATCTGCAACCAGGAGGTGTTTCCAGTGGGAGGAGCGGGAAATTTCCTATTCCCGCCGGCTGTAACCCTTTGAAAAGTCCCGATTCCAAAAAATAAACGCTAGTAAACGCTAGTAAATTTACTAACGTTTACTAGCGTTTATTGACGTTTATGCTCGCTTACTGACGCTTACTGAGAGCGGTTTCGCAGCTATAGGTTGCATTTCATGGAGCCGGGCTCGCTTCAGGGCACCGTCACCACGAGCCGCCCCCGGGTCTCCCCCTTGAGAGTCCGGGCCCCGGCGTCGAACACGCCCGCGAGGGGGATCGTCTCGGTCATCGAGGCGAGCTTGTCGCGGTCGAGGTCGAGAGCCAGACGCCGCCAGGCTTCGAGGCGGCGCTCCTTCGGGCATTGGACGCTGTCGATGCCCAAGAGCGAGACGCCGCGCAGGATGAATGGCGCGACCGTCGCGGCTAGGTCCATGCCGCCCGCGAGCCCGCAGGCGGCGACCGCGCCGCCGTAGCGCGTCTGGGCGAGGACGTTGGCGAGCGTCGTCGAGCCGACGCTGTCGACCGCCGCCGCCCATTGCTCCTTGCCGAGCGGCTTGCCCGGGCCGCTCAAGGTCGCCCGGTCGATGACTTCGTCCGCGCCCAGCGTCTTGAGGTAGGGCGCCTCGCTCTTGCGTCCCGTCGAGGCGATCACCCGCCAGCCCTTGTCGGCGAAGAGCGCGATCGCCATCGAACCGACGCCGCCGGCCGCCCCGGTCACCAGCGCCGAGCCGGACGAAGGCGCGAGGTCATGGCGCTCGATCGCCATGAGCGCGAGCATCGCGGTGAAGCCGGCGGTGCCGATCGCCATCGCCTGCGCACGGGTGAGGCCCGTGGGCAGCTTGACGAGCCAGTCGCCGTTGACGCGCGCCCTCTCGGCATAGCCGCCGAAATGGATTTCGCTTAAGCCACAGCCGGTCAGGACGACCTCGTCGCCCGGCTCGAAGTCCGACCGGCGCGAGCTTTCGACGATTCCGGCGAGATCCACCCCGAGAACCATCGGAAACCGCCGGATGATCGGGGATTTGCCGCTGAGCGCAAGCCCGTCCTTGTAGTTGACCGTCGAATGGGTCACCTGGACGGTGACGTCGCCCTCCATCAGCTCCGACTCGTCCATGTCGACGAATTGAACGAGCTGGCCAGCGTCGGTCTTGTCCGCTCGGATGGCGCGAAACGACATGCAAAGCCCTTGAGTTGGCGAACGGAAGCCTTGAGTCTATTGGCGGGGTCCAGGGCTGGTCAATCGGTCGGGCCCAAGCACGGTTGAGGGAAAGGGCCGATCATGCCCGGAAAAGAAAAGCCGCCGCCGGCCGCAAAGGAAAAGCCGCCGCGGATCGTGACGGCGCTCAAGGGAGCGGACGGATTGAGCCGCTGCCCGTGGCCGGGCGTCGACCCGCTCTACGTCGCCTATCACGACGAGGAATGGGGCGTCCCCGAATACGACGATCGGGCGATGTTCGAGAAGCTCGTGCTCGACGGCTTCCAGGCCGGGCTTTCCTGGATCACCATCCTGCGCAAGCGCCCGGCTTTCCGCACCGCGTTCGACGGCTTCGACCCGAAGAAGATTGTCCGCTGGAGCGACAAGAAAAAGGACGCGCTCATGCAGGACGCCGGCATCGTCCGCAACCGGGCCAAGATCGAGGCGACCGTGGCGCTCGCCCGGATCGTGCTCGACTTCGAGGGCAAAGGCGGCTTCGCGCGCCATCTATGGAGTTTCGTCGACGGGCGCCCGGTCGACGACGCCCGGCGCAGTCTCAAAGAGATACCGGTCGAAAGCGAGGCGTCGCGCGCCATCGCCAAGGACTTGCGCGCGCGGGGCGGCAATTTCGTCGGGCCGACGATCGTCTACGCCTTCATGCAGGCGACGGGCATGGTCAACGACCATCTCGTCGACTGCTGCCGTCATGAAGCCTGCCGGGCGCTTGCTCGCCCGCTCGATCCGTGAGCGAGCGTGCGCCGCGGCGCGCCTGGCAACGGATGCTGTCGGGACGGCGGCTCGATCTCATCGATCCGTCGCCGCTCGACGTCGAGATTGGCGACATCGCGCATGGGTTGGCGCGGGTGGCCCGCTGGAACGGCCAGACAAAGGGGCCGGAGATCTTTTCGGTCGCGCAGCATTCTCTGTTGGTGGAGGCCTTGTTCGCGGCCGGGGAGGCTTCGCCCTCCGCCGGGGAGCGCCTGGCGGCGCTGCTGCATGATGCGCCGGAATATGTGATCGGCGACATGATCTCGCCGTTCAAGGCGGCGATCGGGGGGGACTATAAGGCGATCGAAGCGCGCCTCAAGCGGGCTGTCCTCTTACGCTTCGGCTTGCCCGCCGAACCGCCCGATCATCTTGAACGCCGAATCAAGAGCGCCGACCGCGCGTCAGCCTATCTTGAGGCGACAACGCTTGCCGGTTTCTCGACTGCGGAAGCGCGCAAGCTGTTCGGCGAGCCGGACCTGCCGATCCGTGATTTCGCGGCCTATCTCGAGCCGATGCGGCCTGCGGAGGTCGAGGTCCGGTTCCTCGCCCGTTTCGCCGCACTCGACGCTGAGGTCGGCGCCGCCCTATAAGGCGGCTTGAGAGAACTCTTCCCATGCCTCGGCTTCATGTCTGTTCGCTCGCCCTGATCGGCGAAACCATCGCCAGGACAGGCGCGCGCTCGCTCGTAACCCTGTTGAGCCCTGGCACGGGGGTCGAGCGACCCGCGTCAATCCATCCTCAGCGTCATCTTTATCTCGCTGTCTCCGATATCGTTGAACCCGCGCCGGGCCAGGTGCTGCCAGAAGCGTCCCATCTCGACGAGCTTCTCGCGTTCGTCCGCGCCTGGGATCGGACGGACCCGATGCTGATCCACTGTTTTGCTGGCGTGAGCCGTTCGACGGCGGCCGCGTACATCGCGGCGTGCGCGCTCAAGCCTGAGCGCGATGAGTTCGCCCTCGCGCGCTCCCTCCGCGCCGCGTCACCCACCGCCTCGCCGAACATCCTCCTTGTGGCGCTCGCCGACGCTCGGCTCGGGCGCGGCGGACGCATGAAGGAGGCGATCATGGCGATCGGCCGTGGCGAGGCGTGCTTCGAGGGGACCCCGTTCACGCTCGAATTGAGCCAGTGACGGCGATTTCCGTCAGTTTTTGACGGCCTTGGTCATCGCGTCCTGCTCGGCCTGAGTCGGCGAGCCGTAGAAGGCGGGATCGTTGTCCTTGCCGCCGAGCGCGCCATAGGCGTGCTCGCCATTGTCGTCGAACAGCACGACGAACTTGTGGTCCACGCACTCCGTCGGTTTGCACACGAAGGAAATCTGATAGGGCTTGCCGTCGATCGTGAGGCCGGTCATCTGCCCGGCGACGCCGTCAAAGTTCCGATTGAATCGGACGAGCCAATCGGGCGTCGGCTGCACGAGCTTCATCAGCTTCTCCCACGAGGCGTGGTAGCGCGTTTTGCCGTGCAGGGCGTCGAACAGGAACGTCATGTCCGTTTCCGCCGCATGGGCTGCGCCGGCCAGAACGACAAGGGCGAGGGAAAGATTGAGTCGCATCGTGGAAAAGAGCCGTTTGGTGTTGGACGATGGAGCGAGATTAGGCGAACTGGCGGCCGGCACTGCCGCGCCTAGAACGCTTTGAACGTGATGATGGTGCGCGTGTCGACGATTCCAGGGATCACCTGCACCTTGTGACCAACGAAATGACCGACATCGACATTCGACTCGACGTAGAATTTGGCCAGAATGTCGTAGTCGCCGGCGATCGAATAGATCTCGGAAGCAATCTCCGCTTCGGCCAGCGCGTTCGCGACCTCGTAGGTTCGCCCGAGGGCGCATTTGATTTCGACGAAGAAGGTCTGCATCCGGTCACGGCCCTGATTTGCCGCCCTCTTGTGCAACAACTTCCACGTCGTGGTCCATCCCCGTCTGAACCTGGAAGGTCGATTGGTAGACCTTGGACTCGTGGCGCGCGATGACGACGTACTCACCCTCCGCCAGCACCAGGGAGGGGAAAGCGCCCACAAGCTCGCGGATGACGTCGCCGCCCGGCGTGAGGACCGTGAAAGTGGTGTTGGCGAGGGCCTCGGCGCCCGGCTTGTTGACGAGCTTGAGCGTGAGCGTCGCGCAGCGATGTCGAATCGTCACGTCGATCCGCTTACCCGAGACGACCTTGATGTCGGCGTTGACGATCGAATTGGAGGGGGTCGTCATTGGCGGCGCGAGGACAGCCGACTTCCCGGCCCCGGCTCCAGCGCTCGCGCCGGAACGGGCGCCGACGGTGTCGAGATAGGTCGAGACGATATGATAGGAACCTTCCGGCAGCCCGATGATGTCGTCAGCCTTACCTTTGGCATAGACGAGCTTGCCAAGCGGATTGCGGTTCTGGGGCACGTAGATGGCGAGCGACAGCTTAGACGGGTCGATCGGCGCGTCGGCGAGGGTGCCTTCGATCCGCACCGCTCCAGCGGCGAGGGTTAACCGTTCGGAGCGCACTTCAGCGCCGAGCGTCACGCGTTTGGCTACGCTGGCAAGGCCAAACGCGACATGAACGACGTATTCGCTCGGCGGCAAAGTCAGGGTCGGCTGGGCGAGGCCGGATTCGACGATCAACGGATGCGATCCGTCCGGATCGGCTTTCGCGCCAAAGACGCGCCAGCGCAGACCGCCCGTGAGCGGCGCGCCGCCGCCGCTAAGGACTGCGGAAAGGTTGAGCGTCGCCTGGGCGGATTCGCCCGCCGGCGTCTGGGCGCGTCCCGAGGTCATAAGGCCGATCAGCAGGACCAAAGCTGAGAGAATTCCCCAAGTCGCTCTCAATCCGCCTCGCGTGTTCGAAAATGACGCCGAAGTTTGTCCGCCCTGACCGCTCGTGGCCCCACATTGAGGCGGATCAAGGGCGGTTTACACTCGTTGGATTTTCGGCCAAGCACGCCGCCGACCAGGAAACAGCGCCAATGAACGACACGATCGAGATCCTCACGCGCCGGCGGTCGGTGCCGCCGCCGATGATGACGGGGCCCGCCCCGAGCGCCGATCAGCTCACGACAATCCTGACCGTCGCCTCGCGCGTGCCGGATCACGGCAAGCTCGCGCCGTGGCGGTTCATCGTCTTTGAAGGCCAGGCGCGCGAGCGTGCGAGCCGCCTTGCGCTCGAGATCCGCCTCGGCGATAGGCCCGACCTTGACGAGGCCGCCCGCGCCGAGGAGTCGCGCCGCTTCATCCGCGCGCCGCTCGTCGTCGCGGTCGTTTCGCGCGCCGCCCCGCACCCCAAGATTCCCGAGTGGGAGCAGGTTCTGTCCGCCGGCGCGGTCTGCATGAACATGATCGTCGCCGCCCGCGCGCTCGGCTTCTCGGCGACCTGGCTCACCGAATGGATGGCCTACGATAGCCGCTTTCGCGCCGCGATCGGCCTTGCCGAGCACGAGCGTGTCGCCGGCTTCGTTCACATTGGCCGAACCACGGCTGCGGTCGAGGATCGCCCACGCCCGCCGCTTGCGGAGATCGTCACCAAATTTCCGGAGTGAGGGCCGAGGCGGATGTTTTACGCGACGGGGGAGCGTGACCGGACGAAGCTGCCAAACGATCCGTTCAAGGCGATCGTCGCGCCCCGTCCGATCGGGTGGATCTCGACGCGGGCGCGCGACGGCCGGATCAATCTCGCCCCGTACAGCTTCTTCAACGGCTTTTCGAGCGCGCCGCCAATCGTCGGCTTCTCCAGCGAAGGATGGAAGGATTCGGCGTCCTTCGCCAAGGAGAGCGGCGAGTTTGTCGCCAATCTGGCCACCCACGCGCTGCGCGGCCCGATGAGCGAAACCTCGGTGCCCTTCCCGCGCGGCGACAACGAGTTCGCGCGCGCCGGGCTGACGATGGCGAAGTGTCGCCTTGTCGCCGCGCCGAGGGTCGCCGAGAGCCCTGCGGCCTTGGAATGCAAAGTCGTCGACGTGGTCGAGATTCGCTCGTTGAGCGGCGCCTTGAGCGGCGCCGTGCTCACGCTCGGCGAAGTGGTCGGCTTTCATATCGATGAGCGGTTTCTCGTTGACGGGCGCTTCGACATCGCCCGCGCCCGGTCCCTCGCGCGCTGCGGCTACCAGGACTACGCGGCGGTCGAGACGATCTTCACGCTCGCCCGGCCGAAGGGCGGCGGCGACGTTTGACCGCGGGCTCGGTTCTTCGTCCGCTGGTTCCCGTGTCCGCGTAGTAGCGGGAAACGCCGCGCGTTGATATGGCGGGCGCATGGGCTCGGTTGAGCCGAGGGAGGAAGGGCGATGAAACTCACCGGCGTTGCAGCGATCGTCACCGGCGGCGGCTCGGGATTGGGCCGGGCGACCGCGGAGGCGTTTGCCGCCAGGGGCGCGAAAGTCGCGATCTTCGACCTCAATCCCAAGGCGGCGGAAGAGGCGGCCAAGGCGTGCGGCGGCGTCGCAGTCCCGGGCGACGTGGCGGACGAAGCGTCCGCGTCCGCGGCGCTCGCCAAGGCCGCTGCGGCGCATGGGGCCGCGCGCGTGCTCGTCAATTGCGCCGGCATCGGCACGCCCAAGCGCGTTATCGGCCGTGAAGGCCCCCAGCCGCTCGGCGACTTCGAGAGGATCGTCCGGGTCAATCTCATCGGAACCTTCAACATGATCCGTCTCGCGGCCTCCGAGATGGCCAAGCTCGAACCGGTCGACGGCGAGCGCGGGGTGATCATTTCGACGGCCTCGGTCGCCGCCTATGAAGGGCAGATCGGGCAGGCCGCCTATTCCGCCTCGAAGGGCGGGGTGGTGGCGATGACCCTGCCGGTCGCCCGCGAGCTCGCCCAGTTCGCCGTCCGGGTCAACGCCATCGCGCCCGGCGTGTTCTTGACGCCGATGCTGGCCGGCCTGCCGCAGCCGGCGCAGGATTCGCTCGGCGCCTCGGTGCCCTTTCCCGCCCGCCTCGGCCAGCCGGCGGAATATGCCGCGCTCGCCGTCCACATGATCGAGAACGGCTACATCAACGGCGAGACGATCCGCATCGACGGGTCGCTGCGCATGGCGCCCCGATAGAAGCGAGGCGTTTCGAGGATTGCAACCTGAAGGCGATCCGCCTCCACAATAAGAGTTAGTAAACGAGTATAAACGTCAATAAACGCTAGTAAGCGTTAGTAAATTTACTAGAATTTATTTTTTGGAATCGGGACTTTTCAATAAGTTACGGGCGGTTCAGGGAAGAAAATTCAGCGGCCGCGCCCGTTCGCCTCCTGGTTGTGCCCCTGCCGACCGACAGCGCTTGGTTTGCTGTCCGCCACGCTTGACCATGATTTACGCCATCAGAAGTTAATAGCATCGTTTCTCTATTTCGGTAATAGAAGATCGACTCCGACAGCGCCGCCCAGTCGCCCTCTCAGGCGCTTCCGGTCTGCCGCCTCGGGTCTGCGCCTCTTCGAGCGAACTGCGTTTGGGTCGGACCGTGATCGTCATATGTGGACGGCCCCTGTTGGCAAGGGATCGGGCCCGGCGTCGGGATCGTTCTCGGGTCCGCCGATGTCCGGCCCCGGCCGCGTCAGGATGCGCGCGGCCATGACGGGTGCCCACATCAGAACGATCAGAGCGGCCGTGAGGCTGCGCCTCCATGGGACGGCTTTGCATAAGCGCGCCTCCGCGCCCGCCTCCACGTCCGCGAGCCGGCGTAGCTTCTCAAGGCTGACGTCACGCCCATCCGCATCGAATATTCTGATGCAGGATTTTTTGAATGAGGTCAGCCGCCGGACATGCTAAAGCGTCGAGCGCGCGTTCGGCCGTTGATCGACAATCTCCCGAATCCCAGTCCCTGAGGTTATGACGAACCGCACGGTTGTCCCCCGCGTTGCCAAGAAAACGTCACACGGCTTAGATGCAACGCGGCTTGCGTGTATCGTCAAGCCGCTGTTTTCATGACCTCGTCGGCCGATGGCTTCTGTCACAACTCTGAGATGGAAATCTCGTAGGGATAAGCGCTCCTCGACTGACCTCCTGGGGTGCATGGCCTCGCCCGTGAACTTACCGAGCGGGCGGGGCCTATCTTTCGGCGCTTGGGCTCCGGCGTCCTCGGCCCGAGCGCCCGAAGATCCCCTTGAGGCGGAAGTCCACAGCCGTTATGGCTCGCGCCAAATAGGCGTAAGCCGGCGCTTTGCTCCCCGAATCGAGCCGCCGCTCTTCATCGCCGGCCTCGCGGTCGCCATACCCACCTGGGCTGCTCGTGATCGAGGACATCGGCTAAGATCACGCGATCAGGGAGGAAACAATGCAAAAGGAAAGAGCGGGGCGTCTCGCCGGCAAGGTCGCGCTGATCACGGGCGCCGCGTCTGGCATTGGCCGGGCGACGGCGACGCTGTTCCATGCGGAGGGCGCCAAGGTCGCCGCGACCGACCGCAACGAGGCGGGCCTGACGGCGCTCGGGCCCGACGACGCGGATCTGACCCTCGCGCTGGACGTGACGGATGAAGCGCGCTGGCGCGAGGTCGTCGACGCAGTCGTGGCCAAGTTTGGGCGCCTCGACATCCTCGTCAACAGCGCAGGCGTCGCCGTCCTCGGCAATATCGAGACGACGACGCTCGCCGACTGGCGGAAGGTGATCGCGGTCAACGCGGACGGCACGTTCCTCGGCTGCCGCGAGGCGGTGCGGGCGATGAAGGAGACGGGCGGCGGCTCGATCGTCAACCTCTCGTCGGTCGCCGGAATCATCGGCGACGCCTCGTCGCTAGCCTATTGCGCGAGCAAGGGCGCGGTCAGGCTCCTGACCAAATCGGCGGCGCTCCATTGCGCCCGCGCCGGCTTGGGGATCCGCGTCAATTCTGTGCATCCCTCCTTCGCCGAGACGCCGATGGTGCTCGAAGGCATCGCGCGCGCCAAGGATCCGGAGCGAATCCGCGCGGGCCTCGCGCGCGCGGCGCCGATGGGGCGCATGGGGCAGGCCGCCGAGGTCGCCTTGACCATCCTCTTTCTGGCGAGCGACGAATCCTCGTTCACCACAGGGGCGGAATTCATGGTCGACGGGGGCTTGACGGCGCAGTGAGCTTATCCCCTGCGGACGGCGAACCGTTCATCGAGAAAATCTGAACGCCGCTCGCGCCAGACCGAGGCTCCGCTTTCTCCGGCGCGGGGGGGCGCCGCGCCGCCTTGAGGCCCGCGCCCCGCCCGGCGTCGTAAAAGTGTCATGGCTCTGTCATATCAGCCTCAAGTCGCGGCCCTAGAAGAGCGATCGATGACGCGCTTTCCTTGAGGGGCGAGGCGCGGCGTTCTTCCTTCCACGCGCTCAAGAGGCATCGATGCGAGTCACTCAGTTGATCCGGATTGCGGCGTTCGCGCTCTGCGGCGTGGCCGCGGCCGCGGCGCACGCGGCCGATATTTCTGGCGCCGGGGCCACGTTTCCATTCCCGATCTACGCCAAATGGGCTGACGCCTACAGAAAAGAGACGGGCAACGGGCTGAACTATCAGTCGATCGGTTCGGGCGCGGGCATCAAACAGATCAAGGCGCGAACCGTGACGTTCGGCGCGACCGATGCGCCGCTCGAGCCGAAGGAGCTCGACAAGGCTGGCCTTGCGCAATGGCCGATGGTGATGGGCGGCATCGTCGCCGTCGTCAACCTTCCCGGCGTGAAGCCGGGCGACATCGTCATCGACGGCCCAACGCTCGCGCAGATCTATCTCGGCAAGATCACGAAATGGAACGACGCGGCGCTCAAGACGCTGAACCCCAAGCTCGACCTGCCCGATCTGCCGATCGTTCCCATCCATCGCGCCGACGGGTCGGGAACGACCTTCAACTTCACCTATTATCTGGCCGAGGTCTCGCCCGACTGGAAGTCGCAGGTCGGCGTCGCCACGACGGTCGATTGGCCGGGCGGCATCGGCGCCAAGGGCAATGACGGCGTCGCCAACAACGTCGCGACCACCAAGGGCGCGATCGGTTATGTGGAGTTCGCCTATGCGGATCAGAACAAGTTGACCTACGCGAGCATGGCCAACAAGGCTGGCAAGATCGTCTCCCCGACCATGGAGGCCTTCCAGGCCGCCGCGGCCAACGCCGATTGGGCGAAGGCGCCCGGCTTTTTTAATATCCTCGCCAATCAGCCGGGTGAGAAGTCGTGGCCGATGACCGCCGCCACGTTCATCCTCCTGCCCAAGGACCCGCCGAACAAGGCCGCGGCGAAAGACGCGCTCGACTTCTTCAAATGGGCCTACGAGAAGGGCGACAAGATGGCCGAGGACCTCGACTACATCCCGATGCCTGACAATGTCGTCGCGCTTGTTCAGAAGATGTGGGCCGCCGACATCAAGCAATAGCGTCAGTCGACCGGCGGGGGAGAGCGCGCGGCCGAAAGAGGGCGCATCTCCCCCAAGTTCCAGAGCAAGGCTGAAGACCCGCAATGACCGCAACAGCACTGCGAAGCCCCGCCGCCGCGCACAGTTCGCCGATCGAGCGCGCTCGCATTCTTCGCCGGTTTAAGTTTTCGGACAACGGCTTCCGTTTTCTGACGCTCGCCGCGGCGGTTTTGGTGCTGGCGCTGCTCCTCGGCGTTATGGTGTCGCTGTTTATCGGCGCTTTGCCAGCGTTCCGCGAATTCGGCGTCGGCTTTCTGTTCTCGGACGCATGGAGTCCGCCGAAGGAGCAATTCGGCGCCGCAACCGCGATCTACGGCACGCTTGTCACGTCACTGATCGCCATGCTGATCGCGGTTCCGGTCGGGCTCGGCATCGCGGTCTTTCTGACTGAGCTCTGCTGGCTTCAGCTGCGTCGACCCATCGGCGTCGCGATCGAGCTTCTGGCGGGAATTCCCTCTATCATCTACGGCATCTGGGGCGTCTATTATTTCCGCCCGGTGATGCAGAACTATGTCCAGCCGTTCCTCATCAATACGCTTGGCAATGTTCCCGGCGTCGGCTTTCTCTTCCAGGGCCCGCCATTCGGCTATGGCGTGCTCACCGCGGGGCTCGTGCTTGCGCTCATGATCCTGCCGTTCGTCACCGCGATCTCGAGGGACGTGTTCGAAACGGTTCCCACGGTGCTCAAGGAAGCCGCCTACGGCCTCGGGTCGACCACCTTCGAGGTGGTCGGCGCCATCGTCATCCCCTATACGCGGGTCGGCGTCATCGGCGGCGTGATGCTGGCGCTTGGCCGCGCGCTCGGCGAGACGATGGCCGTGACTTTCGTCATCGGCAACGCCACCAAGATCCAGTCGTCGATTCTCGCGCAAGGCACGACCATCTCGGCGATGATCGCCAACCAGTTCGCCGACGCCGATCCTGGACTGTTCACCTCATCGCTGCTGGCGCTCGGCTTCATCCTGTTCGTCATCACGTTCATCGTCCTGGCGGCCGCGCGGTGGATGTTGGCGCGCATGGCTTTGAAGGTTTAAGACCGATGTCGGCGGCCTCCTACGCCAGGCGCAAGGCGCGCAACGGCATCTGGACGATCCTCGCTTACGCGGCGACGGCTTTGGGCCTCGCCCTGCTCGCGATCATTTTGATCACCTTGGTGTGGAACGGACTGGGCGGACTGTCGCTCGATGTCTTCACCAAGAACACTGCGCCCCCCGGAGTCGTGGGCGGCTTGCTCAACTCGATCGTCGGCAGCCTGATCATGACGACGATCGGCTTGGCGCTCGGCGCGCCGCTCGGCATTCTCGCCGGCACCTATCTCGCCGAATATGGCGCGAATTCCAAGCTTGCCCCTGCGGTGCGGTTCATCAACGACATTCTCCTGAGCGCGCCCTCGATCATCGTGGGCCTCTTCATCTACGAGTTGTTGGTCGTGCCTGTCGGACATTTTTCCGCCCTCGCAGGCGGCGTCGCGCTCGCGGTGCTCGGCGCCCCGATCATGGTCCGCACGACGGAAGATATGCTGAACCTCGTGCCCAACACGTTGCGCGAGGCGGCCTCCGCGCTCGGCATGCCGCGTTCGCTCGTCATCCGGCACGTCGCATATCGGGCGGTCCTGTCCGGCCTCGTCACCGGCGTGCTCCTCGCGATTGCGCGCATGACCGGCGAGACCGCGCCCTTGATCTTCACGGCGCTTGGCAATTCGCTGTTCACCGCCGATCCGCGCGGGCCCATGTCGGCCCTGCCGCTCATCATTTACGAGTTCGCCCGCAGCCCCTACGCGGAACAGCAGAAGCTCGCCTGGACGGGCGCGCTTATTCTGACGTTTGCGGTGTTGGGCCTGAGCATCTTGGCGCGGGTTCTCGCGGCCTCCGCAAGGCAGAAGTAGGATCTGAGGGCGATGAGCAGTCACGCGCAGGCCTCGACGGCGACCCGATTTCCCGCCGCGGAGACGGCGAAGGTTCAAGTTCGCAACCTCGATTTTTACTACGGGCAGGCGCATGCGTTGAAGGGCGTGAACCTGAACCTGTTCTCAGGTCAGGTGACGGCGTTCATCGGCCCCTCGGGCTGCGGAAAGTCGACGCTCCTCAGGGTCTTGAACCGCATGTATGACCTCTACCCCGGTCAGCGGGCCGAGGGCGAGGTGTTGCTCGACGGCGAGAACATCCTCTCGCCCGGCCTTGATCTCAATTTGTTGCGGTCGCGCGTCGGCATGGTCTTTCAGAAGCCGACGCCGTTTCCGATGACGATCTACGACAACGTCGCCTTTGGCATTCGTCTCTACGAGAAAATCCCGAAGTCGGAGATGGACGCCAGGGTCGAGCAGGCTTTGAGCCGGGCGGCCTTGTGGAGCGAGGTGAAGGACAAGCTGAACGCGAGCGGCTTGAGCCTCTCGGGCGGGCAGCAGCAGCGCTTGTGCATCGCCCGCACGGTCGCGATCAGCCCGGAAGTGATCTTGTTCGATGAGCCAGCGTCCGCGCTCGATCCCATCTCGACCGCCAAGATCGAGGAGCTGATCGACGAACTGTCCGGCGATTACACCATCGCGATCGTCACCCACAACATGCAGCAGGCCGCGCGCGTTTCGCAATACACGGCCTTCATGTATCTGGGCGAACTGGTCGAGTTCGACGAGACGAACGCCGTCTTCACCTCGCCGCACGACAAGCGGACGCAGGACTACGTCACTGGGCGCTTCGGCTGAGGGAGGATTGGGCCGTGGCGGATCATCACACTGTCAAAGGCTACGACAAGGACCTCGATCTGCTCGAGCGGCGGATCGCCGAGATGGGCGGCCTGGCCGAGAAAATGGTGATCGAGGCGGTGGATGCGCTCGCTTCCGGCGACGCCGCCCTCGCGCACCAGGTCGTGGAAACCGATCCGCGGCTGGACGCGCTCCAGCGCGAGATCGAGGAGCAGGCGATTCTCACCATTGCGCGCCGACAGCCGGTGGCGGTCGACTTGCGCGAGATTATCGGCGCCATCCGGGTCGCCGGCGACCTGGAACGGGTCGGCGATCTCGCGAAGAACATCGCCAAGCGCTCGGTCAAGATCGGCGTCGAATCGCGCGTGCCGCGCGCCATCGTCGGCATCAAGCACATGAACGAGTTCGCCACCGAACTGATGAAGGACGTGCTCGACGCCTACGCCCAGCGCGACGTTGAGCGCGCCCGCGACGTCTGGGAGCGCGACGCCGAGCTCGACGCGCTTGAAGACTCGGTGTTCCGCGATCTCCTGACGCACATGATGGAGGATCCGCGCAACATCACCTTCTGCGCTCATCTCCTCTTTTGCTCGAAGAACATCGAGCGGATCGGCGATCATGCGACCAACATCGCCGAGACCGTGGTCTATTTGGTGACGGGTTCGACGCTGCCGACAGAAAGGCCGCGCCGGCGGCAAGACGCCGAGATTGAGGCTGACGCGAGAGGGGCGATCAAGTGAACCAGGCGCGCAGGGACATCGTTCGATCGGGGGCGGCCTCCGCGCCGCGGATCCTGATCGTCGAGGACGAATCGGATCTGTCTTTGCTGCTCGGCTACAACCTGGAGGCCGAAGGATACGTGGTCGAGAACGTGGAGCGCGGCGACGAGGCCGAGCTCAGGCTTGCGGAAAACGCGCCCGACCTCGTGATCCTCGACTGGATGCTGCCCGGCGTCTCGGGGCTCGAAATCTGCCGCCGGCTCAGGGCGCGGGAGTCCACCCGCACCTTGCCTGTCATCATGGTGACGGCGCGCGGCGAGGAGGCTGAGCGCGTGCGGGGGCTTGCGGTCGGCGCCGACGATTATGTCGTGAAGCCCTTTTCGGTGCCCGAACTCATGGCGCGGGTACGGGCTTTGTTGCGCCGCAGCCGGCCCGAGCGGATCGCCGAGCACCTCTACGCGGGCGATCTCGATCTCGACCGGGAGACGAGGCGGGTGCGGCGCGGCGCTCGCGACATCCACCTCGGGCCGACGGAGTTCAGGCTCCTCGAATATCTCTTGGAGAAGCCCGGCCGGGTGTTTTCGCGCGCCCAATTGCTCGACGGCGTCTGGGGCCAGGCGGCGGAGATCGACGAGCGCACGGTGGACGTGCATGTCGGGCGCCTGCGCAAGGCGCTCTCGCGCGGCCGGGAGCGCGATCCCATCCGCACCGTACGCGGCACGGGCTACGCGTTCGACGAGACATTCGGCAAGTCGTGAAGTAGGGCCTGAACTGCGCCTGCCCAGGCCGGCCGGTCCGCCGCCATCCGGTCCATCTCCGCCATGATCGCCGACAAGAACGATCGGTCCGTGGCGAGCCGCGCGGCGTCCCGCTTCGCCTCCGCCCATTGACATTCGCCGCGAAACCGTGCCCTCCACCCCGCTCTCATGGTCAATGACAGCGCCCTGATCATCGCCGCGATCGCCCGGGTCGTGCGCCAGTCGACCCGTTACGCATGGGTCGTCATTTCCGTCCTCATCATCGCGGCGGTTCTCGCCGGGGTTTATGTGTCGCGCCACATCGCCATCAACACCGACTCGAGCAAGCTCTTGTCGAGCTCGCTTCCGTGGCGCCAGCAGGAGATCAAGCTCAATCAGCTCTTTCCGCAGCGGACGGACCTGATGATCGCGGTCATCGACGCGACGACGCCGGAAGGAGCGGATGAGGCGGCGGACGCGCTGGTCGGCGCGCTCTCCACGCAAAAGGATGTGGTCCGGACCGTCTACCGGCCGGATGGCGGCAAATTCTTCGCCCGCAACGGCGTCTTGTTCCTCGGCGTCGACGAGCTCCGGCGCAACATGGACCAATTGATCAAGGCCGAGCCCTTCCTCGGGACGCTCGCCCTCGACCCGACCTTGCGCGGCGTGTTGGGCGCCGTCTCGCAGTCGCTCGAGGGCGTCAGGCTCAAAAAAACGACGCTCGAGGATGTGCAGCCCGCGGTTTCCGCGATCGCCGGCGCCCTCGAGCAAGTCGAACAGGGCCGGCATGTCGCGTTCTCCTGGCGCCGCTTGATTTCTGGCCATGAGCCGGACCAGTCGGACCTGCGCCGGTTCGTCGACATGCAGCCCGTTCTCAACTACGCCGATCTCGAGCCGGGCGGGCAGGCGACCAAGGCCATCCGGGCGACGATCGCCAAGCTGGGCCTCACGCCCGACAGGGGCGTGACGGTGCGCCTGACCGGATCGGTCGCGCTTGCCGATGAGGAATTCGCCACCATCTCTGAGGGCGCGGCGCTCAATGGCGTCGTGACGATCCTCGTCGTTCTCGCGATTCTGTGGCTGGCGCTCAAACAGGCGCGGATCATCGTCGCCGTCCTCATCAACCTTGCGGCCGGCCTGAGCTTCACCGCCGCCGCGGGCTTGTGGATGGTGGGCGCGCTCAATCTCATCTCTGTCGCCTTCGCCGTGCTGTTCATCGGCCTTGGCGTCGATTTCGGCATTCAGTTCAGCGTCCGCTACCGGGCGGAGCGGTTCGCCGACCGCGATCTTGTGGAGGCTCTCGAACACACCGGGCGGGGAGTCGCTGGCCCGCTTTTGCTGGCCGCGGCCTCGATCGCCGCGGCCTTCTACTCGTTCCTGCCGACAGCCTATGTCGGGCTTTCCGAGCTCGGGCTCATCGCCGGAACCGGCATGATCATCGCGTTCTTGACCACCGTGACCCTGCTTCCGGCGCTCCTCGCCGTGCTCAAGCCGGGAGGCGAGCGGGCGCCGGTCGGCTGGGCGTGGCTTGCGCCCCTCGACCACTTTCTCGACAAGCGTCGCAATTGGGTCGTGGGCCTCACGCTCGGGGCCGTCGTCCTCGGCCTGCCGCTCCTCCGCGATCTGAGCTTCGACTTCAATCCGCTGAACCTTCGCTCGAAGAGCGTCGAATCGGTGTCGACGCTCCTCGATCTCATGCGCGATCCCAACACGAGCCCCAACACCATCGACATCCTCGAGCCGGATTTCGCCCGCGCGTCGGCGATGGCGGAGAAGCTCAAACAGCTGCCGGAGGTCGCGAAGGCCCGAACGCTCGAGAGCTTCGTGCCCAAGGATCAGGATGAGAAGCTCGCCATCATTGACGACGCCAACTTCTTTTTCGCCAACACCCTCAATCCCGACCCGGTCGATCCCGCGCCGACGCCGGCGCAAACCTTGGAGGCCATCAACAAGACCGCCGCCGACCTCAGAGCGACGACCGGCGATCTCGACACCCCGGCGGCCGCGCAGGCGCGCCGCCTCGCGAGCGCGCTGACGAAGCTCGCCGAGGCGCCGCAGGCGGTCCGGGATGAGGCGAATCGTGTTCTGGCGACGCCGCTCATGACGATGCTCGGCCAGGTGCGCGATCTGCTTTCGGCCGAGCATGTGACCCTGGAAACGCTTCCGCCTTCCCTCAAAAGCGCCTGGGTCGCGCCAGACGGCGAGGTCAGGATCGAGGCGAGCCCGAGCGGCGACGGCAATGACAACGCCGTCTTGCATCGCTTCGTCGACGCGGTGCGCAAAGTCGCGCCGGAGGCGAGCGGCGCGCCGGTGTTCATCGTCGAGGCGGCGGCGACGATCGTCAAAGCGTTCCTCCAGGCAGCGGTCTGGTCGCTCCTGTCGATCGCGCTGATCCTGTTCGTGGCCCTGAGGCGGTGGCAAGACGTCGCGCTGACGCTCGTGCCCTTGCTTGTGGCCATCATCGTCACGCTGGAAATCTGCGTGGCGATCGGGCTCAAGCTCAATTTCGCCAACATCATCGCGCTGCCGCTTCTGCTCGGCGTCGGCGTCGCGTTCAAAATCTACTATGTCATGGCGTGGCGCGCGGGAGAGCACAATTTCCTGCAGTCGAGCCTGACGCGGGCGGTCTTCTTCAGCGCCTGCACGACCGCCACCGCCTTCGGGTCCTTATGGTTTTCGCACCATCCGGGAACGTCGAGCATGGGCAAATTGATGGCGTTGTCGCTGGCGACGACGCTCTCGGCCGCGGTGCTTTTTCAGCCCGCGCTCCTCGCGACGCAAAGCAAGTCGCATGCCGACGATTGACCGGGCGCCCGCTCACACTTATTTCGGCGGCACTGTGGCAAAAGGGTGATAGTCGCGAGGGGACGGCTCTGCTAGCTTGAGTCGGCGGGGCTGGGGTCGATTGCTCAGAACCGGGTGGACGGGTCCAAGCGCGGTCTTGGCGGACCAGCGCCTGCGGGCGGCGTGTTGCGGTCGTTTCGAAAGGAAGTGTCAACGCATGCGGGGCGTTGAAGGCTGGATTGGACGGTTGGGCGCGTTGGGGCTGTCGGCGTTGGTCGGAGCGTGCGCGGGCGTTCCCCACGATGCGTCGCTGCCGATCGTTGATCCTAACGAGCACTTCAATCGGGGCGTGCTTCGCCTCAACCAGGTCGTTCTCGATCCGCCGGCGACGGTTGTTAAGTCGGTGCCGGGGGTTATCCGGGACCGCTTCCAGGATTTGGACGCGAACCTGAAAGAGCCGCGCGTTCTTGGCAACAACCTTCTCCAGGGGCGGTTCGGCGCCGCCGCCATCACCGCTGGTCGCTTCATTATCAACAGCACCTTCGGCATTGGCGGATTGTTCGACGTCGCCACGACGACAGGAAATCTGCCGCAGCAGACCGGCGATTTCGGCCAGACGATGTTCGTCTACGGCGTCCCGGCCGGCGATTATACGGTTTCCCCGTATTTTGGCCCGTCGACGCAACGCGATGCGATCGGCGGCGTGGTCGACACGGTTGCCGATCCTGTCGGATGGGTGGTCGGTGGAATCGTCATTGGATGGCCCTGGACGATCGGCTCGGCTACCGTCTCCGCGACCGCGCATCTCGCGCAATGGAAACAGGCCGAGAGTTCGTCGGTCGATTTCTACACATTCCTGCGCTCCGCATATTATCAGACGCGTCGGGCGCAATTGCGCGAGGCGCTTGGCCAACCGACGATCGTCGAGTCGCCCGCTACGCAAAGCGGGATCAGTGTGGCGCCGACCTCGGCTATCGGCCAGCCGGCCCGGTTGAGCCCGACCGGATCGCCGTCCTACGACATTCCGCCGCCTCAATAGACCGTCTTCACGGCGTCGAACTCGCCTTGTCGGTCCGCCGGGCGAGCAGGCGGCGTCCTTCCACCCACTGCCAGGCCGCGAGGCCCGGCAGGCCGAGGGCGAGTTCGCGGACCCGTTTCGCAAGAGAGATGGCGAGCGCGAGATCCGCCGGGACGCCAAGCAGCGCCCCGAACAAGACCAGTCCGCCCTCTTGCGCGCCTAAGGCTCCAGGCACCATGAACGCCGCCCCGCGCACCCCCGCGCTGAGGCTTTCCAGGATGAACGAGTCCGTGAAACTCAAGGGATGGCCGAGGGCCCACATCGTGAGCCAGACCTCGCCGACCCCTGTCACCCAGCCGATGAGGCGCACGAGCGCGGATGACGCCAGGGCGGGGCGCCGGCGGTAGGTGGCGACGATCGCCTCGTCGATCGCTTCGGCGCGGCCGGCGAAGCTGGACATCCAGCTTTTTGGCGCGAGGCGCTGAGCCCATCGCATGAGCGCGCCGAACATGCTGCTGTGTTGCAGCCGGATGAAAATGGCGATCGCCGCCGTGAACGCCACAACCCCGATCGTCGCCCCCCAGGCGACGCCGCGGACGTCGCCTGTCTTGCCGGCGACGAGCAGCGCCACTCCAGCGAGCACAAAAACGAGCTGGCTCGCCGTGCCGACCGTGATGTCGACCACCATGCTAGCGGTCGCCTGAGCTCCGGAAACCCCGCGCTGATGGACGAGCCTCGCGCCGACGACGTCGCCTCCGACGCCTGCGACCGGCAGGAGCGTGCTCACCGATTCGCGAATCCAGCGCATCCACACAAAGCTGGGCTGGCCCGGGCGGCTCGCGGCCGGGAACAGCTCACGCCAGGACGCCGCATCGCAATAGAGCGGAACAAGATGAGACAGCGTGATGGGGATGAGCCACCAGCCGAGCGCCAGCATGGCGGAGGCCACCTCCGGCGCTCCGCTATGGACGATCAGGACAACGATGACCAGGAAGCCCAGACAAGCAGCGAGGATCAGCGATATCGAAATGGCTCATGCCCCCTGTTCGGACGCGGCTCTCACCCGAACGCTCGGCGGGACTACGATCGCGGCGCGAAATCGTCTATCAGCAATCGTCGCCGAGGTGGAGCCGCCAGGGGCGTCGCCCCTGCGGATGGCACAGCCACGATGCCCCAAGCGCCTCTTTTCGTTCTTCTCGCTCCTTTGCCGGCTCCGGAGCGTCAGGCCGACATCGCGCGGGGACCCGACGGCGATCCGGTGGTGCTAGGGCTCAGCCTCATCGAACGCACGGTCTTGGCTGCAGGCCGGGCTGGTTGGGGGCAGGTGTTTCTCCTCGGAGGGGAAGCGTCCCGCGCGGCTGGGGCCGCCCCGATCGGAGACTGGCGGAGCCTCGTGACCGCGTCGCTCGCCTCTCCTTTAGCGCCGCTTTTCATTGCGCCCGCGGCGATCCTGGCCGAGAGCGGTTGGCTCGAACCGCTTGCCGACGCGTGGATTGAGCCCGCCCGTTGGGCCACGATCCCGAATCGGATCGCAATGATCCGGGCCGAATCGGCGCTGGACGCGCTGGACGCCCTCGATCAAGGGGAAGGCGCGCGGGACCTGGCGGCTGTCGAGAACCGGCTCGCCCGCCGGCTTGGGCCTCCGATTCACATTCTCAGCGGCATCGATCCGATGGTGGTCGAGAGGCCCGCGGACGTCGAGGACGCCGAACGGCGCCTGCTCCGGTCGCTCGTGAAGGAGACGGATGGGTTCATGGCTCGCCATGTCGAGCGGCCCATCTCGCTCGCGATCTCCCGCCGTCTGGCCGGAACCGCGATCACGCCCAATCAAATGAGCCTGATCTCGGTCGCGGTCGGAATCTTCGGCGGCCCGTTCTTCTTGTCGGCTCGGCCGCTGATGCAAACCATCGGCGCGCTCCTGTTTCTGGCGCATTCGATTCTCGACGGGTGCGATGGCGAACTGGCGCGGCTCAAATTCCAGCAATCGCGCTGGGGCGGCGTGCTCGATTTCTGGGGCGACAACGTCGTTCACATTGTCATATTCGGCTGCATGGCGGTTGGCTGGAGTCTTTCAGCGGGCTCGATCTGGCCTTTGTGGCTCGGCGCTGGAGCCGTTCTTGGGACATTGGGCTCGGCGGCCCTCGTCTATTGGCGGCTCATGCGCTTCAAGGACGGGTCGGAAACGCTGTTCACCTCGGTGTCGAACGCTCCCGAAGGGCCGCTGACGCGCCTCCTCGATTCCGCCTCGCGCCGCGATTTCATCTACCTCGTGGTCCTGCTGGCGCTCCTCGGCCGATCGAGCTGGTTCGTAGCCTTGGCCGGGATTGGCGCGCCGATCTATTTTTGCCTCGTGCTGCTTGCGGCGCGCCCGCAGGCCTTCCTGGCGCGCAGCGCGCCCGCCGCCACCCCCGGCGCAAATCCGTAAGCGTGGCGGACGGGCTAATTTCGCCAAGGTCCCGCGGCGGAAGGCGAGCGCCGCCCGGCACCCGGGCCGCCAATACGTTAAAATGGCCGGGCGGGTTCGATGTATCCTTCAACGCTGATGCGCCGGTTGCGCCGACCCGGCGTATTTTGTGAGCCAGTGTGGCTTTTGTCGCCTTGTCGGCTACAGTCGAATATGCGTATGCATGGTGTGCGTGTCGGCCGCAGAGCTGATTTGCGTTCGAGCGTTGTTGTCTCTGCGGCCCACGAGAACCTGGCGGGGGGTCGATCATCGATTTTCCAGAGCTTGGCGAGGTCACGTCTCTGAAGCGGAAAGGGCGGTGAGCGCGCTAAAGAGCCAAGACTTCCAGGCATATGGAGCGTAACGGAACGATCTGGGTCGAGTTTGAGCGTCATTTGTGCGCGTACATGCGTTCTGAGGCGAAGGGGTGGTATGAGGCGGAGCGGGGCCTTGACGCTCGGGTTGGTCCTAACGCTTGGCGCGGTGACCGGCGGCCGGGGGCAAGAGCTGTCGAGCTCTGTCACCCCGTCCAGCGCGTCGTTGATCGACGGGCTCGTTTTGCCGGCGGTGCCGGAGAATTGGGCTGACTTGCCGTTCAGGCTGACGGCCTCGCAAACCCTGTCCTACAACTCGAACGTCAGTTCAATTCCAGTCGGCCTCTCCTCGCTCGTTCCCGGGGCGGTGCTCGGCGATTTCACAACGACGAGCAGTTTCGGTTTCTCCACCAAAGCGAATGTATACGGTCAGCAGCTTTACCTCGACGCGACGTTTGGCGTCATCCGCTATCTTCATAGCACCGGATTTAATTCAGATGTTTACACGATAAGCGCGGGCGACAATTGGACTCTCACGTCGCGGTGCGCCGGGAACCTTGGCGTAACTCTTTCCAAGTCGCCCGCGGCTGTCACGGAACTGGTTGGAACCGGGGTTAATTACTTAACGACGACAGCCCTCAACGAGACTGGAAAATGCGCGGTCTCTAATGGATATTCGTTGGTGTTCAATGGCAGTTTGGGCAACGACACCAATTCGAACCCGGTTGACGCAGTGAACAACTCTCGAACCACGATGATTGCGGCCGGCATATCCTACGACAAAGGTCCGAGCAATGTGACGGCGCTGGCGAGCATTTCGGACTCGGTCTTCTCGAATCGAGGCGCCGGAAGCTCGATTGTGGGATTGGCTTCGGAGGTCGCGTTTCATAGTTTTACGCTCAAGTACACGCGCGAACTCAACCCAAACCTCTCGGTGGGTGGAATGATTGGACTGGTGGGAGTGACGGATTCTTTTAGTTTTGGCCTACCAAAAACACTGCTGCCGATCTATTCGATCAACGGGAAGTGGGCGATTACACCAAAACTAGAGATGACAGCGTCCGCGTCGAAGACAGTCAGTCCTCCGACCACGATCATCGGCAATGCCCAAACTGACTACAGCGCCGACATCACCATGGCCTACCAGCTGACGCCAAAACTTGTCGCCAACGCCACTGGCACGATCAGTTATACGAACTCGGCGTTCACCTCCGGGTTGACGAACGTTTCGCCCCTTTTCGTCAGCTCTCAGGATTTTTACAGTGTCACTGCCGGTCTGACATACCTTATGACGCCGTTTCTGTCAGCGACATTGAACGCCTCCTACACCGAGCGGGTCGCGGACCACCAGATCACCCCGCAAGACGTCATCACCGTAGGCCTGAGCTACAGGCCCTACTAACTTTTCTGTTGCTGGAGCGGAGACGATGCTGACAATGATGCGAATGGCCCGGCTCTGGACGCTGTGGCTGGCCGTCTTGATTGTCGGCGCGGGGGCGGCGTCGAGTTCGGCGCTTGCGGCTGGAGGCCGGGTTCTCACGCGGCAGGACGTGGTCTCCATCAAGGTCGTCAATCAACCGGATATGGACACGACGGCTCGCGTCGAAACGGATGGAACGATCAGCTTTCCCTATGTCGGGCGGATCAATGCGGCGGGTCTGACCGAAGACCAAGTGGCGCACGCGATCGAGCGACAGCTGGCGTCGCGACAGATCGTCACCGAGCCCCACGTGCTGGTCGAAATCACGACTTTCGGCACGCAAGCGAGCGTCCAAGGGCAGGTCGGAGCCCCAGGCGTCTACACGCTCGATCGGCCAACGACTCTGACACAACTCCTGTCCCGCGCGGGCGGGATCCGGGACGCGGGGCTCGGGGGAACCGTCTCGGTGCACCGCGCTGGGGGTGCGACCCTCAAGTTCGAGTCCAAGGATGTGCAAGCGGCGCGGGGGCCCGGCGCCAACCTGCGAATCGCCAACAACGACGAGGTTTTCGTTGACTTGGCGCCGTTTTATTATCTATATGGATATGTCAATAAGGCGGGAGAATTTCCGCTTCTTCGCCCTCTGACGGTGCAGCAGGCCATCTCGATTGGCGGCGGATTGGCTCTCCTGGGGTCGGAATGGCGGGTCAAGATCAAGCGCAAGTCCGGCAACGGGCAAACCTATGAGGTTCCGGCGTCGCTTGACGATCAGGTGGAGGCAGGCGATACGATTATCGTGAGCGAGCGCATATTTTAGTCACCAAGCCTTGCTACTTCTAGTCACAAAGCCTTGCTACGTTGGGCCTCTGAGGTGACCAAGAGCGACGGGGGTCGATCGTGTCGGTAAGCCAAATCTTGCTGATCCTGTTACGCCGGGGATGGATCGTCGCGCTGACGCTGCTCTCCACCACGATCGTGGCGGGCGGCATCCTTTTGTTCGTGCCGGGCCGCTACGACGCGATTTCGAGCGCCAGCATCGACCCGGCCAGCGTTGACCCGATCTCCGACCTCTCGAGCGGCGCCGGGTTGACCATGCTGATGCAGGGCAACATCCTCTCGCTCGTCACCAGCGAGCGGGTGGCGGTGGATGTCGTCAAGCGATTGAACTTGACCGATAATCCGCTGGTGCAACAGAATTTCCGAAAGTCATCTTCCTTCGGCCGCGAAAGCATCGAGGAATGGATGGCGGACAGTTTGCTGAAGAACGTCGACCCGAAATTCGCTATGGGAACAAACGTTCTCACCATCAAATACAAATCGGGCGACCCGAACCAGGCGGCGCTGATCGCCAATGCGTTTCTCGCCTCGACGATCGACGGCTCGGTCGCCATGAAGGCAGCCGAGGCTGATCAGACGGCGCGCTGGTTCGCGCCGCAAATCGAGGAATTGCGGAAGGAACTGGAGGAAGCGCGCGCGGCGCTCGCCGCGTTCCAGGCCAAGACGAATATGGTGGCGCCGACCGTGGGCGGGGATCGCGAAACCGGACAATACATGGCGCTCGCGACGGAACTCTCGACCACCCGAGCCTTGCTGACCACGCTGGAGAGCCGCCTGACTACCGGCTCGACCGACCTCTCGAACGATCCAACGGATCCCGACCTGCAAATCCTCTCAGGCTTGAAAGAGAAACTGTCGACCGCCGAAGCAGAAGTCGCGGCCACGAAGGGAATTCTGGGCGCCGGCAATCCGAAGATGGTGGCTCAGTTGGCGAGCGTCGCCACACTCCGCAAGCAGATCGCCGATGCGACCGAGAAAATGCATCTGCATCTCAAAGAACGCATCGAGACGACCAAAGCGCAGATCGCATCGCTCGAGAATGAACAGGCGAAATCACAGAAGTCGTTGATCGAGGTCCAGGGGCAGCGCGACCGGCTGAGCCAACTGCAGCGTGACGTGGACTTCCGCGCCGATCAGCTCAACGCCCGCGAAAGGGCGGCTGAAGCGGCCAAGCTGAAGAGCAAGCTGACATTCTCGGACATGACGGTTCTCGACAAGGCTTCGCCGCCAGTCGATCCCGCTTTCCCGAAGCCCCTTATTGTGCTGCCGGTCGGAATTGGCGCCGGTCTCGCTCTCGGACTGATCCTCGCGCTTCTCGCCGAAGCCGCGGACCGGCGAGTTCGCTTCCCGGTCGATCTGGAACATTCGGCCTCGGCGCCGTTCCTGGGCGCGCTTGACGGCGCCCGGGCGTCGAGACGGCGGCTTGCGGCTGCCGCTTCAGGAGGCCGCAGCCTTCGACCCGCATGAGCCCCGTGCGGAAGCGCCTCGATCCAGAGATCGAATAGTCTGGGCGGGCGCGTAGCCGCCCCCACAAAAAAGCCTGAACGGTTCGGGAAACAATTGCGTGTATGATCGATTGGCGGACCGTCGGGGTTGGCGGGCCGACGATCGAAGACTGAGAGCTTGATCTCATGGCGATCAAATCGAGTTACCAAAAGGATACGGATAACATCGTCGCGGTCCAGACGTCGAAGGATCCCATCGAGCAGCAGATTCTCGCGGCGGGCAATCTGAGCGAGGCTCAGGTCGAGGCCATCCGCGGGTTTCAGCGACGCAAAGGGCTGACCTTCGGAGAGGCGGCGATCGCGCTGGGGCTGGTGCGGCGCGACAGTCTGTTTCTGGCGCTGTCGAAACGCTACAACTATCCGGTTCTCAACTTCGGCGTCGACGAAGGCCGCTTTTCGCGCGAACTGGTCGTCGGCTACCAACCCTTCAGCGCTGCGGCGGAGGCGTTCCGTTCTGTGCGGTCGGCGCTGGCGACCGGGCCCTTGTCGCAGGGGAAGAACGCTTTCGCGGTGATCGGCCCCCACCGGCGTGTCGGGGTTACGTATTTCGCCGCGAACCTCGCGCTGTCCTTCGCCCAGATGGCCGTCCCGACGCTCCTCGTCGACGCCAACTTGCGGAAGCCCAGGCTCGCCGCTCTATTCGGCGTGGACCCAAAGACAGAGGGCCTGGTCGAAGCTTTGACTCACGGCGAGGCGGAGTTGCCGCCCGTCACGCTGGACATCGTGCCCGGCCTGTCGCTTCTCGTCGCCGGGGCGACGGCGCCTCACCCGCAGGAGCTTCTGAGCTCCAAGGAATTTCTGACGGTGTCACAGAACGCCCAGCGGAACTATGGCGTCGTCATCTACGACACGCCGGCTGCGCTCGAGAGCGCTGACGCGTATGTCGTCGCGTCGCGGGTCGGGGCGGCGATCGTCGCCGCCCGTCAGCACAGAACGAAGGTCAGAGACATCAGCAAAATCTCGCACGCCCTCGAGGGCTTCCAGTGCGACGTCGCGGGCACGGTTCTCTCGCGCTTCTGATCGGGTCTCGCGGTCGCTCCGCGCAAACTGGCTTTCGAGCCGCGTCTTTGAAGCCTACGACGCCATCGTCGAGGCCGCATGCGAAGCGTGGCGCAAACTCATCGCCTCAATCGGCATCAGAGACTGGGCTCACGTCGGGCACTCGCTGTGACCCTTGGCGTCAGTCGATGGTGGCTATGGCGCGAACGGGCGATCCGCTGCCGCGATGAATCTTGAGCGGCAGGCCTTGAAAATAGAACTCGCGCTTGCCGACGAGTTCCTCAAGATTGCAAAGCCACTCATAATGCGAGATCCGTCGATCGCGACACGTCCGATGGTTTGGAAACAGGTTGTCCGTCGGCCTGTCGGTGGACGGACCTTCAACGCCATGCAGTCGTGATCCCCGGTCGGCCAGCCAGTGCGTCGCGGCCGCGGTTATCCCCGGGTTGCTCCATACCGACTTTTCAGTCGGAAAGTGCCGTTTGTGCAGGCCCGTGTTCAGAAGCACGATGTGCCCGTCGATCGTGACCTTGGCCTTCTTTTGCGCGGCTTCAAGGTCCGCGACATCGATCTCGCCAAGGTCGGGAATATGGGTCAGATCGAGGCACACGGCTTTGCCCATGAACATGTCCAAAGCCATTTCATCGATCGTCTCGCCATCCTCGCCCAGGTGGAAGAACGCGTCCACATGGGTGCCGACATGATCGACCATGCTGATGAAGGTCGTTGCGCCGGTTAATTGATCGCCTGGGATTCCGAGATTCCACTGGCGGAAGTCGTCGTGCCCGAAATGAGGGAGGATCACAGGTTTTGGAAAGAATTTGTGCGCGGGCATGTTGTTGGTCAACGTCACCGTCAAGTCGATGATTCTTCCGCTCATATGTTTATCTTTCCGACTCTGCGACCAAAGCGTCCGGGCTCGATTCCGAGGCTGACCCTTGAGCCCTGGCTTCGACCGTACCGGCGCCCACGACGCCAAAGGCGCGCAGGGATTGGGTGAGCGCGTCGGCGGTGAACCGACGCCCGATCAAGACAAGCGAGCCGTCCCGTCCGTCGGCGGCCCCCGGCTTGTCCGGCAGGATCTCCGGAGATTGGACGACCTTGCGGACGCTCTGCAGGAGCAAGCGGCCGCGTGGAGTGCGGACGATTCCCTTGATCCGCAGGATGTCGTCGCCGCGGGCGTGAATGAGCGCGCTGAGCCATACCGTGAGGGCCGGCCAGTCGGGCGTCTCGCCGAGGTCCAGCGTGCTGGCGCCGATCGGCGGCGCTGTTTCGGCGCCTGGAAGCGGCAGGGCCTCCGGTTCCGCGCCGGATGCATCCGGCAAGTCGGCAGGCGAACCCATCACGGAACCCGCCAACGCGGCTCCCGGATTGAGGACCCGAAGGGTCGCGATCAGGCGACGCAAAGGCTCCGGCTCCGCGGCGTCCACCTTGGTGACCACGAGTCGGTCAGCCGCCTCGATCTGCCGGCGGCCAAGATCTTCGTCCCGAAGTTGCGCAAGCCCGTGCAGAGCGTCGACTGTGACGACGATCTCACCCACCACGATGTGGTGCTGCAGGACGGGGTCTGTAACGATGGCGTCGAGGATGCGGCCCGGGTCTGCTAGTCCGCTCGTTTCCAGCACGATGTGGTCGACTCGCGGCGCCGAGGAATCCCCTCCCACCCGATCGTCACAGATCTCGCGGAGCAGCGCCACGAGACCCGGACGCTTCTCGCAGCAGGCGCAGCCGCCGGCGAGAATGCGCAGGCGCGTCGAGCCAGCCAGCAGAGCGCCGTCGACGGGCGCGTCGGCGGCCTCGTTGACGACCACCATGGAGTCCGGCAGCAAGCCACGGTGGAGATGATGGCGCAGCCAGGTGCTCTTGCCCGCGCCCAGGAAGCCGCCGAGAATTGTGAGGCGCATCCGGCCTTCGCGCGGATTGCCGGTCAAGGGGCTCGCGCCTCGTCGACGAAGCGCGAGTCGAGAGGATCGACCGGACGGCCGATGATGCGCTCGGCCGCCTCCCAAAGCTCACTGAGCGTATGGACGACGACCTGGTGGCCGGTCCGGCTTGCGAGTGTGAAGCCGGAGCCGGAGCCGTCGTCATAGACGCTCAGGCCGTAGGAGGCGAGCACTGGGGCGAGGATGCGAGCGCGCTGCAGACGGCCGCGGATGCGGTCGAAGGCGCTGCCTGCGCCCGCGTCCGTCCAATGGCCCTGTGCGGCCGGAAACCCGCAATTCGCGCACATCCTGCCGGCGCTCCCTTCTCCCCGTTCTTCAAATAACCGGGGGGCGTTCCTTGCCGCTGAAAGGATAGCGCTTCCGGAAATCTTCTGCGATCTCCTCGAAGGTCGCCCAGCGAACGCCTTTGTGTCCGTTCACGTATTCGATCAGCCGCTCCAGCATCATGATGACCTGCGGCCGGCCGCTGACGTCCGGATGGATGGTGAAGCAGAACGTGGCGTAGTCCATCTCCCGGTAGACCCAGTCGAACTGCTGGCGCCACAGGTCTTCGATGTCGCGAGGATTGACGAAGCCGTGACTGTTCGGAGATTTTTTGATGAACATCATTGGCGGCAGATCGTCGACGTACCAGTTGGCGGCGATATCGACGAGATCAATTTCCTTGCCGTGTTGAAGGGGCTTCATCCACTCGTGGGCCTCCTTGGAATAATCGATCACGGTCCAGCTGTCGCCGACCCGGGCGTAGAAAGGCTGGAAGTCGCGGTAGCCCTGGCTGTGGTCGTACTTGAAGCCGTGCTTTAGCAGTAGCGCCGCGGTCGAGGCGGACATCTCCCACCACGGCGCGACATAGCCGCGAGGCTTCTTGCCGCTCAGCTTCTCGATCACCTCGATCGACTTCACGAGCACGGCTTCTTCTTGCTTGGGCGTCATGGCGACCGGATTTTCGTGAGAATAGCCGTGCGCGCCGATCTCGTGACCCTCCTCGACGATCTTCCGGCACTCATTGGGGAACGTCTCGATCGAGTGGCCGGGGATGAAGAAGGTGGTCCTCAATTTGTATTTTTTGAACAAGTTCAACAAACGGATAACGCCGACTTCGGTTGCGAAAATGCCGCGCTGAATGTCGGACGGCGAGTCGTCGCCGCCGTAAGACCCGAGCCAGCCCGCGACGGAATCGACGTCCGTGCCGAACGCGCAGATGATCTCTTTAGCCACCTCTATTCTCCTCAGTTTGCGTATTGGACCTGTCAGACCGTCAATGTGTCGGCGCCAGGTCCGGAAGCTTGGTCCGCCATCCACGCGGCCCCGCGCCGCCGAGATGCGGCGCGGAGCACAGGTTTGCCGTTATGGCTTCGAACCGGAGCCAATCGCGAAGCGCTCAGTTCGGAACCGGGATCGGCTTCACGTGGTTGGGCTCGAGCCAATCGGCTGGAGCCTTGCAGTCCGCGCAGTTCACGCCCGGCAGGTCGTCCGCATACGTCACCGGAGGCAGAGGCTTGATCGTGGCGCCTGGCGTTGGATCGCCGTTTTGCACTGCATTGATGCTGAGTTCGGGCACGAGGTCGCCGTTGAGCGCGGTGTCAAGGAACAAAGGCGCCACCTTGTCGGCGGGGAAGGTGTTGCAGCCGTCGGCGAACATATCGCCCTTGCAGATCTTGACGTCTTTTGGCTCGACCCAGGGCAGGGGAAATTCGACGTTGTGTTTCTCGAGTTTCGTCTTGCCGGTCAGCGCTTCCATCATGACCTTGAACGCGTAAGGACCGACGGACGGCCCCGCGCTCGATGAGACGCCCTTCAGGCCCTTGGCCTGCATGGCGGGGTCGGCGATCATCAGCCGGTAGCCGTTGTTGGACTGGCCCGCGATGGTGACGAGGCGGTTGGGGCGGCCGTTGACCACGGCCTGCAGCGCTCCATAGCTTCCGTCGACGTTCCAGATTCCGTCGATATTGGGATGCGCGGCCAGAATCTTGGCCACCTCCTCTTGCGAGATGCTGTCGTTCCAGTTGCCATAGAAGTCGCCGACAATCTTGATGCCGGGGTAGCGCTTGAACACGCCAAGCGCCTGCTCGTCATAGACCTTGGTGACGGTGGTGCCGGCGACGCCGTGGTTGATCACCATCTCGCCCTTGCCGCCCATCTGGTTGGCCATCCATTGCGCCGTGTTCGCGCCGTAGCGAGCGGTAATGTTGCTGACGTTATAGGCGCAAGGCTCGGTGACGGTGGAATCGTAGGCGAACACCAGAATGTTCTTGGCGCAAGCCTGCTTGATCACGCGATTCAGGGCCGTGGGCGACAGGGGATAGACGATGATGGCGTTGGCGCCGGCGGCGATCATGCTCTGCAGATCGGAGATCTGGTGTTGAACGTCGGTGCCCGAGATCACGGTCTTGAACTCGACCGTCTTGTCGTAAGGCGGCGTTCCGGCCAGAGCCTTGATGCCGTTGGCGGCCGAGGCCTGCCAGGAATTGCCGGAATAGCTCATGTCGAGGAACACTTTGTAGTGGTCTTCGGCGTAGCCCGGCGTCGCCCCGCTGCTCAGCAACGCGCCGATCGTCGTCGCGATCGTGGCGGCAAATTTAAGACAGCCCTGAACCCTCATCTGTTTGACTCCCTTGACGTCGTGGAGCGGATCGCTCTGTTAGTTTCTACGTCGGCCTCCCAGCCTGCCTTGCAACAGCAGCGCGAGGAAGATGACGCAGCCCTCTATCAGGCTGCGCAGTCCCTGCGACAGGCTCAGAACCGTGATGGCGGTCGAGAGCGTGCTCAGGAACAATGCGCCGGCAAGCGTGCCGGCATAGAGGCCCGTCCCGCCGGTGACCCGCGCGCCGCCGATGACCACGGCCGCAATCGTCGGCATCAGCAGCGGATTGCCCATGTCGAGCGTCGCGCTTGACGAATAGCCGGCGAGCAGCACGCCCGCGAGGCCTGCGCACAGGCCGCTGAGCGCGTAGACCGTGACCGTCAACGCCGCCACCGGCAAGCCAAGCAGAGTGGCGGCGCGCGGACTGTCGCCAAGCGCATAGATCTGACGCCCCACCGCGCTGCGGTTCTGGAACAACGCCGCGGCCACGGCGAAGAGGACGATGAAAAGGATCGGCAGCGGGACGCCGAGCCAGCTCCCCGCCATGAAACGTTGCAGCGCCGGCGCGACGCTCTGCTGAGAACTGCCCGCCGTCATGCCGAGCGCCACGCCGAAGAAGGCGATCGAGGACGAGAGGGTCATGATGAAAGGCGGCAATCGACCGATCGCGACGCCAAGCCCGTTGATCAGCCCGATCCCGGTCGAGCACAGGAGGGCGATTGGAAGGGCGTAGATCAGTGCGCCGTCATCGCCGCGCGTGAGATTGGCGATGATCATTCCGCCGATTCCCATGACCGCGCCGATCGACAGATCGATGCCGCCGGTGAGGATCACGAGACCTTGTCCGAACGAGGCGACGACCAGAAAGATCGCGGTCACCAGGATGGCGGTCAATTGACCGATCGAGCCGAATCCGGCGACCGTCAGTTTCAATGCGACGATCAGAGCCGCAGTCGCGACGAGCACGAGCACGACCGGCACCACGTCTGGACGCAGAAGGCCCGGGCGGTCCCCGGGCGGCGCGCCGGACGGTTGCTGCGCCCCCCACAGGGGCCGGTCGACGTCGGCCATCAGGCGGTTCTCCATCGCTCGAGGCGCGACACGAGAGCGCCGATCTGCCCGAAGAAGATGGCGGCGATCATAATCAGTCCATTGAAAATGTTAGTGTAGAACTCGGCGACGCCGAGCGCGAACAACATTTTCTGCATGACGGTCAGGATGCCGGCGCCGACCAGCGAGCCGATCACTCCGCCCCGCCCGCCCATCAGCGACGTGCCGCCGATCGCCGCTGAAGCGAACATGTAGAGCAGGAAAGAATCGCTCACCCGAGGATCGCCTGAGCCGATCTCGGCGCTGAACAGATAACCCGCGACGGCATAGAGGACGCCGGCCGCCGCAAAAGCGAAGAAGCGCGTTCTCCGCACGTCGAGACCCGAGAGCCGCGCGGCGCCCTCGTCGTCGCCAACCGCATAGATCGCGATCCCGCGGCGCGTATTCTTGAGCGCCAGCCAAGCTGCGGCCACCCCCAGCGCCACCATCGCCGCGACCGGAAAACCGCCCACATCCCCCGTGACCCAGGCGGCGATCGCATCCGCGACCTCGCCGCCCGGCGCGCCGAGGATCATCAATGCAATCCCTTGGCAGGCGATGAGCGAGCCGATCGTCACGGCCAATGACTGCAGGCCTAACAGGGTGACGAAGCAACCATTGACGCAGCCGACCAGGAGCCCGATCGCAAGCACGGCGATAAGGCTGCCGAGGCTGCCGAGACGGCCGGTGCTGGTCGTCGCCACAACCACATTGGCGATCGCCACAACACCCGAGCCGGATAGGTCGAACTCGCCTGACAGCACGACCAGAGTGAGGCCCGAAGCCGCGACAGCCAGCACGATGGCGTTGTTGACGAGGTTGCCGAAACCGAAGGTCGTCAGCGCTGAAGGATCGCGGCTGGCGTAGATGGCGAACATCAGGACCAGCAACACGAAGGCCGGAAAGACTGGACTGGCGCCGAGCGTCCGGATCCAGCCTAAGCCGCCGCGCATCAGTGCACCGCCTCGGACACAGGCGCAGTTGATCCTTCCGTATACCCGACGCCCGAGGCGAGCGACAGGATGGCTGCTTGGGTCAGTTCGGCGCCCCGCACCTCGCCTGCGATGCGACGGCGGTAGACCACCAGCACACGGTCGCACAGGTGCACGAGCTCGTCGAGCTCGGTCGAGTAGAACAGGATCGAGCCGCCGCGGGCGACGTAACTGGCCATCATCGCGTAGATGCTCTGTTTGGCGCCGACATCGACGCCGCGAGTCGGATCGAACAATAGGAGACATTTGGCGTTCGCGACGAGCCCGCGCGCCAGAATGGCCTTCTGCTGATTGCCGCCGGACAGCGCGTCGATGTTTCGACCGAGATAGCGTTCGGCGAGATCCACGGACGGCGTCACCTGTGCGACGGCCTTGCGCTCAGCGGCCTGGTCGATGAGCCCGAGGCGGCTCACGTCGTGGATCACCGGCAGCGAGATGTTGGCGAGGGTCGAAAGGTCGCCGAAGAGCCCTTCGGCCTTGCGGTCCTCCGGCACGAGCACGACCCCTTTGTCGCGCGCATCGCGGGCCGAACGGATCCGTGTGACGGCGCCGTCGATCGCGATCGTGCCGGCTCTCGCGGGCGAAAGTCCGACTAAGGTGCGAAATAGGGCGGACTGGCCCTGGCCTTCGAGTCCGGCCACGCCGAGACATTCGCCGGGCGCGAGCGCAAAGCTGACCGGGTTCAAGCCCTGGCCGGCGAGCTCATCGACGCGCAGACGAGGCGCGGCGGCTTCTTGGATCGACGAGGCGCGGCGGGTGAATGTCTCCACCGCCGAGCGACCCGCCATATTGGTGAAGATGTCATCGTCGCTCATCGCCGCGAGGTCGCGATCGAGCACCTTGCGGCCGTTGCGCAGGATGATGCAGCGTCTGCAGAGACGGCGAATCTCGTCGAGTTTGTGCGTGATGTAGAGGACCGAGACGCCCTCCTTCAGCACGCGGTCAATGAGCCGGAACAGCCATTCGCGATCGGATAGCGCCGCGGTGGGCTCGTCGAGGAGCAGCACCGAGGGATTTCGGGCCAGCGCCCGAACGATCTCGATCCGCTGCCGTACGCCGAGCGGCAAGGCGCTCACGATATCGCTCGGCCGAATGTCGGTAACCCCCCAGCGCGCCAACGTCGCTTCGGCCTGGCGGCGCAGCTCGCGTCCCGAAACGAGCCCGACGACGTTGCGATCGGGTCGCGGCAGCGCCAAATTCATGGCGACCGACAGGCTCGGCACCAAGCTGAGTTCCTGGAAGGCTGTCGAAATCCCCAGCCTGTTCGCGTCGACGATCGACGTCGGGCGGAAGCGTTCGCCCTTGAGCCTGATCTCGCCGTGGTCGGGCGTCACAACGCCGCTCAGCGTCTTGACCAGGGTCGACTTGCCGGCGCCGTTCTCCCCGAGCAAGCCGCAGACCTCTCCGGCGTTCAAGGCGAACGCGACGTCCTCGAGCGCGACGGTCGCCCCATAGCGCTTGGCCAGACCTTCCACCTGGAGAACCTGAGGGTTCACCGCTCGCTCTCCACCGACCGCCGCTCCCGCGCCGCCTTTGGTCTGACCATTACCGAACGTAACATCGGCGTTTTCGCACGGTCAAGGATGGGCATGCGCTTTCGTCCCATGCAGCCGCGGCGCTATCTCATGCAGCCCAGCAATGTCGCTCGGTCGCCGGCGTCGCGAGCCACGTCTGGTCGGACCTTCGCGAGCAAACATCGTGCCAGGATCAAGCGCCAAGCTCTTTGCGGAGCAATGCGAACAGTTCGCTCTTGGTCTCGAACCCGACGCCTGGACTGTCGGGCAAACGGACATGGCCGTCGACGACTTCGGTGTTGTCGGCGAAGCCCCCGAACGGGCGGAACACGTCGGGATAGGACTCATTGCCGCCGAGGCCCAGCCCCGCCGCGATGTTGAGCGACATCTGATGGCCGCCATGCGGGACAACTCGGCGATTCGACCACCCGTGTTGCTTGAGCACATCGAGCGTTCGGAGATACTCGACGAGTCCGTAGGATAACGCACAGTCGAATTGCAGCCAGTCGCGCTTCGGGTCCATGCCTCCGTAGCGCAGCAGGTTGCGAGCATCCTGGTGAGAGAAGAGGTTCTCGCCTGTCGCGGTGGCGCCGCCGTAGCGCGCGCTCAATTCCGCCTGCAAGGTGAAGTCCAGAGGGTCACCCGCCTCCTCGTACCAGAAGAGGCCATAGGGTTCGAGCGCGGCAGCATAGGCGAGCGCCGTCTCGAGTCCGAAGCGCCCGTTCGCGTCGACCGCGAGCTTCTGGCCGCTCCCCACGATCGCGAGCACCGCTTCGATTCGCTTCAGGTCTTCGGCAAGCGGCGCGCCGCCGATCTTCATTTTGACGGTCGTGTAGCCGCGATCGAGGTAGCCGCGCATCTCGTCCTGCAAAGCGGAGAGATCTTTGCCCGGATAGTAGTAGCCCCCGGCCGCATAGACCCAGACCTTGTCGTCGGGGACGCCGTCGCCGAATCGTTCCGCGAGGAGGCGATAGAGCGGCTTTTCGGCGATCTTGGAGACCGCATCCCAAATCGCCATATCGAGCGTGCCGACGGCGACCGAACGCTCGCCATGGCCTCCCGGCTTCTCGTTGCGCATCAGGATTGACCAGATGCGAAACGGATCGAGATTTGCGCCGGCGTCGTCGAGCAGATCGGCTGGATCCGCCTCGGCGAGGCGGGGCAGGAGTCGTTCGCGGATCAGCGCGCCCTGGCCGTACCGGCCATTGGAGTTGAAACCGTAGCCGACCACCGGCGCCCCGTCGCGGACCACATCGGTCAGCACCGCGACGACCGAGCAGGTCATCTTCGAGAAGTCGATGAAGGCGTTGGCGATCGGCGAGGCGATCGAGACCGTTCGCTCCCGGACGTCGACGATCCGCATCGGCAAGCTCTCCACTCCCCGGCCAGCCGGGAATCCGCATGCGAGGCGGCGCCGGGGCGCAATGACGTCTCACTTGATCCCATTCGCCAAGTGCGGTCCAATGCCGTTCCGTTATTGCGCTATGCCGAAAACGACATGGACCTGAACTGGCTGACGGATTTCGTGGCCTTGACCGAGAGCGGCAGCTTTTCTCGCGCCGCCGCCCAACGCCATATCACCCAACCGGCTTTCAGCCGGCGCATCCGGGCTTTGGAGCAATGGACCGGCGCCGCGTTGTTCGAACGCAACCCGGGCGCCGTGACGCTGACCGAAGCGGGACGGCGCTTGTTGCCTTGGGCGGAGACGCTGCGCCGCCAGGTCGATGAGGCGCGGGCCGACGTGCGGGTTGGCTTGTGCCTCCCCATTGAGCCGCTGCGCATCGCCGCGACCCATTCGCTGTCGCTCACCTTTTTTTCGCATTGGATTGAAGCGATCGGCCCGTTCACCTTGGCGCCCCTTGAGCTCGCCTCGGAAAGCCTCGCCGGTTGCGAGCGCCTGATGAGCGAGGGCCGAGTTCAGTTCCTGCTCGCCCACAGTCATCCTGCAACCCCCGTTCGGCTCGACCCCGCTCTCTTCTCTTCGGTGGTGATCGGGGCCGATTGCTTGGCGCCGGTCGCCGCGCCAAGCATCGCCGCCGCCATCGATCGCGATGGCGGAGATTCGTCGGCATACCCCTTCATCACCTACAGCGAGGACTCGAGTCTTGGCCGCATTCTCAGCCAGCACCTCATGACGTCCGGGACGATGACGGCTCTCGAGCCGATTCTAACGTCCCATCACGCGGGTGTGCTAAAAGCCATGGCGATTGGCGGCCGAGGCGTGGCGTGGCTCCCGCGCTCCCTCATCCTGGCCGAACTCGATCGGGGGGATCTTGCGCCCGTGGGAACTCAGGCGTGCAACACGATCGCGCTCGACATACGTCTGTTCCGACCGAGGGCCCGGCTGTGCGGCGTCGCCGAGTCCTTTTGGGCCGCGGCGGCCAATGGCGGCCGCGACGTCACATCGGGCGACGCTGCTGTGAATCCGCCGACCGCGCGCCATCCCGAGGCAAGGAACACGAACCATGATGGCGAGCGGTGACTGACGATCTCAGGGACACGATGCTGACGTCAGGTCACAACATCTCAAAGAGCAAAGAGGGGGCTAGCGCCGCCTCGTCGAGCCGTTGGGAACAAGGGCGGCGTGACCGCTCGGCCAACGTCACCCAGGCGATCGTCGCTGCGCTGCAAGGCATGATCCGCGACGGTACCTTCAAGAGCGGCGCGGCGCTTCCACCCCAACGCGATCTTGCCCAACAATTGGGGGTGAGTCGCGCCTCGCTGCGGGAGGCGGTGTCGATCCTCGGCACGCTGGGACAATTGTCGATCGAACAGGGCCGGGGCACCTTCTTGGTCAGCAGCGTGGAGGGCGCGCGACCGGGCCAGCCGATCGGCACGTGGCGGTTCGCCACTCGGTATTCGCCGGAAGAGGTCTACCAATTCCGGCTGATCGCCGAGAGTCATGCGGTGCAACTCGCCGCAATGAATCATAGCGATGAGGAATTGCTCGAACTGAACAACAATCTCGAACGTTTCCGCCTGGCCACGCGCCGGGCGGACCTGGGAGCCTATGCAAGGGCCGATTTCGATTTTCATCGACTGATCATTCGCTTCTCGTGCAACCGGCTCCTTGCCGACATGCATGCAAGTTTTGCGGGCGTGCTCCTCGAAGCGCAGCGCCTGCCGCTGATCAAGAAGGATGCGTTGTGGGAGCCGGTGGTGGAGCACGAACGGATTCTGGAGTCGCTCAAGCGCAGCGACCCCGAGGGCGCCCGCTACTACATGCGACAGCACCTGAGCCGCGCGTGCAGCCGGGCAGGCATTCGCATCGTCGAGGTCATCTGACCGCCGCCCGCCTCAACCGCCGAGAAAGTCGAACTCCTTGCGCATAGCCTCGCCGGACAGTTCGGCGCCGAGCATCACGGCTGCAAGCACCCGCGCCTTCGGACCGCTGAGATCGCCGGCGAAGATCGCGCCCGCGCGATCCAGATCCTTGGCCCCGCCGTTGCCATAGATCGGCTGCACGCGTCCTCGCGGAGAACGCGATGTGACGATCACCGGTACGCCCGCCGCTATGATCTCGGCGACCGCCTTCGCCGCCGCCGGCGTGGCGTTGCCGCGGCCAAACCCCTCGATCACAATACCCTTGGCGCCGCTGTCGGCCGCGAAGCGGAGGAAGCGGTCGTCCGAGCCCATCACCAGTTTGATCAAGTCGACCCGGCTCTCCACGCGCTCCGCTGCGAAGGTTTTGCGCAGGACCGGATGGCGGTGCACGGATACGCGCTCGCCATCGATCTCGCCGAGTTTGCCGTGTTCGCTCGATGCGAATGTGTCGACCCGCGATGCGTGCGTCTTGGTGACGTCGCGCGCGGCGTGGAACTCCTGTTCGAAGGCGACCATCACGCCGAGCCCGATCGTGGCCGGCGAGGCCGCGATGCGCACCGCTTCGGCGACATTTCGGGGCCCATCGGGATCAGGTGCGTCCGCGGCGCGCTGAGCGCCGGTGAAGACGACCGGCTTATCCGACGCGACCACGAGATCGGCCAGGTAGGCGCTCTCCTCCATCGTATCCGTCCCATGCGTAACCACGACGCCAGTCGTGGCCGGATCGGCCAGATGGGTTGCGATTCGCTTCGCCAGACCAAACGACAGCGGCAGGTCGATGGCGAACGAGCTCACATTGCAAAACTCGTCGACCACGAGATCGACTCCCTCCAAGGGATCACGCAGGCTTTGACGCAGGCTCGCCCCGTCGACGCTTGCTGCGGTATGGCCGCTTTTCGGGTCGTGGCGCGAAGCGACAGTGCCCCCGGTTGTGACCAGGACGATTTTGCTCATGTGTGGGCCTGCCTCAATTGTCGCCAATTGGTCGGACCTTATTGAACAAGATCGGAAGCGCCTAGGGGGCGCCTGATGCACTCTTGTGCATCGAGTGCGTAAAGTTCGGGATTGACGATCCGCGCTATTCGTTGTCCATTCCTCATGGCGCTATTGGTCCGACCTTTGCAGGAGACGAGCGCCACGGGAGAACAGCATGTCAAATCGCGACTCCGAATCGTTCTTTGCCCCGAGCCGGCGCCAGTTTCTAGGAAATTCCGCCGCTGTCGGAGGCGCGAGCTTATTGCCGGCGGCGCTGGCGCTTCCCGAAGCGGCGTCCGCGCAAGGCGCTTCCGACACTTTGGTGATCGCAGCGCCAGCCACGCCCCAAGGTCTCGACATCGAATTCGACGTCAGCCTCGGCTCGATCGACACGCTCGGCGCAATCTATGAATACATGCTCGCCTACGAAAAAATGCCCGACCCCAATGCGCCCGGAGTGTTGCGCGAGGACACCGGCGTGCATCCCGACAAGCCGAACGGCCTCGCCCTCAAGGGCAAGCTTGCGGAGAGTTGGGAACTCGCGCCCGATGGCCGCAAGGCCACATTCAAGCTCCGGGAAGGCGTGAAATCGAACTGGGGCAATCCCTTCACCGCCAAAGATGTGAAATGGACCTGGGACCGCAAATTCAACCTCAAAGGGCAGGGGCTGTTTCAGACGGCGGTTCTGGGCTTGCACACGCCCGATCAGGTCAAGATCGAGGGCGACCACGCGATTTCGTTCAATCTCGACAAGCCGAACCCGATTCTGCTCAAGCAGCAGTGCAACTTGGCGAACCCGATCTACGACGGAACCAAATGCGCTGAAGTCGGCGGCAAGGACGACCCCTGGGCGGTGCAGTTTCTCAAGAACGACAGCGCCGGCTTCGGCCCCTATCGCCTCAAGCAACTCGTGCGCGGCCAGCAGGCGGTGTTCGAGGCGCGCGACGACTATTGGGGCGACAAGCCCGCCATGAAGCGCGTCATCATGAAGGAGGTGCCGACGTCGGCCAGTCGGTTGTCGCTCTTGCAGGGCGGAGCTGTCGACATTGCTCAGTTCCTTCAGCCCCGCGAATTGCAGTCGCTCAAGGGTGCGAACGGCGTAGCTGTCGACGCGGTCAATGCTTCGTATGCGATCTGGCTCGAGCTCAACGCTGACATCAAGCCTTTCGACAATGTCGACGTGCGTCGCGCCTTCAACTACGCGATCCCGCAGGACGAGATCATCCGCACCATCTATTACGGCTATGCGGACAAGCAGACGGCCCCGATGCCGTATATCTATCCGATGGTCGACACGTCCTTCTTCGACTACGACCTCAATCTCGACAAAGCCAAGGAATTGCTCGGCAAGGCGGGCCTTTCGAGCGGGCTCACGACGACCATCTCCTACAACGCCGGCGATCCCACCCAGGAGCCGATCGCGCTTCTGATCCAGACGTCTCTGCGCAAAATCGGCGTCAACGTATCGTTGGAGAAACTGCCGGCCGGCGTCTTCTACGAAGCCGTCACCAAGCGCCAGAAACCTGTGATCTTCTATCTCGACTCGCCGTGGACGCCGGATCCCGGCTATTCGATGTATCTCTATTTCAACCAGAAGAGCTATGTCGACTATTCGAACTATAAGAACGATCATGTCGACCAGCTCATCACCGAGGGGCTCGAGACCCTCGATGACAAGATTCGCGCCGAGAAATACAAGGAAGTGCAGAAAATCCTGATGGACGAGGCCCCATGGGGGTTCTTGGCCTATCCGAAATACACCTTGGCGAGAAAAGCCAACTTGAAGGGATTCACATATTACACCTCGAACAATTTGCGCTTTCAGGACTTTAGTCGCGGGTGATTGATCGGCGCTGAGCGTGGTCCTGAATCTGGCGCAAGCAAGACGGGTTCGGTCGAGGATTCTCGACCTTCTATGCGACGGGCGTGCGAATCCGCGTCGCCAGCAAGTCGAGAAGCGCGGCGTCATGGCGGCTCCACGATGACGCCCGCGCTGCGATTCTTTGCAGGCGCTCTCCTGGTCCGGCCGCGCTTCGCGATCGGATATGTGATCGTCACAGTCGTGGTGCTGGCCGCGTTGCTGGCGCCCGCCGTTGCGCCCTATTCGCCAGTCGAAGCCAATTCCAACGAGTTCCTTCAGCTGCCAAGTCGCGCCCATCTGTTCGGCACCGACGCCGTTGGCATGGACATTTTCAGCCGCACGATCACGGCGCCGCGCATCGACCTCGCAATCGCGATCCTCGGAACGCTGCTTTCCGCTGTCGTCGGCACGGCGATCGGCGCTCTTGTCGGCTTCTATTCGGTCGGCCGCGGGCCGAAGGTCTGGCTCTCCTTCGGAGTCATGCGGGCCGCCGACGTTTTGCAGGCTTTCCCGGTCTTCGTCTTCGCCATCGCGCTGGTGGCGGCGCTTGGCCAGAGCATTCAAACCGTTGTGCTCGCCATCGCATTCGTCAACATGCCGATCTATCTCAGGCTGGTGCGCGCTCAAGTGCTCAGCATTCGCGCCATGCGTTATGTGGAGGCCGCCAAGGTGGCCGGCGTGACCGACGTCACCACCATCCGTCGTCATGTCATTCCCAACGCCATCGCGCCGGTGCTGGCGCAACTCTCCGTCAACGTTGGCTGGGGCATCTTGTTGACCGCGGCCCTCTCCTTCGTCGGCGCAGGCGTGAGGGCGCCCACTCCCGAGTGGGGCAGCATGATCGCCATGGGATTTCAGAACGTTGTCACCGGGCAGTGGTGGCCTTCCGTTTTCCCCGGCCTCTCGCTGGCGATCACTGTGTTCGGCTTTTCGCTCGTCGGCGCCTCGATCGAGGCGCTGTCCGATCCGGCGCACCGCCAGACGCTCGCTCAGGCGATCGAAGAGCGCAACGCGCGCGCCGCAGCCCGTCAAGCCGTCAAAGCGGGGATCTGAGCCGGTGCGGATCGCGCGTTACCTGCTCCACCGATTCGCCTTCATCCTGCCTCAGCTCCTCGGGATCGTGCTGGTCAGCTTCCTTCTGGTGAAGTCGATCCCCGGCGACCCGGCGGTGCTGATGCTTGGCCCGACCGCCACGCCCGACGCGATTGCAAGTCTTCGCGCGCAGATGGGGCTCGACCAGCCTCTCTACATGCAGTTCATTCTTTATGTGAATCATCTGCTGCACGGGGATCTCGGCACCTCCTGGCAAACGACCCGGCCGGTGCTCGACGATTTGATTCAGCGCTTTCCCGCCACGTTGGAGCTCGTGACCTTTTCGTTGATCCTGGCCATCGCGGTTGGGATGGGGCTCGGGATTGCCTCAGCGCTGAATCCAAAGGGCTGGATCGGCCGGCTCGCCGACGTCTATGGCTTGAGCGCCGGCGCGCTGCCGGATTTCTGGTTCGCTCTCGTTCTGATCTTCGTGTTCTATACGCTCGCCCACTGGGCGCCCGCCCCCCTCGGGCGGCTCGACATCGAGGTGATCGCGCCAACCCCGATCACCGGCTTCATGACGATCGACACATTGCTCACGGGCGATATGCAGGCGTTCCGCTCCGCCGTCTCGCATTTGATTTTGCCAGTGATGACGCTCGGGCTGATCAATGCCGGGCCGATCATGAAGATGACCCAGTCCAGCATGCAGAAGATGCTCGCTTCCGACGCAAGCCGCTACGAGATGCTGTGCGGCATCCCGCAGCGCCTGGTGAGCCGGCACGCATTGCGCAATGCGCTGCCCTCCATCGTCACGATCATCAGCGTGCTCTATGGCTATCTGATCGGCGGCGCCGTACTCGTGGAGATTGTCTTCTCCTGGGGCGGCGCCGGACAATATGCGGTTCAGGGCGTGCTCAATTCAGATATCTACCCTGTGCTCGGGTTCGTGTTGTTCTCAGCCGTTTTCTCGCTGATCGTCTATATCGCGGTCGATTTGGTCTATGTGCTGATCGATCCGAGGATCAGCCATTGACCGCCGAAGCAAACACAGTCGCCGGCGCTGCGAAGCCGACCGCCGCTTCGCCCCTGTCGGCGGATCTCTTGCGTGTCGAGAATTTGCGCGTCGCGTTCCCAACGCCATCGGGGCAGGCGCGCATCGTGCTCCGCGGCGTCGACCTTTCGGTCAAGCCCGGCGAGATCCTGGGGCTGGTTGGCGAGAGCGGCGCCGGCAAAACGACATTGGCCCGCTCGATTCTCGGCGCTCCGCCGGTTCCGGGACGCATTGCGGCCGGACGGGTGATGTTCGAAGGGCGCGACATCCTGGCGCTGCCGGAAAAGCAGCTGCGGCGCCTGCGCGGTCACCGGCTCGCCATGGTGGTGCCGAACCCGCGCGGCGAACTGAACCCCACGATCACGATCGGCGACCAGATCGCCATAATGGCGCGCGTCCATCTGGGGCTCGACCGCAAAGCGTCTCGCGCGCGAGCCCTCGAGATGCTGAAGGCCGTCCAGATCCCGGATCCGGAACGGCGGATGAACGCCTATCCCCATGAGCTCTCCGGCGGCATGGCGCAGCGCGCCGTGATCGCCATCGCGCTGATCTGCGATCCTGCCTTCGTGATCTCGGACGATGCGACGAGCGGGCTTGACGTCACGGTCCAGGCCCAGATCCTCGACCTCCTGCGCAAGCTCGCGGCCGAGCACGGCAGCGCCATGCTGTTCATCACCCGCGACGTCGGCATCACGGCGCATTTCTGTGACCGCGTCGCGGTGCTGTACGCCGGGGAGGTCATGGAGACGGCGAGCCGCAGCGCGCTCTTTCTGTCGCCCGCCCATCCCTACACGCTGCTCCTGCTCGCCGCCTTCTCGCACAATCCGGCGCTGCGGCAAGGCTGGAGCGCCGCAGCGAGCGCGCCGGCGCCGGCCGCGTCGGTCCCCGCCGAAGCCTGCATCTATGAGGGCCGCTGTCCGTTGGCGCAGCCGCTTTGCCGCGCCGAGAAACCGCCGTTGGTTGAACTTGCGCCAGGGCATGTTGTTCGCTGTCACTTTCCGGTGAGGCGTTGACCCCGCGATGCTGACGGTCGAGCACCTTCACAAGCAGTTTCCCATCGCGGGATCGCGCAAGGTCGTCAGCGCGATCAACGACGTGTCGTTTTCCATCGCGCCCGGCGAGACGCTGGGCCTCGTCGGGGAAAGCGGTTCGGGCAAAACGACGGTCGGACGCATCATCGTCGGCCTCATCGAACCCTCGTCGGGCGTCGTGCGGTTTGACCTCAAGGGGAACGCCCATCGCGACGGGCGGCCGCCGAAGGGCAAGGTCCAACTGGTGTTCCAGGAGCCCGCCGAGTCGCTCGATCCCCGGCTCAAGATCGGCGCGACCATCGCCGAGCCGCTTCAGGCGCTTGCCGTCGAACGCAGTGAGTGGCGACGCCGCGTGCGCGACGCCATCGGGCTGGTCCGGCTCGATCCGGCCCTGCTCGACGCCTATCCAGCCGAACTGTCGGCAGGGCAGCAGCAGCGCGTCGGCGTCGCCCGCGCCATGATCACCGAGCCTGACCTCGTGGTGCTCGATGAACCCACCTCGGCGCTCGATCCGACCGCGCGTGCCGAGATCATCGATCTCCTGAAGCGCATCCAGTCCGAACGCAATACGGCCTATCTTTTCATCTCGCACGATCTCTCGACGATCCGCTTCATCAGCCATCGGGTTGCGGTGATGTATCTCGGCATGATCGTCGAACAGGGCGACGCCGCCACGCTGTTCAGCCAGCCGCAACACCCCTATTCGAGCGGGCTGCTGTCCTCGGTCTTGCTGCCGCACCCCGATCTCGCGATGGAAAGCCCGGTCAGCCTGAAGGGCGAGATCCCGAGCCCGATCGACCTTCCGCCAGGCTGTTTCCTTGCTTCGCGCTGCCCCTTCGTCATCGACCGCTGTCGACGTGAGAGGCCGCCGGCGGAGACGGTCGGCCCCGGTCACGCCGTCCATTGCTTCCGCCACGACGACGTCGCCGCCACGACGCCGGCCTCCAAGACCTTCGAGGCCTTCATGGCCGAGGCCGAGCGCATTCTGGCGCGCCCGGCGAGCCAGCCCATCCGTTTCACCCCCCAGCCCTAACGAAAGGGATTGTGATGCCCGGACGCCTTCATGGAAAAACAGCGCTCGTCACTGGCGGCGCGCGTGGGATCGGCGAGGCCATCGCCCGCGCCTTTGTGCGCGAGGGCGCCGCCGTCGTGATTCTCGACCGGCGGCTCGACGCCGCGAAGGCGACCGCCGACGCGCTCGCCAAGAACGGCGCCAAAGTGTCGGCGGTGGCCGCCGACGTGAGCGACGAAGCTCAGGTGAAGACCGCGGTCGAGTCGGCTACGAAGACACTTGGGCATCTCGACATCCTGGTCAACAACGCGGGGATCGACACGACTTCGGTGGTCGCCGAGATGCCAACCGCGATGTGGGACGAAATGATCGCCATCAACCTGCGCAGCGTGTTCTTGTGCACCCGCGCGGTGCTGCCCGGCATGATCGCCCGCAAGTTCGGCCGCATCATCTCGACCTCGTCGCAGCTCGCCCACAAGGGCGCGGCTGAAATGGCGCATTACGCAGCCGCCAAGGCGGGGGTGATCGGTTTCACCCGGTCGCTCGCTTATGAGGTGGCGCGCGACGGCGTCACGGTGAACGCGATCTGTCCGGGGCCGATCGACACCGAGCTTTTCAGGGGCATTCCGGAGCCGTGGCGCAAGCGGAAACTCGCGGAGCTGCCGATTGGCCGCGCCGGTTCGGTCGAAGAGATCGCCCCCACCGCGGTTCTCCTCGCCTCAGACGAGGGCGCCTACTATATCGGCGCGACCCTCAACCCGAACGGCGGCGACGTCATGGTGTGAGGTTTTCCCTCTCCGGCGTTCGCCTTCGAGCGCCGGGCCGCCTGATCGATCCGCCTGGCAGGCGGCGCGCAATCTTGCGCCGCGCCCGGTTCGCATCATGGCGCCATCGCGCGCGAGAATGGGATCGGGCGGGTTCGGCCCATAGCCGCGGAAGTCACGCGCCGCCATCGGCGTCGCCGTAAGAGGCCGTCAATAGTTGAACGTCGGTTCGAGCCGGTCCTCGCGCACCGCGATCGCGGTCCGGATCGCCTTCTTCACCGCGTCGGTCATGAGCTCGATGCTCATCGAGGGCATCTCCACCAGCGGATAGACCTGTTTGGCGACAAAGGACGGATGCGCGGGCACGTGGATGAAGCCGGCGCGGGTCGCCATCTTCTTCTCGTCGATGAGATGCAGGACCGTATACATCATCTGATTGCACAGATAGGTGGAAGGGGAGTTCGAAACCTTGGCGGGGATGCCGGCGGCGCGAAGCTCTCGCGCAATCGCCTTCACCGGCAGCGTCGCGAACCGGCCCTCCGGCGCGCCATCGAATACGGATTCCCCACCATGCTGGACGCCGACATTGTCGGGGATGACAAAGTCCATCACGTTGGCCGCGATCCTTTCGACCGCGACGACGGCAAGCCCTGGCGCGAGGCCAAGGCTGATCCACACGTCCGGCTTGAGCTCGTCGAGCTTGGCGCTGGTGAGTTCCGCGAGCTTGGCGGAATCGACCGGCATTTGAATTGTGGTGAGTTCGCCCTCGACGTCGTTCGAGCGGCGAAGCTGAGCGAGGACCTCGAGCGTCGGATTCTCCGACCCATGCGCGAACGGCTCGAAACCGGTGACGACAATCTTAGGGATAGGATTCACGGCGTTCCTCGCAAGGATTCAGGAGCGTTCAGGTAGCAGGCCGCGCGGTGGTCCGCGCCAACATCGACAAGGGTGGGCGCGGCCTTGCCGCACGGCTCAAAACGCCGGGGGCAACGGGGCTCGAAGGCGCAGGCATGCGGTTTCGCTTCGCCTGCGTTCTCGCCCTCGATCTGGCCGAGGTCGGCGACCCGCATGCGTCGAGGATCGGCGATCGGAATCGCCCGCAAGAGGGCCGCCGTATACGGGTGTTTCGGTTCGCGGCAGACCGCATCGATCGGGCCGATCTCGACGATCCGGCCCATATACATCACGGCCACGCGGTCGCAGATGCGCTTGATGACGCCAAGATCGTGAGAGACGAAGATGTAGGAGAGGCCGAATGTCGCCTGCAGGTCGAGGATGAGGCGCAGGATCTGGGCCCGAATCGAGACGTCGAGGGCCGACACGGCTTCGTCGAAGACAATAATCTCCGGCTTGAGGATCAGCGCGCGAGCGATCGCGATTCTTTGGCACTGACCGCCGGAAAACTCGTGCGGATAGCGCTCCCCGTGCTCCGGACGCAGTCCGACGACTTGAAGCAGGCGCTGCGCCTCGGCGCGGCGGCTTGCGGCGGTTCCCAGACCTTGCAGCCTCATGGGCTCGGCGACGTTCGTCTCCACCGTCATGCGCGGGTTCAGCGACGACAGGGCGTCCTGAAAGACGATCTGAATCCGGCGCCGGAGCTCGCGTTTCCCCCGGCCGGACGCATTGGTGAAATCGATCTTATCGATGCTGACCTTTCCCACGTCCGGGTCGAGCAACGACAGCATGAGCCTTGAAAGCGTGGACTTGCCGCAGCCGCTTTCGCCGACGAGGCCGAGAGTCTCGCCCCGCCGCAGCGTCAGGCTCACACCCGCCACCGCCTTGACGCCAGCGCTCTTCGCGCCGCGCGTGCGAAACGCCTTCTCGAGGTTTTCGACGTGGAGGAGCGCGTCAGACAAAGGACAGCTCCGGCTGCGCCAGCACGCAAGCGGCCTCATGATCGGCCGAGACGGCGCGCAGCGTCTGGTCCTGTCGCCGACAGATGTCCTGAACGGATGGACAGCGGGGCGCAAAGCGGCAGCCCGGCGGCGGATGGCGAAGGTCTGGCGCGCTGCCGCCGATCGGTTCGAGCGGCGCGCGGCGGTCGTCGTCGATTCCCGCCACGCAAGCGAGCAGCGCCTTCGTATAGGGATGGCGAGGATTGTGGAAGAGCGTGTCGACATCGGCTCTCTCGACGATGCGCCCCGCATACATGACGAGGACCTCGTCGGCCATCGCGGCCACAACGCCGAGATCATGCGTGATCAGGAGAAGGGCCGCGCCCATGTCGCGCTGCAGCTCGTGCAGGAGGCGCAGGATCTTGGCCTGCACGGTGACGTCGAGCGCCGTCGTCGGCTCGTCCGCAATAATGACGCTCGGCGAGCAGCTGATCGCCGCGGCGATGAGGACCCGCTGACGCATGCCGCCGCTGAAATGGTGCGGGTAGTCGTGGATGCGCTGCTCCGGGTTGGGCACCCCGACGCGGGCGAGGAGTTCGACTGCCTTGCGCTCCGCCGACGCGCGCGGCATGCGCTGGTGCGCCTCGAGCGTCTCGACGATCTGCCGCCCGATCGAGAGGGCGGGATTGAGCGACGTCAGCGGATCTTGAAACACCATGCCGATCCGGGCGCCGCGGACCTGCTCCATCTCCCGTTCGCTGAGGCTGAGGAGATCGCGGCCGTCGAAGGTCACCGAGCCCGAGACGATGCGGCCTGGCGGCTCGATGAGCCGCATCAGCGAGAGCGCGGTCACTGACTTTCCGCAGCCCGATTCGCCAACGAGCGCAATGGTTCGTCCTGGCTGCAATGTGAAGCTCACGCCGTCCACGACCGTCGCGCCGGCGGAGGGGCCGCCGAAACGCGTGCGCAGATCCGAAACGGAGAGCGTGGCGGGGGCGCTCATCGTCGGATCGTTCGCGGATCGAGAGCGTCGCGGACGCCATCGCCAAGAAAGTTGAAGGCGAGCGACACGATGAGAATGGCGCAGCCTGGCAGGATCGTCACATGGGGGGCGCGGCGCAGCACGACGCGGCCCTCCGCGACCATCGCGCCCCAGTCCGCGGTCGGCGGCTGCACGCCGAGCCCGAGGAAGCTCAAGCCCGAACCGACGACGATCATGATCCCGATCAGCGTTGTGGCGTAGACGACGACCGGCGGGAAGACGTTCGGCAGCACATAACGCAGCATGATCGTGAGGGGCGCGCCGCCCGCGGCGCGCGCGGCCTCGATGAACGGCATGGGCGTCACCCCGTCGGTCGCGGTGCGGGCGAGCCGGCCGAAATACGGGATGAGGACGATCGTGATGGCGATGATCTCGGTCATCACGCCCGGCCGCATCGATCCCGCTATGGCGATAGCGAGCAGCACCATGGGAAAGGCGAAGACGACGTCGAGGCAGCGCATGATCACCTGATCGACCGCGCCGCGGACAAAGCCCGCGATCAGCCCGAGCATGAGCCCGATCACCCCGGCGACGAGGGTGGGCGCCACGCCCACAAGCAGCGACACGCGCCCGCCGAACAGAAGCCGCGCCAGCATGTCTCTGCCCTGCTCGTCGGTTCCAAGGATATGGCCGGGGGTTCCGATAGGCTTGTAGCGGGCGAGATTGTCGGCCTCGTCCGGACCGAAATGTGCGATCAAGGGCGCGAACGCGACCGCCAGAATCACGGCGAGGAGAAACAGCGCCGAGATCAGCGCTGCGCGATCGCGGGCGAAGGACTTTAGGCGCCAGAGCCGCGCGCCGGACCGCGACTCCTCGAGCGCCGCCGGCGTCGAGCGCTCCGTCCCGGCGGAGACCGGAAGGCTGCTCATGCTTCGCGCAACCGAGGGTCGAGGCTCGCGTTGATGAGATCGACGACGATATTGGCGAGCACGAACGCCAGCGCGATCAGAAGCGTCGTCGCCTGGATCACCGGCAGATCGCGCGCCGTGATGCTGTCATAGAGCAGCGATCCGAGCCCCGGCCATGCAAACACGACTTCCGTGAGCAGCGCTCCGCCGAGCAGGTATCCGAGTTGCAGGCCGGTAATGGTGATGACCGGCGGAAGGGCGTTCAGGATGACATGACGGCGAATGAGCGCCGCTCGGCTCAGTCCCTTCGACCGGGCGACGCGCACATGCGGCTTACCCAACGCCTCGATCACGGTCGAACGCACGATCCGCGCGATGATGGCGGCAGGCCCGAGCGCGGTCGTGACCGTCGGCAGAACGAGATGGCGCAGCAGGTCCACGATCCCGCCATCGCCGGCCATGTCGTGCATTCCGGAGACGGGCAGCCAGCGCAACTCGATGGCGAACAGAAGGACGAGGATCAGGCCAAGCCAGAATGGCGGAGCGCTGCCCGCGAGGAGCGCGGCCGACATGCTCGTCCGGTCGAACATCGAACGGGCGCGCAGACCCGCGAAGAGGCCGACCGAATAGCCGATCACGATGGCGAGCAAGAGGCTCGCGAACGTCAGGATCAACGTGTTGACGAAGCGCGGCAGCACCAAAGCGGCGACGGGCAGTTGCGTGGCGACCGACTTGCCGAAGTCGCCGGTGAGCACGTGGCTGAGCCAGGCGAGATATTGCACGGGCAGAGGCTGGTCGAGTCCGAGCGCAGCCCGCAATTGCGCTCTCGCCGTTTCGGTCGCCTGCGGTCCGAGCAGCACCGTAGCCGCGTCGCCCGGCGCGAGCTGCACCAACAGAAAGATCACGATCGACACGCCGAGGATGACCGGCAGGACCCCGACGAGCCGCCGTGCGACGAAAACCGCCATCGCGCTCGACACTACTCGACCGACACGGTCGACAGGTCGTACCAGTCCTCGGGCGGATTGATGAATCCCTTCACCTTCGGCGACAGCAGAATGGGCTGCAGATCATCGTCGATCGGCACGAAGGCCGCATCGTCCATGATGATGCGATTGGCCTTCTGGTAGAGCGCCCTGGCGGCGGCAGGGTCGCGCGTGACGATCGCCTCGTCGAGCAGCTTGTCGACTTCCTTGTTGCAATAATAGCCGGAATTGATCCCGCCGGGCGGGGCCGAGTCGCAACGGCTGACAATGCCCGTCCAGGCCGGCGTCGACATGCCCCAGCCGATGTCGTTCATCGCGACGTCGGGCGACATGCCGCCAGCCCATTTTCCGAGATAGGTCACCCATTCATACTTGCGCAATTCGACGTCGACGCCGACCTTCTTCAGGTCGCGCTGGATCCATGTCTCGACCAGTTCGCCGGTGCCATATTGCGGCAGCTCGAAGACAAGCTTGAGGTCCTTGACGCCTGCTTCGGCGAGGAGCTTCTTCGCCCCCTCGGGATCGTAGCTGTAGCTCTTGAAGCCCGGATCGTACGCGTCGGTGCCCGGCGAGAGAATGCCGCGTTCGGCGCGCGACGTGCCGTGCTTGATCTCCTTGGCGATGCCTTCGCGGTCGATCGCCATGTTGATCGCCTTGCGTACGCGAACGTCTTGGAGCGCCGGGTTCTTGAAGTTCAGGGAGACGTAGTTGATGTAGGGAACATTCTTGTTGGTCGTGAGCTCAAAGCCCGCGCCGACGAGCCGGTCGATTTCATCCCACGGCGGCGTTGTGATCATCTGGACTTCGCCGTTTTCGAGCGCGTTGACGCGCGTCGCCGGATCCTGCAACGGCCGGAAAATGACGCGATCGAGCTTCGCCTTCGCGCCCCAATAATCGTCGTTCCGTTCGAGCACGGTCTTCACGCCCTGGTCGCGCTCGACAAATTTGAACGGACCGGTGCCGATCGGATGGAGGGCGACGCCCTCGTTGCCGTATTTCTTGACCGAGGCGGGGCTGATCATGAGCGGCTGCCCATAGCTCTGCAGGCCCTGACGCAGCCACTGGTAGTTCGGCGCAGTGAGCGTGACCTTGACGGTCATCGGGTCGACGACATCGACGCTCTTGATCCATTTCGTATAGGCGATCACGAACGCTTTCGCTTTCTTGTAGAAATCGGGCGAGCTCTCGTTCCAGAAGCGATCGAAATTGAACTTCACCGCCGCGGCGTCGAATGGCGTTCCATCGTGGAACTTCACCCCGTCACGGAGATGAAACGTGTAGGTGAGGCCATCGTCCGAAATGTCCCAGGACTTGGCGAGGCCCGGCACGAGCGTCGGCGTGACGTCGTTGGCCTTGGTCAGGTCTTCCTTCACCAGCCCTTCGAAGATCTGATAGGTGATCTGATAGGTGCTCCATCCGCCCGTCGCATGCGGATCGAGCGTATCGGTTTCAGCAGGCATGCCCCAGATCAGAGTGCCGGCCGCGTGAGCGCCGCCGACCCCCAACGCTCCCGCCGTCAGCGTTGATGTTGCGAATGCAAGCGCCAAAGCACATCGACGAAAAACCACGACCGCCTCCACGATTTTGCCAGTGACGCTTTCGCCGGGATGTTTCCCTGACGATGAAGATCCGCTTGGGCCTACGCTGCGTTCGCCCGTTATCACGCCTACGAGATCAACAAATTCGAGCGGTCGTCAAGGTTGATTGCGCGGCGTCGGCGCCCTGTTCCGCGTCACGCTGGCTCCGGAACGTCCAGCCGACCCGCGCCATTGCGCGCGCCGCGCTAGCGCTGGACGAACGGGTTCGCGACCTCGCCGATCGTATCGATCCAGACGCTCTTTTCCTGAAGGTATTCGCGGATCGCGGTGAGCCCGCTCTCGCGTCCAAGACCGGAGCGCTTGTAGCCGCCGAAGGGAGAGAGGTAGCTGATCGCCCGGTAGGTGTTGACCCAGACCGTGCCGGCCTCGAGCCGCTCGGACATGGTGAAGGCGGTTCCGATGTTTTGTGTCCAGACGCCCGCCGCGAGGCCATATTGGGTGTTGTTGGCGATCTCGATCGCCTCCTCCTCTTCCTCGAAGGGGATGATCGAGAGGACCGGTCCGAACACTTCCTCCTGCGCTATGCGCATGTCGGGCTTGACCCCGGTGAAGATGGTCGGCTCGACGAACCATCCGTCCCCACATTCGGGGCGCGCGGCCTTGGCGCCGCCGAGCACGCACGAGGCGCCCTCGCTCTTGGCGACATCGATATATTCGAGCACCTTCTTGAACTGGGGCCGGGTCGTCACCGGCCCGACCTGCGTCGTGTCGAGCAAGGGATCGCCCATGCGCGCGGTCTCACCGAGCGCCACCAGCTTGTCGACGAATTCGTTGTGGATCGAGCGATGGATGAGCGCGCGAGAGCCCGCGATGCACGTCTGCCCGGTCGCCGCGAAGATGCCTGAGACGACGCCCTTGACGGCGTTGTCGAGCGCGGCGTCCTTGAACACGATATTCGCCGATTTGCCGCCAAGCTCGAGCGTGACCGGCTTGATCGATTTCGCGGCGAGTTCATAGACGCCCTGCCCGGTGCGGTCGCCGCCGGTGAAGGCGATCTTGGCCACCTTCGGATGGGTGACGAGCCGCTCGCCGATTTCCGAGCCAAATCCGGTCACGATATTCACGACGCCCGGAGGAAAGCCCGCCTTCTCGAACAGGCGCCCAAACTCGAGCGCCGATACGGAAGAGAATTCCGACGGCTTCCAGACGACGGTGTTGCCCGCGGCGAGGGCGGGCGCGAGCTTCCACGTCGCCAGCATGAGCGGCGAATTCCATGGCGTGATCGCCGCCACGACGCCGAGCGGCTCCTCGCGCGTGAAGTTGATCATGCCGGGCTTGTCGATCGGGATGACCCGCCCCTCGACCTTGTCCGCGAGCCCGCCGAAATAATTGAACCATTGCGGGACATAGCGCAGCTGCGTGCGCATTTCCGTGATGAGCTTGCCGTTGTCGCGCGTCTCGATCTCCGCCAGCCGATCGGCCTCGTCGGCGATCAGCCCGGCGAGCTTGCGCAGGAGCGCGCCGCGGGCCGAGGCGCTGAGCTTGGCCCAGGACGGGGCGCGGAACGCTTTCGACGCCGCTTCCGCCGCGCGGTCCACATCGGCGCTTTTCGCCCGCGGAACGAGCGCCCACGCCGAGCCCAGATAGGGGTTTTCCGTCTCGAACGTTTCGCGTCCCTCGGCGTCCACCCATTCGCCGCCGATCAGCATCTGGTAGCGCTTCATCGGTTCATCCCTGCGGCCTTGAGTCCGCCTCGTCAGGCGCTCTTCTCGAGTTCGGCGAACGCCTCGCGCGCGATCCGGAACGCATCGACGCCGGCCGGAATGCCGGCATAGACCGCGACCTGCAGGAGGACTTCGCGGATCTCGGCTTTGGTGACGCCGTTCTTCAACGCGCCTTTGACATGCATCTTGAGCTCATGGGGACGATTGAGGCAGCTGATCATGGCGAGATTGAGCATGCTTCGCGTCTTGTGCGGCAGGCCGTCGCGTCCCCAGATCGCGCCCCAGCAATATTCGGTGGTGAGCTCCTGCATCGGCAGGTTGAACTCATCCGCCGTGGCGAGCGACTTCTCGACAAATTCCGCGCCAAGCACCTTCTTGCGAATCTCGAGACCGCGGTCGAATAGTTCCTTGTTCATCTCACTCTCCAGCAACTCCGCGCGCGGCGGCGGCCGTCGACTGCGCGCCCGACAAGCTCGCGTTCAGCCCCTGACCTCGACGCCGGCCCACTCCTCCACCACGCGGACGATCGAGGTGAAATCCGAACTCGGCCCGAACTTGGCGTTCGTGATGGCGAGCATCTGGCGCACCACGGCGCCGGCCACCATCGGCACGCCCATCGCCTCCGCTTCATCGACGCAGAGACGCACGTCCTTATACGAGAGCCCGGTCGCAAAGCCGAAATCGAAGGTGCCCGGCAAAACCGCTTTCGGAAACTTGTCCTGCGTCGCGCTATTGCGGCCGCTGCCGGCGTTGATGATCTCGAGCATGATCTTGGGATCGATCCCGGCTTTGACGCCCATCACCAAAGCTTCGGAGGAGACGACCATGGCCGCGGCGGAGAGCAGATTGTTGCCGAGCTTGGCGACCTGAGCGAGGCCGGCCTTCTCGCCGACAAAGAACACCTTGCCGAAGTTCTCGAGGAGCGGCGCGGCGATCGCAAATGACGCGCGCGGGCCCGACGCCATCACGGCGAGCGTCCCGTTCTTGGCGCCTGCCACCCCGCCCGACACCGGCGCGTCGATCCAGCCGACGCCCAATGGCTCGAGGCCCGCCGAGACGCGGCCCGCCATGCCCGGCCCGCTCGTCGACAAATCGACCACGGTTTTCACGCGCGCGCCTTTCCCGACGCCGCCGAGGACTGCCTTTTCGACAATGTCCGGCGTTGGCAGGCTCACGAACCCGAGATCGACCGAATCGAAGACCTCCTTGGCCGAGGCGGCCACGGCCGCGCCCGCGTTTTTCAGAGGCGTCGACGCTTCAGGGTTCGCGTCGAAGACGACGAGGTCGGAGCCGGCGTTGATCAGTCGCAGGCTCATTGGGCCGCCCATGCGCCCAAGTCCAATGAAACCGATTTTCGTCGTCGCCATCCCTGGTGATCCTTGCGCCATTCGTGCCCGGGTTCAGACCCACGACCTCGCATCGCCTGCAAAACCTGGCCCAGTCAGCCGAGCGGCGGCGCCGCCAGCCTCGACATAACAGAAATATCCGCCCCGCGACGCGGCCTTCACTCGCTCGCGCACGATGGAATTTTCGTCAGCCTCATGCCGGCGCCATGCCGTTTCGTCTTTTCACGTCGCTGGTTTCGCTAGACGCCAAATAGGCGACGAGCGCGCGTCCTGCCTCCGGTTCCCTCGACGTCATTGCGACGCCCGCGGAGAATATGGTGACAAGCTGAATCTCTGGCGGCAGGGGGCCGACGACCTCCACGCCCGGTTGCCCGATGAGTTCGCTTAATTGCTGAAAGCCGAGACCGGCTTCGCCATTCGCGATAAACGAAGCCACTGGCGCGCCCGGCGGCGCGACGAGGGCGCTCGACAGGACAGCGTCAGCCAGGCCCCACCTCTCGCAGAGCGACTTCAAGTGATCGCCGCTCGGCCCTGTCGAGTAGCAAATCCTCCCCGCGTCCAGCATGGCCTGCTTGACCGCTTGTTCGCTTGCAATTGTCGGCTGCGGCGCGCCCGCGCGAACGGCCATGCCGATTTCCGACCCCGCGAAGTCCTTCACGCTGCCTCGAACGAGATGGCCTTCGGACTCCAGAGCGTTCATGACTTTGGACGCCAACACCACAATGTCGGTCATCTCGCCGGCGCGCACCAATTTCGCCGCTTCGACGCCGCCCATCGAGCGGATTTCGACCCGGGTTCGGGTGCGCGCTTCGTAGTTATGAGCAAGCTCGGACAGGATGCGTCGGGTCGCCATTGAAGACAAGCCGACGAGGTCCACGATCACTGGCTGCGCCGCGGCGCAGGGCGGAAAGCCGGGGCGGCTGTTCGGGACGATTGTTTCACTGGAACCGGCGCCTCCGCGATGCGCCGCGGCGATTTCCGCGGCGATGGATTTTAGCGAACCGCCGGACCGCCGCAAATGTCGAATCTTCGGACGAGCGAGTCGGGCGCAAGCGCCGCTGGCGCATCCGCGCGTCATTCATTACTGAAGCGCGTTGTTGCTTTAACCGCGCCCGAAATAGGTTGGGGGATCCATGGCACATTCAACGATCGCCTCGGGCTCCATCGCGTTTCTCGGTTTCGGCGAGGCGGCGCGCGCCTTCCTCGAGGGTTGGCGCACAGGGCCGGACTTCAAGGCGCGCGTTTGCGCCTACGACATCAAGACGGATTCGGCCGATCCCAAAGTGCGGACGTCGAAGCGCGCCGATTACGCCGCGGCGCAAGCGCTCGGCGCTTCGAGCGCGGCCGAGGCGGTTACCGGCGCCGAGGCGGTGTTCTCCGTCGTCACCGCCGACCAGGCGCACGAGGCTGCGGTTGCGGCGCTGCCGGGCCTTGCGAAAGGCGCGCTCTTCTTCGATTGCGATTCCTGCGCTCCGCAGACAAAGTCGCGCACCGCCCAGGAAGTCGAGGCCGCGGGCGGATGTTACGTCGACGTCGCCGTGATGGCGCCAGTCCATCCGCGCCTGCACCGAACCCCGCTCTTGATCAGCGGGCCCCACGTTGAGGTCGCAGCGGCAGCGCTTGCGGCGCTCGGCATGTCGGCGAAGATTCATGACGGCCCGGTCGGCGCCGCCTCGTCGGTCAAGATGATCCGCTCAATCATGATGAAGGGGCTCGAGGCGCTTGTGTGCGAATGCGTGTTGGCGGGGCGGAAGGCGGGCGTTATCGAGACCGTGCTCGATTCGCTCGACGATACCTATCCGGGCTTCGAGTGGAAGAAGCGTTCGGCCTATATGCTCGAGCGGGTGATGACCCATGGGCTCCGGCGAGCGGCGGAAATGCGCGAAGTCGCGCTGACCGTCGATCTGCTTGGGCTTCCAGGCGAGATGTCTCGCGCCTGCGCGGGCTGGCAACAGGCGATCGGCGAACTGGGATTGAAGGCCGATGAGGGGGATCTCGCCGACTACGCCGCTTTGGCCGACCGGATTCTCGCCGGGCTCGATCCGGCCGCCCGCGAGGGCTGATGTGCGAAAACGCATTGGGGAGCCCTCGACGCGCATCGGACTGCACAAGAAGGCGCAGTGATCCAGGCAGCGCTTACTTTGGCGCCTGGTCCCATGGCGATGGTACGCCGACCCGAATCAGCCGAGAGAAATCCGGCGACTGATCTGCGGCCCGCGCCTTTTCGCTGATGCGCGCTCGCTCCATGAGTTCGCTGAGAGGCATTGTCATGACCACCGCGCCGTGGTCATAGAGATAGCCGGGCAGAAAGCCGTTCACCACCAGCCGCCAGTCGAACGGCAGAGTGCTGCCTGCCGCCCTCACCAGCTTGAAGACGACCGTCGCGCAGTTCGCTGTGATCGAATTGTAGAACTTTGGCTGCGCGGCGAGCGCCGTCGACTCGACGACATATTCCTCCAAGAGCGCGCGCGCTTGGTCGGGCGGCGTGTTCAGCCGATAGAGGCGTACATCCTCGCCGCGCACATTTGTGCGCAACCGGACGGAATCGCGCTCAGTCGTCGCCAGGTACACAAGCGTATGAGACTTGAACGCGTCGGCGACCGGCGAGAATACGCCGTTTTTCTCGCGCCGAACCTCGACCGACCAGGCGATATGCTCGCCGTCCTCGAAGCCGAAGCTCATAATGACATGCGCCATCTCAGGGCCCGCCCAATAGGCGAGGAAAAGATCGAGCGTCTTCAGCTTCGAGAGATCGTAGGAGCGCTTGCTCCACCTTTCAGTGAAGTCGCTATCGGTCCGCCAGTTGAAGTCCCGCACGTCGGAGAGGGTGAGGATATCGCCGACCACCGCTCCCGTTGTCTGCCGCGCGACGTCGGGCGCCCAGTCTCCGTCAAGCGGCGGCTTGATCGTGCTCCACCAGACGAGCAGGCCTCCAAAGGCGATCGCGAAGACAGCGAGTCCGATCAGGCCGCGCCGCGTGAAGAGCGCTATGATGGTCGCGAGGCCTAGAACCGCGAACGAGGCCGCCGCAACGGCTCTCAAAGCCTCGGGCGCCGGAAGCTGAAACCATAGCGCCAGCGCGCTCCAGGCGGTAAGCGGAACAACGACAAGCGCTGACAGGACGACGCGCAGAAGCGCCCCGACCATACGTGGCGCCCACCCCCACTTGGCTTCCGGCATGCGGTCCCATCCCCCTCCGCCGCGGCGCGCCTGCCAAGAAGCTCAGCGGCGCTCCTGCGTCGCGGACCCGCGGTCGGCGATCAATCGAGCGCCGGCGTGATCGCAGAGGCTTCGACGCTCCCGCCGAACGCGGAGGTGGTCACCATGACCTTCTGCCCGGCTTTCATGCGCTTGATATTGACGCCGCGAGCAACCTTATAGGTCGAGCCATCATCCAACGTGATGACATGCCTCATCAGGTCGACGGACTTGATTCTCCCGCTGGTCCGATGCGTCGGGTCGGCGGCCCATGCACTTGTCGCCGCGCCGAAAATCGCCACGGCGGCCGCCACGTTGAGCGCCTTACCCATCAATATGCCCTCTCTCTCCACAAACCCCGCTCGTGGGATGTCTCAAACACTCGCTCGTGGCGGTCTCATGGCGGCGCTTCAATCTTATGGGCGTTCACGGCGCCTCAGCCCTCGCTCTGGTGGCCGCCGGAGAGCGGCACGAAGGGAATGATCTTGCCGCCGAAAATGTCCGATCGCGCGACGGAGGGCGCTCCGTCCGCTCCGACCTTCTTGACCACTTTCAGGATATGCTGCGCTCCGGGCGGCCCCACGGGAATGACCATGGTCCCCGTCGGCTTCAATTGCTGCAAGAGCGGCGGGGGAATGTGGTCGATGCCGCAGGTGACGATGATCTTGTCAAAGGGCGCCGCTTCTTCCCACCCGAAATAGCCGTCGCTGTTCTTCGTCGTGATCTCGGAATATTCCTTGTAACCCCCTTCGATGAGGCGATCGTAGACGCCGCGGGTGCGCTGGGCGAGCTCGGGAATGATCTCGATCGAATGGATATGGGACGTGAGATAGGTGAGGAGCGCGGACTGGAAGCCGGAGCCAGTGCCGATCTCCAGCACCTTGTCGCTCGGTCGAATTTCAAGCGCGCTCGTCATTCGGCCCATCGTGCCCGGCGGTGTAATGGTGACGCCAAAACCGATGTCGATGTAATGGCCGACATAGGCGTCCTCGCGGTTCTCGGGCAGACAGAACTCCTGGCGCGGCGTCATCAGGAAGGCGCGCTTTTCAGCGGCCGTCCAGAGGTCGTTGAAGCTGATCACCACCTGGTAGCGGTCCCAGCGCCGCTCCAGATATTTGGCGTCCTCTTCCGGGCGATTGGCCGTCATCCAGGCCATAAATGCGGCCTTGCTCGAAAGCGGCAGCCCCTCGGCGGCCAAGGCCGCGGCGGGCGCAACGGCGGCGGCCGCCGCGCCAAGCAGAAATTCGCGTCTGAGCATTGAAGCTCCTTGGAAAGATCACCCCTGATTCGCGCGGTGTCTAACACAAATGGTTCGGATTCGGGGCAGGCTCACCTCGATGACTATGGGTTCTACGGCGGCCCTTGGAGCGGTTAGCTTTTGGCGAGCGGTGCTTTCGGGCTAAATATCATGTTAAGTATGTAAATATTCAAGAAATCGAGCCGAACGCGCCAATCTGGCGGGGCGGAACTAAAAGGGGTCCTAACCCACTGACAATATTGACTCACGGAACTAAAATTGCTGCTGAGTGAAGAACCAACGCCATGAGCAAGGCCCTTTCCGAGGGCGCATCGGCTCAGCGGGCCGATTCGCCACAATTGCGGAGCGCGCTAACGCTTGAGCCGAGAGCGAAGAAAGCCGTGGAGTTCGGCCCAGGCCCGCTGAGCGGCGTTCCGATCGTAGGCGAGCAGCATGCCCATCACCTTTGTCCCCGCGCCGAACTCGGGCAGATCGAAAGCATGGGCCGCGCCCGGATAGACAACCAGTCTCGCCACGCCCGGTTGTTGCCGCTCCGCCAGTTCGACGCAGTCCGCCGCAGGCGTCACTTGGTCCTTCGCGCCGACAAGGATGAGCGTCGGGATGGCGAGCGCGGAACCGGCGATGTTGGCGCAAGGGGGATAGAAGGCGGCAGCCGCCTTGAAGGCCGCCCCGGGACTCCCCGGCGACCGTCTCCCGCCGCCGGAGGCGATCTGGAGCGCCGTATCGCCTCCCTGAGAAAATCCAACGGCGGCGACGCTGGCGGGATTGACGTAGGAAAGGTCGGCCAAATAGGCCAATGCGCCATAGGCGTCGGATAGGGCTGGCTTGAAGTCGACCGCGCAGGTCTCCTTGAGGCTGCGCGGGCCAAAGTCGTCGACGAACAGGGCCACATAACCCCAGCCGGCGATGCGCTCGCCGATCGCCGCTCGCGCTTCCGGGAGGCCAAGGCAAGTGTGCAACAGGACCACAGCCGGGAAGGGTCCTTTCCCCTTCGGCCTGGTCAAGTATCCCTGGATCGGATCGCCGTCGCCAGCGAATCGAACCAACTCATCCGCCGCGCCCGGAGCCGATGTGGCCACAAAACTCAAGAGCGCAGCAACGGCTATGGACCCTCGGCAAGCGAGACCGCCCAAGACGCGCCCTATCCAGGGGAAGAGTTTGCAAGTGACCACAGCGGCGGGGTCTCAATATGCCGGTTTCTGCAACCTTCCTAAGCGAATCGTCGATCGGGGGCCACCGCGTTTGAGCGTTCACTTACGCTGCTTCACGATCCGCGCGGCGCCCGCGAGGACTTCGGCGAGCTCCGGCGTCGTGGGCGAGGGCAGGGCGCCCGCGGGATCGATCCACTGGACCGCGTCGACTTCGTCGCTGAGGCGCGGCTCCCCGCTCGTCCAGCGAGCGGCGAAGGAGGCGATGACGAAGTGCGCCCGCACGCGGGCCCCCTCCGGCACGATCGCCTCGACATGCCGATTGAATCCGAGAATTGTGGCTTCGACGCCAACCTCCTCCATGAGCTCGCGGGCGAGTGCGACGGCAAGCGTCTCGCCGACCTCGACGCCGCCGCCGGGCAGGCTGAAATGACCGACCAGGGGCGCACGAGCCCGGCGCACGATGAGCGCCCGGCCCTCACGAAACACCGCCGCCGAGACCGCGAGGATCGGACGCGTAGGGAAGAGCCGGTCACTCATGGTCAGGGATAAAGCAATCCCTTTTCCCACGGCGCGTCCGGCGTCGCCCGCTTGAATCTGACCCGGTCGTGCAATCGCGAAGGCCGATCGCGCCAGAATTCGACCTCCACCGGCGTGAGGCGGTATCCACGCCAGTAGTCGGGCCTGGGCACTTCGGCCTCCCCGAACCTTCGGTCGTAGGCTTCAGCGGCCGCTTCGAGCTCCGCGCGTGAGGCGAGGGGCCGCGACTGCTGACTCGCCCAGGCGCCGATCTGGCTGCCTCTCGGGCGTGTGGCGAAGTAGGCGTCGCTCTCGGCCGCGCTCACTTCCGAGATTGCGCCCCGAAACCGGGCCTGACGGCGTAGCGATTTCCAGTGAAAGAGCGCCGCCGCGCGAGGTTGGCCCTTGAGTTCGCGCCCCTTGGCGCTCTCGATATTCGTGTAGAAGACGATGCCCCGTTCATCTACGCCCTTGCACAGCACCATCCGCGCGTCGGGCAATCCATCCGCGTCCACGCTAGCGAGCGTCATTGCTTCGGGATCGTTGATTTCCGTCGCCCTGGCTTCGTCGAGCCAAAGCTGGAACAGGGCGAATGGATTTGAGGCCTTGGTAAAGTCAGCGATGGTCACATCGTTCAAAGCGGCGATGCTCCGTGAGATAAGAGAAACGAAAGCCAGGAGGACTAATATCCCGCCTAGCGGCTGATGGCCAACCAGGCGCTCCCGCCGGTCGATCTTGCGGATCGCGCGATGAAGGGCCAAATGTGCCGATTGAGACACTGGCCTTTGCGCTTTTCATGAAGGCTGAGGCCGAGGGATGGGCTCCTGGATGCGTGATCCATATGACGTTCTTGGCGTCGCCAAGACGGCGAGCGAGGCGGAGATCAAAGCCGCCTTTCGAAGGCTAGCCAAGAAATATCACCCCGATCAGAGCAAGGAGCCGAAGGCGAAGGAGCGTTTCGCGGAGGTCGGCTCGGCCTATGAGATCCTTGGCGACGACAAGAAGCGTAAAGCCTTCGATCGCGGTGAGATCGACGCGGAGGGTAAGCCGCGCGCGCCGCAATTCGAGGGTTTCGGCTTTGGCGCCCAGCCAGGAAGCGGACCCCGCGATTTCCGTAATTTTGGCTTCGACTTTGGCGCCGGCGGGTTTTCGTCCGAAGGCGGTTCGATCGATCCGGACATCCTCTCGGAACTGTTCGGCGCTGGGCGCACCCGCTCGCGCGCCCAGCCGACCCGCGGGGAGGATATTGGCGTGTCGGTCGCGGTCCCGCTCGCGACAATCGCGCAGGGGGGGTCGATCCGCGTCGCTTTGCCGACGGGGCGGGCGCTGGATGCCGCAATCCCGGTCGGAATAGAAGAGGGCAAGTCCATTCGGTTGCGCGGTCAGGGCCATCCCGGCCGCCGTGGCGGATCGCCTGGCGACGTGATCGTGACCATTCGATACGCGCCCCACCCGCTGTTCAAAGTCGAGGGCCGCGACCTCAGGCTGGACCTGCCGATCACCCTGTACGAGGCGATTTTGGGCGCACGCGTGCGGGCGCCGACCTTAGGCGGCGAGGTCGAGGTCTCGATTGCTCCGGGCTCCAACGGCGGGCGGGTGTTGCGATTGCGCGGCAAAGGTCTGCCCGGCGGCGCCGATCAGCCCGGCGGAGATCTGCTGGCGACGCTTCGCGTGGTCTTGCCGAACGAGCCGGACGCGGAGCTCACGGCTCTGATGCGCAAAATGCGCGAGCAAAGCCCATATCAACCCCGCTCTGGCATGGCCTGAGAAGACCCGACCTCCGGGTTGAAGAAGTCGGTCGCGATCTTCAGCAATAACGCGCCGTCGAGGTCGCCGACCAGGGCAAATCCCTGGCTGCGCCAAGTCCAGACTGCAGCGTGACCGCCGTCCGCCGCGAGGAGTTGAGGCGGGCTTGTTACGGGCGCGTCCAGAGACTGAACCAGCAACCCAACAGTTCTGTTCTGGGACGTATAAGCCAGGAAGGCCGCCGAGGCCCCAGGATAGGGAGCGACTCGTGCTCCGAGCAGCTTTACGCCGGAAGGGGTCGCCGGGAGGTAGACCGGGCGCATGAGCCGCGCCGTCAGCCAGGCTTCTGATTCGATTCTATCGCTGGTCGCCAATTCGGCCGGCGCGACGCCCGGACGAACGAACGCGCGAAACGCGGCGACCCCGGCTTCCCCGAGTCCCCTCGCGGGAACGATGGCGACGGCGGGGGCCCACATGCAGGCGAGGATGACAGACAACACTCCGAGAGCCGCCCGCCACCAACGAGGCCGTCGAAATGCGCCGCGCGCCGCGACGTTCTCGGTAGGGTGCGAAGCCTCGGCAAGCGCGAGCAAGGACGATCGCGCTGGCTGCTCGCCAGAAGTCCTTGGGCCGATGGCCGCCGACCGCCTGCCCTTATTCATAGCCTCGTTCTGATGGCGGGCGATGCTGATCGGAAAGGCTTTTGCGGCCTCGCCGTCGAAGGCTGCGCGAATGGCGTTGTTTTGCGCGCGCCAAGCGCTGGCGCGGCGCGCCAGTCCAGGATCCTGCGCCATCTGCTTCTCGAACGCCAGGCGGTCGTCGAGTTCGAGACAGTCGTCAACGTAGGCGTGCAAGTCCGCGAATCGCCATGCCTGCATCACTTGACGACTCGCAAATGCGGAACTGTCCTCGGCGCCGCTTCCGCCGCGAGCGGCGCACGAGTCAGCGCCGCAACGCGCTCCCGGGCCTTCGTCAGCCGCGTAACCAACGCCGCCAACGAGATATCAAGCGCCGACGCCGCCTCTTGATGGGTTAATCGCGCAAGAACGACAATCAGCAGTGCTTCCCTGAGCTCCAAAGGCAACATACGAACCGCCGCCGCCATCCCGATTCCCGCCGTTGGCGGACTGTCGTGGCCGTTCTCGGCGCCTTCGTCCCATCCAGATTCGAGGTCGTCGAGGGCAAGGCGGCGCACGTGTCTACGGTGAAGCCGAACGAATTGACCGAACGCGCGCACGCGGTCGTCATCGCGAAAGCCCACATCGGCCTGCTCTTGACCACTTCCTCCAACGGCTTCCAAGGACGCTTGTCTGAAGAGGCGATCAACAAGCGCTGCTGCAGACACCTGATCGACCACCAGTCTGTCGTCTCGCGCAAGCGCTACCCCGAAGCGTCGGAGGTCAGAGAAATCTGTCAGGCGGTTGCTTAACGGCGGCACTGCGGACACCGAGAGGTTCGTGAGCCTCGACGAACATTAACGACAGTTAACAATCCTAGCCCGAAGACGCGGCGGTTCCAAGCTCGCGCTGAGGCAAACTCATATATTTTAAGGTCGGCAAGGGGCCCTTCTCCTTCCCATGTGTCATCCGCGAGGCTAAACCCGGCACCGGCGCGGCGTATGGATCGCCGCCCAGCACGAGCGAGGCCTTGATGGAGCAAATCCTCCCAGTCGGCGCGACAGCCGGCGTCATGCGCGGGATGCGCGGCGTCGTTTTGGGTGTCGCCAACAATCGGTCGATTGCCTGGGGCATCGCCAGAGCGGCCCATGGGGCTGGCGCCGAACTGGCTTTCACCTTTCAGGGCGAGGCGCTTGAGAAGCGGGTCAGACCCCTCGCTCAGGAATTGGGCGCCCATGTGCTCGGCCACTGCGACGTTGTGGATGGCGCCTCGATCGATTCGGTGTTCTCAGAAGCCGAAAAGTTGTGGGGAGGGATCGATTTTGTCGTCCATTGCATCGCCTTTTCCGACAAAGACCAACTCACCGGCCGATATATCGATACGACGGAGGACAACTTCACCAGGTCGCTCGCGATCTCCTGCTATTCGTTCACGGCCGTCGCCCAGCGCGCCGAAAAGCTCATGACCAACGGCGGGTCGATGCTAACGTTAACTTACTACGGCGCCGAGAAGTGGATGCCGCATTATAACGTGATGGGCGTCGCCAAGGCGGCGCTCGAGGCCAGCGTCCGATATCTCGCCGCTGATTTGGGCGAGAAGGGCATTCGCGTGAACGCGATTTCAGCCGGTCCCATCAAAACGCTTGCGGCCTCCGGCATCGGCGACTTCCGCTATATTTTGCGGTGGAACGAATATAACTCCCCGTTGCGTCGTTCGGTCACCATCGAAGAAGTTGGCGAGAGCGCGGTCTATCTCTTGTCGCCCATGGCGCGCGGCGTGACCGGCGAAATCCTCCATGTCGACGCGGGCTATCATGTTGTGGGCATGAAGAATCCTTCCGCCCCGGACATCAGCGTGGGCAAGGACTAACGGCTGCGATTCGTTCTGCTCTTTCTCGTAGGACTCCTCGCGCCCAGAGCCGCCGGGGGCGATGCGGCCTCGGTGACGGGAACGGCTGTCTATCGCGAACAGATAGACCTGCCGCCAGGCGCGCGGTTCGAGGCGACGATCGAGAATGCAAGCCGCGCCGACGCGCTGGCCGATGTGCTGGCGCGAACGGCGATCGACGATCCGCTCGGTCCCTCGATCGCCTTCTCGGTTCCCTTTGACGCGGCCAAGATCGATCCGCGGTTTCGCTACACGATTCGGGCGACGATCAAGGTTGACGGCAAGCTCTGGTTCACGAGCGATGCGACGGCGCCCGTCATCGCCCAGGGCCGTGGAACGCATGTCGACCTCTTGTTGCGGCGGCGAAGGTCCTCGACAACGAGACCCCGCCCCGGCTCGCTGGCGGCATGTTCCGCTATCTGGCCGACGCCGCGTCTTTCGAGGATTGCGCGACGGGCGAGCGATTTCCCGTCGCGATGGCGGCGGCTACAAAGCGCTCGAATCCGCCTATCTTGACAGCCGCGCTGCGCCGGGCCCCGCTTTATGTAACCGTTGAGGGGAGCGTGGAGCGGCGGGAGCGCATGGAAGGAGGTCACGGTCCAAGTCTCGTAGTCGGTCGGTTCCTTGCCGCCTGGCCTGGCGAGACCTGCGAGCGGAACCGCGCGGACGCGCCGCTTGCAAACACCTACTGGAAAGTGGCGATCCTCAAGGGCGAGACCCTGACGCCGGTCGAGCATGCCCGCGAGGCGAGCCTCGTCCTTCACGCCACGCCCGAGCCGCGCGTCGCCGCGACCGCCGGCAGCAACCGGATGGTCGGAAGCTACCGGCTTGAGGGAGAGAACCTGACCTTTGGTCAGCTCGCGAGCACGATGATGGCGTGTCCGCCGCCGCTCGGCGCGAGAGAGGAGGCGCTCGCCGGCGCGCTCGCCGCGACGCGCTCGCACGCGATGGCCGGCTCGGCGCTCGTCCTTTACGACGCCGCGCATGAGCCGCTCGTGATTCTGAAAAGCGTCGCGCTGCGCTGACGGAAGCACGAAAGGCAGACGCCTTGTCAAAATGCGGGTTTGCGTCCAAAAGGGCGCCTTTCCCGCCGGGCCGGTCATTGCGGCCAGTGCAAAGCCAACAGGGCGGGCGTTCTGGGCGTAAGGACAATGCAAAGCCAACGTTGGACTCCGGATAGCTGGCGCACGAAACCGATCGCACAGGCGCCGGTCTATTCCGACGGCGCGGCGCTCGCCGAGGCCGAGCGCCAGCTTGCCGGCTATCCGCCGCTCGTTTTTGCAGGTGAGGCGCGCAAGCTCAAACAGGCTCTCGGCAAGGCGGCGGCGGGCGAGTCGTTCCTGCTCCAGGGCGGCGATTGCGCCGAGAGTTTCGGCGAACATTCGGCTGACAACATTCGCGATTTCTTCCGGGTGTTTCTGCAGATGGCGGTGGTCATGACTTTCGCCGCCGCATCCCCCATCGTGAAGGTTGGGCGCGTGGCCGGCCAGTTCGCCAAGCCCCGCTCGTCCGACACCGAGACGATCGACGGGGTCACCTTGCCGGCCTATCGCGGGGATATCGTCAACGACATCGAGTTTACGGCGCAAGCGCGCGAACCCGACCCGCGCCGGCAGATGGAGGCCTATCGCCAGTCCGCGGCGACGCTCAACCTTTTGCGCGCTTTCGCCACCGGCGGCTACGCCAATCTCGAGAACGTGCATCGCTGGATGCTGGGCTTCGTCAAGGATAGCCCGCAGTCCGAGCGCTACGAGGAGCTTGCTGACCGGATCACCGAGACGCTCGGCTTCATGCGCGCCGTGGGCCTCGACCCCGAGGCGCATCCCGAACTGCGCGCGACCGACTTCTACACGTCGCACGAGGCGCTGCTGCTTGGCTACGAACAGGCGATGACCCGGCTCGATTCCACCTCCGGCGACTATTACGCGACCTCGGGCCACATGATCTGGATCGGCGACCGGACACGCCAGCTTGGCGGCGCGCATGTCGAATTCGTCCGGGGCGTGAAGAATCCGATCGGCCTCAAATGCGGCCCGTCGCTTAACCCCGACGAACTCATGCGGCTCATTGAAATCCTCGATCCGGACCAGGAGCCCGGTCGGCTTACGCTGATTTGCCGTTTCGGCGCGGACAAGGTCGACGCCGCGTTGACGCCGCTCTTGCGCGCAGTCAAACGCGAGGGCAGGAAGCTGCTCTGGGTCTCGGATCCGATGCACGGCAATACGATCAAGACCTCGACCGGCTACAAGACGCGGCCGACCGAGCGCATCGCCCAGGAGGTTCGGGGCTTCTTCGGCGCCTGCAGCGCTGAGGGCGTCTACGCCGGCGGCGTTCATCTCGAAATGACCGGCAAGAACGTCACCGAGTGCACCGGCGGGGCGCGCGTCATCTCGGAAGCGGACCTCCACGACCGGTATCACACCTTTTGCGATCCGCGCCTGAACGCGGAGCAGTCGGTCGAAATGGCTTTCCTGGTCGCCGACCTTCTGAAGGCGCAGCGGCTGGCTGCGCCGGAGCGTCCGGTTCGAGCGGCCGAGTGACGGCGCGCGGACGGTAGGAGGCGCGGTGCGGCTTTCCGAATACGCAGTCGGTCGGGACAACAACTTCACGCTGCTCCGCTTTTCCGCGGCGATGACCGTGCTGTTCGCGCACAGCATCGCGGTGCTCGGCCTGCCGCCGGAACGCGAATTCTTCTTCAACCGCATCGGATTTTCGCTCGGCGAAATGGGCCTCGACATGCTGTTCGTGACGAGCGGCTTTCTCGTCACCGCGAGCCTTGTCGGAAGGCAGGATCTGATCGCCTATCTCTGGGCGCGGATTCTCCGGGTCTATCCGGGCCTCCTGGTCATGCTGGTCTTGACCGTGTTCCTTCTCGCGCCGGCGCTGACGTCCCTGCCGCGCGCCGAATATTATGCGTCGCCGTTGACGTGGGAATATTTCCGCAAATGCGCGACACTGATCGGCGGCGTGCGCTATTCCCTTCCGGGCGTGTTCGACAATGTGCCGCTCAAGGGCGAGTTCAACGGCTCGCTCTGGACGATGCCGGTCGAGGTGCGCATGTACCTCTATCTCGCCGCCATCTGGGTTGCGCTCGCATTCATGCCTGCGGTGCGCATCAAGGCCATGCGTTTCGTCCTGCCGATCTCCGCCGTCGCGCTGCTCGCGATGGTGCTTGGGCCCCGGTTGACCGGAGGGGTCGTCAATGGCGCGAACATCCGGGTCTTCATGTTCCTCTATGGGTCGAGCCTCTATTTGTGGCGCGACAAGGTTCCGGTCGGCCCGTGGCTGCTCGCGGGCATCCTCGCGGCGCTCGTTTTGGCTTCGTTCGACAAGTCGGTCTTTTTCCTGGTTTACCTCGCCTGCCTCGCGCCGCTCGTCCTTCATCTGGTCTATGTTCCGGGCGGGCGGATCCGGGCGTTCAACGATTGGGGCGACTATTCCTACGGGGTCTACATCTACGCTTTCCCCGTCCAGCAGACGCTCGCCTTTCTTTTCCCGGCCATGACGCTCGCCGGGATGATGGCGTCCTCGGCGGTTGTCTCTGTCTCGATCGCGATCCTGTCGTGGAAGCTGATCGAGGAGCGGGCGCTGAGCCTCAAGGGCGATTGCGCCGAAGCCACGACGCGCGCGCTCAATCTGGGTTTGGCGAAGGTCGGTTGGCCCCGTCCGCCGGCGAAGGGAGAGCGGGTAGGCGTCCCGACTGATCCGTCAGCCGCTTACTCTTCGGGCGCGAGAAGCGTCAGCTCCGGAAAATAGGTGCGATAGCGCCGCACGTCCCGTGTAAGCAATGGTGTGGCCGCGACGCTTGCATGGGCGCCGATGAAGAAGTCGGGCAGCGAGTCCGTGCGAGCTCCGCCGCCGCGCCTATACGCTCTAAATGCCTGTGCGGCGCGATAGGCGCCGGATTTGGGTATTTCCACCAGCGTCAGATCGAATTTTTCGATCTCCTCATCACAGTCCGACTGCGCCTCAAAGGCGGTCGCAAACTCGGCGTAAACAATGGCGTTGATGGCCAGGGGGCCGCGGGCGCGGGCCGATGCGATCGCGTGACTCGACCAGTCCGCCCAGATAGGATTGCCGGTCGCAATGTCGATGAGGATGTTCGTGTCGACGAAGGTCAATCCTCGCCTCGGGTCATCCGCATGATGTCCTCCGTCGTGAGGCCACGTATCGGCCGGCGGCGACTCATGTCTCTCAGAACGTTCAAATAGGCCTCAGCACTCTTCGCGGCTGCCTCGCCCTCGATAATCACTCCGCCCTCGGGCCGCACTCGCACGGTCACCCGGTCGCCAGGCCGAATCCCTGCAGCCTCGCGCACGGCTTTGGGCAGAGTGACCTGTCCTTTCACGGTGACATTGGTCGCCATCTCACTCTCCGTAATACCAATTACTGAAATGGTAATACTCGATACTCCCGCCGTCAATGATTCGCTATGCGACGCCCGCTCGCAGAAGCAGCCGCCGCGCATTGCGCCTCTCCTGGTGCTTGAGGCAAAAGGTCCTCCATGCCCTCCACCAGCCGTCTCACAATTGCGCTCGCCCAAATCCCGGCGATTGTCGGCGACATCGCGGGCAACCGCGATCGGTTGCGTAAAGCCCGCGCCGAGGCCGCTGGCTTCGGCGCCGACATCCTGCTCGCGCCCGAACTCTATCTGTCGGGCTATCCGCCCGAGGACCTGGTGCTGAAGCCCGCCTTCCAGGAAGCCTGCAGGGCGGCTTGCGAGGACCTTGCGCGCCTGACCGCTGACGGGGGCCCGGCGACTTTGGTCGGCCTTCCCTGGGTCCAGGACGGCAAGCTCTATAACGCCATGGCGCTCCTGGACGGGGGGCGAATCGAGGCGGTCCGATTCAAGGTCGACCTGCCGAACTATGGCGTGTTCGACGAGAAGCGCGTTTTCGCAGCCGGTCCGTCTCCGGGGCCGATCGTCTTTCGCGGCGTGCGCGTCGGGGTTCCGATCTGCGAGGACATCTGGGGCCCCGACCCGGTCGAGTGCATCCTCGAAACCGGCGGCGAAATCCTGCTCGTGCCCAACGCTTCGCCTTACGAGCGCGACAAGCTCATGGTCCGCCAGAATATCGCGGTGGCGAGGGTCATCGAGAGCGGGCTGCCGCTCATCTATCTCAACATGGTCGGCGGCCAGGACGAACTCGCATTCGACGGCGGCTCGTTCGCGCTGAACGCCGATCGAACCCTGGGCGCGCAATTGCCGGCTTTCCGCTCGATGGTCGCGCGCACGGTCTGGGAGCGGGGCGAGGCCGGTTGGCGCTGCGTGGAGGGCCCGCGCGAAGTGGTCGAGGAGGGGGACGAGGCCGACTATTCCGCCTGCGTCATGGGCCTGCGCGACTATGTCGAGAACAACCGCTTTCCCGGAATCGTGCTCGGCCTGTCGGGAGGAATCGATTCGGCTCTGTGCGCCGCGATGGCGGTCGACGCGCTGGGGGCGAGCCGTGTGCACGCCGTCATGCTGCCCTATCGCTTCACCTCGAACGAATCCCTCTCCGACGCCGCGGGATGCGCGAAGGCGCTGGGCTTGCGTTACGACACCGTGCCGATCGCCGAGCCGGTCGAGGGGGTGGAGCGCGCGTTGAAAGCTTTGTTCGCGAGCAAGGCGCGCGACATCACCGAGGAGAACATCCAGAGCCGCGCGCGCGGGCTCATCTTGATGGCGATCTCCAACAAGACGGGCGCGATGGTGGTCACGACCGGCAATAAGTCGGAAATGTCGGTCGGCTATGCGACGCTCTATGGCGACATGAACGGCGGCTTCAATCCGATCAAGGATCTCTACAAGATGGAGGTCTTCCGCCTCGCCGCCTTGCGCAACCGATGGAAGCCGAAAGGCGCGCTCGGGCCGGACGGCGAGGTGATCCCTGAGAACATCATCGTCAAGCCGCCGAGCGCGGAACTGCGCGAGAACCAGAAGGACGAAGACTCGCTGCCGCCCTATCCGGTGCTCGACGGGATTCTGCACGGGCTTGTCGAGAAGGAAATGCGCGTCGCCGACATCGTCGCCGAGGGATACAATCCCGAGACGGTTCGCCGGGTCGAGCGGCTGCTCTATCTCGCCGAATACAAGCGCCGCCAGTCGGCGCCGGGGGTCAAGGTTGGGTCGAAGAATTTCGGCCGGGACCGGCGCTATCCGATCGTCAACCGCTTTCGCGATTCTGGCCTCGAGGCGCAAAAGCCGGACGCCTCGATCGCGCCGCGCACATCGCAGGGAATGAGCGAACGGTTCGAGGAATAGGGCAGGGCCAAAGCGGGCTTCCTGAGTGCCTCGCCCAGGGGACAGGAAAAGCAATTCCGCAAGCTATGGAGGCGCTCCCAAACGTGGTCCGGTCGGCAACTCCTGCGCGCCATTGTGCGCCTTCGCATCACTTTGCGTCAGTTCTCCGTTCTCATTTCCATGCGGACAAAAGGCCAGTTTCCAAGTTGACAGGTCAGTGTTGCTGCTAGTCGCCGGATCCAACACCAGGCAAAACGTTGTGAATTCATACTTTACGCCTGCCATGTAAGTGAAACATCCGTAAAACACGTAGAGTTCACGTTTTTGTGTAACGCCATCAAGCAGCGATTGGAAAGAAACGTTCTGACCTTTCTCGGCCGCCAGTTGAAAGTTCTTCGAAACCCCCCCTTCAAACGCTAAAGGCACATCGCCGGGGTACACCGTCACGTATGACGAGGTTGTTTCGCACTGCGCAAGAGGATTAAATACCTTAGGCTCCTTCCAACCACTGAGGTCCTCAATCGGTTTCCCCAGCGGGTCCATCGCGAGGAATGACCCTGTGCTCATATATCGCACGAAGGTTGCTGGCTGCCTTCCGAAGTTTCGATAGCCGATGCTAACTCTTAAGGGCTCGCCACGATCTTTGGGGACCAGAGCCGCAGACGCAGGACCGATCCACGGCCTGCCTTCCTGTCGCATTTCGTCCAACTGCCCGCTCATCGCCTGCAACTGGTCGCGCATCGCGCCCACCTGCTCCGTCGAGTCTCTAGTGGAGTAAATGATAGCGGCTAGACCGACCGCGGCTGCTGCCCACAGCCCGAGCACTTCCATCGCCCGCCAAAAATCTGTCGGTGTTTTGGGTTGCGAGAATGCGTTGATTGTGATGGCTCCGACCAGCCCCCATCCAAGGAGCAAGAACGCCGCTTCAAGTCCCATCATCCCCATAACCTCCGCGTGCAATGTGAGCGCACGCGGGAAGGGACCGTCAAGGGATCATTGGGAAAGAGACAAGGGTCCTCCACAGGTGAACGCGGTAAGACGGTGGACCGCCGCGTGGACCTTAGGCGATAGCCTGGGGCTCTGGGTACTTTCCCTTAGGAGCGGCGTATTCCGTCTGACGCGCTTTGCGCATAGAGCCCTGAGCGGGCTCATTTGAAGGAATTCTTGATGCCAGGACAATCCACCCGAATTGAACACGAAGCGCACGCGATCGGCGTCGAGGCCTATCTCTATTTCTATCCCTTGGTCACCATGGAGCTGACCCGCAGGCAATTGACGAACGCCGCCCGCGCCGAAGGTCTCCATGCGCCGATGAACGCCTTCGCCAACGTGCCGGCGTTCCCGTCGGCGGACATGAAGGTCGTCGTCCGGCCGAATTTCGACACGCTCTATTCGAGCGCATGGCTCGATCTCACCCAGGAGCCGATGATCGTCTCGGTCCCGGACACGCATGGGCGCTATTATCTCTTGCCCATGCTCGACATGTGGACCGACGTGTTCGCTTCGCCCGGCTGGCGCACCACGGGAACATCCGCCGGCAATTTCGCCATCGCCCCTCCCGGCTTTGGCGGCTCGCTTCCGGCGGGCGTCGTTCGCATCGACGCGCCGACCCCTTATGTCTGGATCATCGGGCGCACCAAGACGGATGGGCCGTCCGACTACGAGGCCGTGCACGCAATCCAGGCCGGCTTGAAGATCACGCCGCTTTCGCAATGGGGCAAGCCCGCTGAGGCGCCGGTTGGCCGCGTCGATCCCGCCGTCGACATGAACACGCCGCCGAAAGTGGCGGTCGACAGGATGGGGGCCGCCGAGTTCTTCGCCCTTGCGGCCGAAATCCTCAAGTCGCAGCCGCCGCACATCACCGATCAGCCGATCCTCGCCCGTATGCGGCGGATCGGCATCGAGCCGGGCAAGAGTTTCGACACCGGCAAGGTCGATCCGGCGATCAAGTCAGCGCTCGAGAGCGCGCCGGAAGAGGGCCAGAAGCTCATGGCGTGGAAGGTGAAAAGCCTCGCTCAAGTCGTCAATGGCTGGTCGATGAACACCGATACGATGGGCGTCTACGGCAACTATTATTTGAAGCGCGCGATCGTCGCCCAGGTTGGCCTCGGCGCGAACCTGCCGGAGGACGCCATCTATCCGCTCAATCTCGCCGACGACGCGGGGCGGCCGCTCGATGGGGCGAACGCCTATGTCCTGCGCTTTGAAAAGGGAGCGGCGCCGCCCGTCAACGCCTTCTGGTCGGTCACGCTCTATGACGATCAAGGCTACCAGTCGCCCAACAGCCTCAACCGCTTCGCCGTCTCGAGCTGGATGCCGTTCGCATACAATCCGGACGGCTCCCTCGACCTCTATGTCCAGAATGAAAGCCCGGGCGCCGACAGGCAGGCGAATTGGCTGCCGGCTCCAAAGGGCCCGTTCAATCTCACGATGCGGCTCTACGCGCCGATGGCCGAAGCGCTGACCGGAAAGTGGAGTCCGCCCCCGGTCAGAAAGAGCAAGCCAGCCTAGGCTCAGGGCCAGCCGGACTTCGAGGCGCGAGCGGCCTCGCCCGCGCGGGGCGCTGGACTATGCGCGGGTCAATCGGGGCGATGCGCCGAGACGCGGTCGCCCCGTTAGCGTTCGGACCTGATATAAGCGACGCCGCCGGGCTCGAGGGCCCACGGAGGCGTTCATGCAAAAGGTTGGGTTCAAGGCCGGCGACACGATCATCCGCGAAGGCGAAGAGGGCGACACGGCGTTCTTCATCGTGAGCGGGGCGGTCGACGTCGCAGTCGGCCGCGGCGCCAATCCTACGATCGTCGGTAGGCTTACGACCGGCGAAGTGTTCGGCGAAATGAGCCTCATCGACCCTGGCCCGCGATCCGCGACCGTCATTGCGGCGTGCGACACGGAATGCCTGGCGGCGTCCTATCAAGATTTCGTCGCCGCGATCGAGGAGAACCCCGAACGGGCCGTCGGGTTCATGAAGACCTTGGTGCGGCGCCTGCGCAAGATGAACGAACTGCTCGAACGCGGGAGCCCGGACGGCCACGGTCTTCGCGAAGTGCTTCTGGATTGCCAACCGTCCGCGGGCTCGCCTGAAGCCAGCGCCCTTCCCTGGACAATGCTGTGGTGACGGCGCGGCGACGGGCGCCCGGGAAGGGCGACTGAGCGCGTCGACTGCGGCGCTTTCGCTCCGAGCGGGGGATCGGCGCGACTGTCGTCTTTTGTTCATAAACCGGCGATAATCGACAGCCATCAAGGGGGGAACCCATGGCGGATATTTCGGCGGATCTCCAGCGTGAGCTGGACGAATTGCAGGCGACCTATAAGGCTGCGGTCGACAATTGGGTGGCCGCGATCCGTGAGGAGGAGGCGTTGGCTTCCGGCAATCACGACGTCGCCGAATTGGACGAATGGGAGGCGGCGCACTTCCGCGAGCACAAGCTGCACAAGGAAGTCGACTACAGAAAGCGCCTTTATGAGGACGCTTTGCGCCGGGAATTCTTCGGGTTCTGACCGCCTCCGCCGCAGAGCTGCGGCGGAATGTCGTGTTGACAACGCGCTCGCGCTCCTGAGACGTTCATCCGAAGAGATCTCAGGAGTGACGAGTGACCGCAAGCGCGGATGCGTCGCGCGCGCCGGCGCGGCCCGCCCTCAAGAGCCGAGGCGTCTTTGCGGCGGTCCTCGGCAACGGTTTCGAGTTCTTCGACTTCACGGTTTACGCCACCTACCTGGGCATGATCGGTCAGGCGTTCTTTCCGTCTGATAACGCCCTCGTGAGCGATCTGGCCTCCGCGGCCACCTTCGGCGTGGGATTCGTCGCCCGGCCGCTCGGCGGCGCTCTGATCGGAGCCTATGGAGACCGCGCCGGAAGGAAGCCGGCGATGACCCTCTCCCTTGGCCTCATGGCGGTCGGCAGCGGCCTCATCGCGTTCACGCCCGGTTACGCGACGATTGGCGTGTGGGCGCCGCTGTTGCTGATCGTCGCCCGCCTCTTTCAGGGATTCGCGGTGGGCGGCGAAGTGGGCCCCTCGACCATGTTCTTGCTTGAAGCGGCGCCGGCTGATCGCCGCATCCTCTTCGCGAGCTGGCAGCTCGCGAGCCAGAACCTTGGCAGCCTGCTGAGCGGGCTGATCGGATTGCTGCTCGCCTTGACGCTCACTCAATCGAGCTTGAACGGCTGGGGATGGCGCGTTCCATTCGCGTTCGGCGTCCTGATCGCTCCCGTCGGCGTGTACATCCGCAGCCGACTGGTCGAAACACTCGAGCGGGCACCCGCCGGGACGGCGCCGCACGCCGGGGCGATCGTGCTCGAGGTCCTTCGATCGAACTGGCGAGCCGTGCTGCTCGGGCTCGCGCTCATCAGCGGCGGAACGATCACCCAATATTTTCTCATCGCCATGACCCCCTACGCGATCAGGACCCTTCACCTGCCGGCCTCGTCCGCCATGCTGGGCGCGATGACCCTTGGAATCACCGGCTGTCTCGGGTCGCTGGCCGGCGGCGCCTTGGCCGACCGATGGGGCCTCCGCCGGGTGGTCATCGTCTCCCGGATCCTCCTGATGATCGCATTGTTTCCGGTGATGAGGTTTCTCATCGCCAGCCCGAGCGCGACCACGCTGGTCGTCGCGATCACGATCCTGAGCCTGCTTCACGCCGCCGGGGTCGCAGTCCTGGTTGCGCTCATTCCTCTGATCTTTCCGCACGGAACCCGTTCGACGGGACTCGCGATCACCTACGCGCTTGGCGTCGCGATCTTCGGCGGGACGGCGACCTATGTCGTCACCTGGCTCGTCGGCGCCACAGGAGACGCATTGGCCTCGAGCTACTATGTGATGGCGGCGAACGTCGTCCTCTTGGTCGCCGTCCTCTCGATTCGAGGCGCCGGATATTCCGCGGCCGCCTGGTCCGCGCCGCTCGGACAGGAAGTCTAGGCCTCGCCGCGAAGCCAGGCGATTCAACCGATCTTGACAGGGCGTCGCGGTCACGCCAAGTCGAGCCGAGAATTTCCGGGCCGAGGCGCAGGACCGGGGCGGGCGAGTCCGTCCGCAGGGCAGCTTGTGGAGCGTCCGACTGCGGATGAACAAAAACGCCGCCGACCCCGCTCAGCCGTACCGCAGCCTCATCGCCGGCTATACCGACGCGATCCGCCAGAGCGATTTCAAAGCCAATATCGCCATTTTGTTCGTCGCCTTCATGATGGGCCCGGTCCTCGGCAACTATCCCCGGTTTCCTCACTATCTGCCGATTCCCTTCGTCATGCTGCCGTTCCTCATCGTGTACATATGCCTGCTCGCGGTGCTCATTCCTCGCTATCCGAAGCGCGGCGCCAAGCATTTCATCGTTTCACGCAACGCCACCGTCGCCGATTTCGCCAATGTGGTCGAGGCCGACGACGAGCTTGAACAATTGAAACTGCGCTGCTCGGTTCTCTCGGAACTCTTGTGGTGGAAGACGCTTTACATTCGCATCAGCTTCTTCGTCGCCATGACGAGCATCGCCATGAGCATCTTCCTGCTTCTCTACATTTGGTATGCTTAGGCGTACATGCCCACGATCTCCAAAGATCACGAAGCTCAATTGCGCAATCTGATCGCCGGATACGGCGATTCCATCCGTCTCAGCGACATCAAGGCGAATATCGCGGTTCTGTTCTCCGCCATCATGATGGGGACGGTGCTGCAGTTTCGCGACAATTATCCGCACTATCTGAACGTGCCGGTGCTGCTCGCGCCGTTCATCGTCATCTTTTTCAATCTGCTCGCCTCGGTCTATCCGCGATTTCCACGCGCGGGACGAAAACGGTTCCCGATCTGGCGCCGCTCAAGCGCGGAGGATTTCGAGTTCATCGCCGACCCGGTGCTCGAGGTCCAGGAACTGCCGGTTCGATGCGCGCTCCTCTCGCGCATTCTTTATTGGAAGAACATCACCCTTCAGGCCGCTTACCTTGTCGCGATGGCGACGCTCGCCATGGCGGGCGTGTTATTGTTCGTGAGCTGGGCGACCCGCTCGCAATCCGTTTGAGGCCCGCCGCAGGGGGTGTCTCACGCCGTCCGACCGAGTCGCGTCCAGTGCATGCTTTCGCAAATCCAACCGCCCATGACGCACCCGCTGGTGGTCATCCGCCCATGGGCGACATGGACGCGGATCGTATAGGTCTCATGGCGTTGCGGATCGAAGGCGCTGCCCGACCATTGTCCCGCGCCGGCCGGCTTGACCCTGAGAACGAGCCGGTCGCCGACCCTTTCCCCGGAAACGCCGCGCTTGACCCAAGTGTTGCGGGCGCAGACCGCTGCGCCGCAGGAAGCGACGTGAACCCTCGTCTTGCCATCGCCGCGCAGCCAATCGCCAAGAAACGGAGCGTCGGCCCCGAGCGCGGCGTTGCTGGTTCCGATCATGAGCAGCGCCGCCGCCGCAACCTTTCGCGCCATGCCCTCCATCCCCTTCGTTTCGCTGTTCAGGCGATTTGTGTAAAGAGCCCCGGTTTCGCGCCGTTCGCCGCGCGGCAGGCCAAGCGTTTGACGCCCCAGACCAATCACTTTATCTCCGTGTCGGCGAACGCGGCGATGGCCTGGCGCGGGCGTCCGAAGCGCAGATGCGACGGCGCGGGTCGGATCCCGCTGCGTTTGCGGCGCTTGGGCCAAACGCCCGCTGCGCGACCTCCCTCGTAACTGGACCGGAGCGCAAGTCGTCGACGACGGCGAGACGGGTTTGTGGGTGGAAACGCCGTTTCCGGATCGAAGGTCCGGCGAGGACGAGCATCAGGAGGTGTGAAAGTGTCGGACGCCAAACGTTTTCAAGGGATGACCGCTGTGGTGACAGGCGGGGCGTCGGGCATCGGGCTCGGCGTCGCGAAGCGGATCGCCGCCGAGGGCGGCCGAGTGACCATCTGGGACCAGGATCCCGCGCGCCTGAAGGCTGCGGTCGCCGAGGTCGGCGCCGCCTCCGCCCGGGCGGACGAGGTCAACGTGACGGATCCAAAAGCTGTCGAGCGCGCGACCCTCGCCGCCGCCGGGGAGATGGGCCATATCGACATCCTCGTCTGCTCGGCGGGCGTGGCGGGCAAGAACGCCCTCGTCATCGACTACCCGGTCGATGAATGGAAGCGCGTCTTCGACATCAACGTCCACGGCCTCTTCTACTGCAACCGTTTTGTCGCCAAGCTCATGAAGGAGCGTGGTTACGGGCGCATCGTCAACATCGCCTCGATCGCCGGCAAGGAGGGCAATCCGACCGCCTCGGCCTATAGCGCATCGAAGGCGGCCGTGGTCGGCCTCACGAAGTCCCTCGGCAAGGAGCTCGCGAAGGATGGCGTCACCGTGAACACGATCACGCCGGCGACGATCGACACCCCGATCCTCGCGCAAGTCTCGGAGGCCCATATCGCCTACATGCGCTCGAAGATCCCGATGGAGCGCTTCGGCACGGTCGAAGAAGCCGCGGCGATCGTCTGCTGGCTTGCGAGCCGCGAGTGCTCTTTCACGACCGGCGCGGTGTTCGATCTCTCGGGCGGCCGCGCCACCTATTGAGATCGCCGTGGGCGTCGAGGACGTGGAGGAAAACAGTCAGGCGCGCCGCGAGCTCGGCGATTTGTTCGAGCCGCTCCGCCGCATGGGGCTTGTGAAGGCGGGCGAAGGCGCACGCGTGGCGGCTCTGACCGGGGGGGTGTCTTCGGACATCTCAGTGGTCGAAACCGGCAGGCGGCGCTTCTGCGTCAAGCGCGCCCTGCCGAAGCTCAAGGTCGCGGCGCTATGGGAGGCGCCGGTCAAGCGTAACGCAGCGGAGGCGGCCTATATGCGGGCCGTCGCGTGTTGGCTGCCCCACGCCGTTCCGCGCGTGCTCGGCGAAGACGCGGCGGCAGGCTGGTTCGCCATGGACTATCTCGCGCCCGAAGATCATACCTTGTGGAAGGCGCAACTGCTTGCAGGGCTCGTCGATCCGGATTTCGTCGCCGCGGTCGGGCGCGATCTTGCGATCATCCATGCGCGCAGCGCCGCGGACCCGAACATTCCGGCTGCATTCGCGAATGACGACACCTTCGAGGCGATCCGCATCGAGCCTTATCTGCGCGCAACCGGCCGGGCGCACCCTGAACTTGCGCCGCGCTTCAATGAACTCGCCCAGACGACGCTTTCGACCAAACGCGCTTTGGTTCATGGCGACGTCAGTCCGAAGAACATTCTCGAGGGCCCGAGGGGCCCGGTGTTTCTGGATGCGGAATGCGCCTGGTTCGGCGATCCCGCTTTCGACCTCGCGTTCTGTCTCAATCACCTTCTGCTGAAAGGCGCCCGCGCCCGCGCCGAGAAGGCGCGCTACAATGCTGCGTTCTCGGTGCTGGCGGACGCCTATCTCGCCGGCGTCGACTGGGAGAGCGCGGCGGATGTAGAGGGGCGCGCGGCGGCGTTGCTGCCGGCGCTGTTTCTCGCTCGAGTCGATGGCAAGTCGCCGGTCGAGTATCTCAAGCAGGAGAGCGAGCGCGATGAAGTGCGCCGATGCGCGGTTCCGCTGATCGCCGATCCTCCGCATCGATTGAAGGAGGTTGTCGAGGCGTGGGAGCGCGCGTCATGAGCGAGCCGGTCATCCAGTCGCTTGTCGCGCGGCGCATCTGGGACTCGCGTGGCCGCCCGACGATCGAAGCGGAAATCACGCTCACGGACGGCGCGGTCGGACGGGGCGTTGCGCCCGCTGGCGCTTCGCGCGGTTCGCGCGAGGCGATCGATAAGCGCGATGGAGGGAAAGGCTTCCGCAAGTTTGACGTGCAGGAGGCGCTGCGAGGGATCGCCGCGGAAATCGCGCCGGCTCTCATGCGCCTCGACCCGTTCGATCAGGCGTCGATTGACGCGAAACTGATCGCGCTCGACGGCGCGCCGAACAAATCGAGGCTCGGGGGAAACGCGCTGACCGCCGTATCGCTCGCCGTGCTTCACGCAGCGGCGGCGAGCCGCGGCATTCCGCTCTGGCTTTATTGTCTTGGCGACAAGCCCGCGATCGTTCCGCTGCCGGAGATCCAGATTTTCGGCGGCGGCGCCCATGCGGGGCGGCGCACCGACATCCAGGATTTCATGGTCATGGCGCCGCGCGCCAAAAGCTTCGCCGAAGCGCTCGAAGTCACGGCCGAAGTCTACCACGCGGCAGGCGCGATCATGGCCGAGCGCGGCTTGCTCCAGGGCGTGGCCGACGAAGGGGGCTGGTGGCCTGCGTTCTCGAGCAACGAGGAGGCGCTTGAAACGCTGATGCGCTCGATCGAACGCGCCGGTTTTACCCCCGGCTGCGAGGCCGCGATCTCGCTCGACATCGCGGCGTCCGAATTCGGAAGCGCGGGCCGCTATCGGCTGGGCCTCGAACAGCGTGAGCTCGATCGCGACGCGCTGGCCGCGATGCTGATCGGCTGGTGTGACCGCTATCCGATCCTGTCGATCGAAGACCCGTTCGCTGAGGATGACGATGTGGGCTTCGAGCGATTCACCGCCGCCGTCGGCGACCGCATCCAGGTGATCGGCGACGATTATCTCGTCACCAACGCGATCCGCGTCGCCGAGGCCGCGCGCCGCGGAAGCGTCAACGCCGCGCTGATCAAGGTCAACCAAGCGGGAACGGTCAGCGAAGCCAAGGCCGCGCTCGACGAAGGCCTGCGCGCCGGCTTCGGCACGATCGTCTCCGCACGTTCGGGAGAGACCGAGGACACGTCGATCGTTCACCTTGCGATCGGCTGGAGCGCCGGACAGCTCAAGGTCGGCTCGTTCGCGCGCTCCGAACGGATGGCGAAATGGAACGAGGCTTTGCGCATCGAGGAGGCGCTCGGCTCAAAGGCCCGCTTCGCCAGCCTCGATGAAATGCCGATGGCGAGAGGCCGGGCGGCGAAGCAAGCTGGCGTGCATCGGGCTTGATTCCCGCCGCCCAGCGCTCGCCGCCAAAGACGCGCTGCGCGCGGTTGAGACTAGGGAGCCATAGGCGGGGAGAACGCGATGGCGATGGCAAGCGACCGAACGTCGGAAGGGCCGCTGCGCCCGCTCAACCTCGATCCTGAGCGCGCCAGGCGGGCGGACCGGCCATATGCGATCATCGACATCGGCTCGAACTCGATTCGTCTCCTTGTCTATGACCGGCTCGGCCGGGCGCCGATGCCTCGCTTCAATGAGAAATCGCTCGCGCGCCTCGCCGAAGGTTTACCGGAGACCGGCGCAATCGCGCCCGGTCATTTTCGCCGCGCCGTCGAGGCCGTGCGCCGTTTTCGGGCGATCGCCGACGCCATGGGGGTGAGCCGGATCGACGCCGTGGCCACGGAGGCCATGCGCCGGGCTTCGAACGGCGGCGAGCTGGCTTCAGCGCTTGAGGCGGAAGCGGGCATCAAGGTGCGCATCCTGAGCGGGGCTGAAGAAGCGCGGTTCGCGGCGCTCGGCGTCATTTCCGGCTTCTTTCGCCCGGTGGGGGCGGTGGGCGACATGGGCGGCGGCAGTCTTGAAGTCGCGGAGGCGGCCGATGACCGCGTGGGAGATCGCTCGGTCAGTCTGCCGCTCGGCGCCCTTCCGGTCGAAGCGATGATGTCCGAGGGCGCGCCGGCGGCGAAGCGGCGGATCGACGACATTCTGCGGCAAAATCTTCCGCTCGCCTTGGCGAGGCCGGTGTTCTATCCCGTCGGGGGCGGCTGGCGGGCGCTGGCGAAAGCGCACATGGAAGCCGTCGGCGCGCCGGTCAAGGTCGTGCACGGCTATACGCTCGACGCCGCCGAGGCGCGGAAGTTCGCGCAAAAGATCCTGCGGCTCTCCGCTGCGAAGCTTGCAACGAGGCCAGGCGTGGCGGAGCGCCGGGCGCGCACGCTGCCGGCGGCGGCGCTCACGCTCGATCGCGTGCTGAAATATCTGAAGCCCGAACGCGTCGTTTTTTCCGCGCTCGGCCTGCGGGAGGGCTTTCTCTACGCGCAGCTCAGCCGAGAGGAGCAATATCTCGATCCTCTCATCGAGGGCGCGCAAATGATCGGCCTGCCGCTCGCCCGCGTGCCGGAATTCGCCCCCGAGCTTGCGTCATGGACCGAGAGCCTCTTCGCCGGGGAAACGGCCGCCGAGAAGAGGCTCCGCATCGCCGTCTGCGCGCTGTCCGACATCGCCTGGAGAGACGCGCCCGACCTCCGCGCCGAAGAGAGTTTTCGCCGACTGGTCGAGTTTCCGTTCATCGGCGTCACGCATCCCGAGCGGGTCTTCATCGCCGCCGCGATCCACGCTCGTTACGTCGGCCGGCCGGATGCGTCCTGGCTCAGCCCCGCGATTGACCTGCTCACGCAGGCCGAGCGGCGCCGGGCGCAGATTCTTGGCCGCGCCATCCTGCTGGCCTACCGCTTTTCGGGCGGCGTGCCGGCCGTTTTGGAAGGCGCGCGACTGCGTATCGGGCGCGATCGCATCCGCCTCGAAGTCGCCGCGTCCGCCCGCGCCCCCGACAGCGAGGTGGTGACGGACCGGCTCAAGCTTCTCGCCAGCGCCATCGGCGTCAAGCGCAGCGAGGTCGTCGACCTCGAAGGCGGTGCGCTCGAAGCGGAGGATTAAGCGCTCGTTCTTGCCGGCTATTCGCAGGTGAAGCTCGCCGCCGCATTTGTGTCCGCCGAGCCGGTCGAGCGCGCGATCTTCGGATAGGCGCAGACGGGGCGCTGCATGACGACGGGCTTCGTCGGGTCGTCGCCCTGGTACTTGGTGGCGACGAGCTTCTCCGGCGCGGCTCCCGTCTCGACCCATTGGGCGAGCGCCGCCAGGAGATCGTGGTCCGCATCGACCACGGGGGCCGGCAGCCCGTGTTCGCTCCCGACCGCGTCCGGCCCCTCGCCGCCGCCCGCCCCGCAATGCTCGACGCCGGGCAGGAGGAAGAGGCGCGCTGAATTCCGCAACGAATCCGGCCCGCCAGGCGCCTTGGCGAGCGCATCATAGAACGTGATCGTGTCGAGCGGATTGACGATGGAATCCGCCCAGCCGTGATAGATCAGCAATTTCCCGCCGCGCGCCTTGAAGGCGTCGATGTTGGCGACCGTATTGCCGTTCACATGGGGGCCGAGCATCGCGTCCACTTCCGCCATGTCGCTGTCGAAATTGAACGCGCGCCAGTCCCAGTTCGGGCCGAACACCCATTTGAACAGGCTGTCGAAGGCCGGCTCCTTGAGCGACAAGGGTGGGTCGCCCTCTTCGGCCGCCCAGCCGAACGCGGGCCCCTCGCTGCCGCGCGCCCAGCCCGGGTAGATCTGCTCGCCCGTGCGTGGGTTCTTGGGGCCGGCGTAGAAGCGCTTCACCGTCTCGGCTTGTTCAGGCGTCAGGCAGTCGGGCGCGTCGCCCGACTTGCAGACGAGCGAGGCCGGATCGAAGGCGCAGCGCTCCGGGTCCGCGACGAATGTGTCAGAGGCCGCGCCATGGGCGCCCGGCGCGCAGGCGGCGACGACCGCCTTCTCGAGCAACATGAGCTTGTCATGACCGAGCACGCCGCCCGGCGCGTTTTGCGCGGCCTGCATGCTCCAGACGAAGGCGGCATGCAGATGGGTGCGGTTCACGACCGGCGCGCCGGCCGCGATGCCGTCGTAGTCCGCCGGGTAAAGCTGGGCCTCGCTCAACGCCTGCCCGCCGCCGGTCGAGCAGCCGGTGAAATAGGCGTGGACGGCCGCCTTACCATAGAAGGCTTTCGCGATCTCTTTGCCGGCGACCGTCATCAAATGGGTCGAGCGGAACCCCCAATCGCGCCATTTCACTGGGTGACCAGCTACGGCGTCCCCATTGCGCGGCGACGCGGGCGCCATTCCCATATCGGTGTTGATGACGGCGTAGCCGCGACGCAGGCCCGCTGCGAGGATCGGATAATTGAAGACGCCAGCATACCCGCCGTTTCCCGTGCCTTCGAAGACGCCTTTCCATCCATCCTGCGGAAGCCACATTTCGAGCCGGATCGCGGAATCGGGCACGGGCGACACGGTGGCGGTCACCCGGCAGAAAGCCGGCAGGTTGGCGTAGCTCTTCGAATCGCCGGCGATGAACGACCCTGCCGGGACGCTCTCTGCGGACGCGATCGTCGTGTCGTCGATCTTGAGGTCCTTGAGCGACGCGCAAGCGTCCGCGGCGAAAACCGGGGTTGCGCTGACAATCGCCGCCGTCCCGCCGATCGAGATCAGAAGTCCTGACCGTCGCAGGCGTCTCACACGTTCGGCGCGCCTCGTCGGGTGCATCGCTCCCCCTTCATGTTCGTGTCTGTTGCGGATAGGCTCGGCCTCTGGCCGCACGAGCCTGCGCGGCGAACCTATCATCAGCGACATTGGAGCGGGAAGCCTCCGTCGCCTCGCCATTGTGGTCTCGCTCACCCAGGGCGCGCCGATTTCGCTAAAGGCATTCGCGAACAGGCCGCTTTACGCGTGGATTGGGATCACGATCCGAAAGCGAACCCCGAGGGGGTCGCTCCGCCACTCATGATGACCGTCGAGGCCCGTGCTGAGAAGCCGGATGAAATTCATCCCCATGTGGCCGGCCTCGTTGACGTCAAAGTCCTCGGGAAATCCGACCCCATCGTCCGCGTAGGCGATTCCGAGGCGGTCGCCGTCCTCATGGCTGCAGGACAAAGAGATCCTGGTCGGCAAACCGGCCGGGTGGGCGTATTTCAGTGAATTGGAGATCAGTTCCGCAGTGATGAGTCCGAGCGAAAGCGCTGTTTTTGCCGGGAGCTGACAACTCGCAGGACAGTCAAAAGAAAGTGATGTCGCCTCTGGCGCAACCGCGCCTGTCAGGCGCGTACAAATTTCTTCTAGATAGGCGCGCAACTGGACTGTGCCTGTCGTCGACGTCCCGAGGAAACGATGGAGTTTTCCAACCGTTTCTATGCGATCAGCGACTTCCAAAAGGAACGTCTGCGGATCTTGTACATCAGGCGCTCTCGCGCGCTGGCGAACGAGAGCGCTAATCAACTGCAGACTATTTGCGATCCGATGATCGGCTTCTTGTCGATAAGCTTGAAATCGCTCGGGTGAGGAAATAGCCGCGTCGCTCAGTGATATAACATCGCCCATCTCAGTTTTCATAATTACAATAAAATTGTCCATATATCAAGAAATATTTTCTGATAAACTTAAGCAACGTCAGACATTACCTCAGTATACGCCAGACATACATTTGGCTACTCTTTATGCGCCTACCTATATTGAGTGCTTGACGAAAATGCCTCATTATGAGTAATTAGCTCAATGTGAGCAATCGCGCGCGCTCAAAGGGAAAAGGTCGATGTCTGCGGAGCCTCGCGGCGAACGTCTTCAGATCATGCTGACGGCGGAGGAGTTTACCGCTCTCGATCAGTGGCGATTCAGCCGTCACATGCCGAGCCGGGCGGCGGCAGTTCGGGAATTGTTGCGCCGTGGCTTGGCGGCGGAAGGCTTTGGCCTTTCGGACGGAAAGACAAAGTCGGCCGATTTCGGCGTGATCGCCGAAAGCAAGACCAGTTGAGGAAGCCGCGCAGGCGGCAGTCGCGCTGGATTTCGTTCGCCTTCGGTCGCGCCCCGGAGAATTGCGCGCCTGTCTGGGGAGCGGGGGGAAGTCAATCCCGAGCCGACCGCCCCGCCCTCCGCATCTTCAGACCATGCCGCCATGAAACTGGCGCCGAGCGTGCTAGGATCGAGCCATGTCGAGCTTCACCGCGCGTGTCGTCCAGTCCATCGCGGCCATTGACGCGGCCGCATGGGACGCCTGCGCCAATCCTCCGGGACGGGCGTTCGAGGACGCCGAGGGCGAACGGTTCAACCCGTTCTTGACGCATGCGTTCCTCCACGCGCTCGAGGCGTCCGGCTCCGTCGGCGGCCGCTCCGGTTGGACGCCCGTCCACGTGACGGTCGAAGACGCGCGCGGACGCATCGTCGCCGCCGCGCCCTGCTACCTCAAGAGCCATAGCCAGGGCGAATACGTATTCGACCATGCCTGGGCCGACGCCTATGAGCGCGCGGGCGGGAGCTATTATCCCAAGCTTCAGGTCGCCGTGCCGTTCACCCCGGCGACCGGCCGCCGGCTCCTTGTCGCCGCCGACGCCCCCGATGGGGCGCGTGAGGCGCTGATCGGAGCGTTGCGCGCATTGCGCAGAGAGACCAAAACCTCGTCGATTCACGCGACCTTCCCGACCGCCGAGGACGCCGACCGGCTGGCGGGCGCCGGATTTCTCATCCGCACCGGCGAGCAGTTTCATTTTTTTTGCGATGCTTATGCGAATTTCGACGATTTCCTCGGCGCGCTCGCCTCGCGCAAGCGCAAGGCGATCAGACGCGAGCGGCGCGACGCGCTGGAGAACGGCGTCACGATCGACTGGCTGACGGGCTCATCGCTTAAAACCGAGCACTGGGACGCATTCTTCAGGTTTTATATGGAAACGGGCTCGCGCAAATGGGGCCGCCCTTATCTCACGCGCGCCTTTTTCGATAGGATCGGCGAAACGCTCGCCGACCGCGTGCTTCTGGTCATGGCGCGCCGCGCCGGGCGCTACATCGCCGGAGCGATCAATTTCATCGGCGACGATGCGCTCTATGGGCGCAACTGGGGCGCGATCGAGCACCACCCGTTCCTCCATTTCGAGGTGTGCTATTATCAGGCGATCGATTTTGCGCTCATGCGCGGATTGCGGCGGATCGAGGCCGGCGCCCAGGGGGAGCACAAGCTCGCCCGCGGCTATCGGCCGACGCTCACCTATTCGGCGCATGAGTTCGCCGATGCGCGCTTGAGCCGAGCGATTGCGGATTATCTCGGACATGAGCGAGATGCGGTCGACCGGACGATCGCCCATTATGAAGGATATGCGCCCTTCCGCCGCGGCGACGGCGGCGGGCAAGGGGCTGAAGAAATGGGAGAAGCCTTTGACGCCGAAGTATGAGCCTGACAACATCTTCGCCAAGATCCTGCGCGGCGAAGCCCCATGCGTCAAAGTCTACGAGGACGACGTCTCGCTCGCCTTTATGGACGTGATGCCGCGCGCCGAAGGGCACACGCTCGTCATTCCGAAGACTGCCGCGCGCACGCTGTTCGACCTCGACCCAGAGGAATTGGCGCGCTTCATGCCGGCGGTGCAGACGGTCGGCCGCGCCGTCATGGCCGGCATGGAGGCCGAGGGGCTTTTGCTTCAGCAGTTCAACGAACCGGCCAGCGGACAGCAGGTCTTTCACCTGCATTTTCACCTTCTGCCGTGCTGGAGCGGCGTCGCGATCCGGCCGCCTGGCGGGCCGTTTCAGAGCGCCGAGAAGCTCAAGCCCTACGCCGACAAGATCATCGCGGCGCTGGCCCGCGCGTGAGCGATCGGCGCTTCGCCTGCGCCGCTGAGCGTGCGGGGCGCCGATGCGCGTGACCCATATGCATTACTTCCCACTCGGCCTCGGGGTCGCAAGTCTATTCTTCGCGATTCTGCTTGGCCTACTGCTGCTCATCCAGATCCGCCTCGTGGGCCGCGCCTATTCCGCCCTCGGCCTCGATCCCCGCGTCGCGACGCTGGTGCTGTTCGCTTCCCTTCTCGGCTCGTATGTCAATCTGCCGCTCGCGCGGCTGCCGGATGAGCGGGTCGTTTCGCGGGAGGTGGCGGAGGTCTTCGGGGTCCCATTCCTTGCTCCTGTCGCGGTCGACTGGCCAGGCACAATCCTCGCGATCAACGTGGGCGGGGCGGTGATCCCGATTTTCCTGTCGTTCTACCTATTGTTGCGCAACAGACTTTGGACCTTGGGCGCCGTCGCGACGGCGATCGTCGCCTTCGCGGTGCATCAGATCGCGAGGCCGATTCCTGGCGTGGGCATATCGGTGCCGACGTTCGCCCCGCCTCTGTTCGCGGCGGCGGTCGCGCTCGTTTTGTCGCGACGGTTCGCGGCGCCGATCGCCTATATCGGCGGGAGCATCGGCGTTCTGATCGGCGCAGACGTCATGAATCTTGGCCGGTTGCGCAGCCTCGGGGCTCCCGTCGCGTCGATCGGCGGCGCCGGCGCGTTCGACAGTATTTTCCTGACTGGCGTCATCGCAGTCTTGCTCGCGAGCTTCGTTGCTGATTAATGTAGGTTAAGAAGAAGTGATCAAATCTGTGGCGATTTTGCCACATTACTCCATAAATGCCCGCGCAGTGCGAATGTCGTGTAGACTCGCCTGAAACCGAATCCTATAGTCCGGGCATTGTCATTGGCGGCGGGGCGCACGCGTGTAGCGTATGGCGTCGCGGATCAGAAACGGAGACGGAGAAGATGACGAATAGCTGGCTTAAGGGTGTCGCAGTTGCGGCGCTGACGGCGGTCGGAGCCGTGGCGGCTCAGGCGGCGGACCTTCCGACCAGAAAAGAGGCGCCGGCGCCCGTGTTCGTGCCGCCTCCGTTCACCTGGACCGGGTTCTACATCGGTTTGAACGCCGGCGGCATTTTCACCAGCGGCAGCCGGAGCGCGTCCCTGTTCGCGCCTGCGACCTTCGCCTTCCCGGTCTCGGCGTCCTTTCCGGGCGGCCTCGGATCGGGGCAAACTGGATTCCTCGGCGGCGGCCAGGCCGGCTACAACTGGCAGACGGGCGCTTTCGTGCTCGGCGTCGAAACCGACTTCGATGGGTCGACCGTCAGCAAGTCGTTCAATAACGTCGGCACGCCTTTCGCTGGCGCTGGCGTTCCGGCGATCCTCGCGGGCGACTTCCTGAGCGTCAACGGCAAGGCCAGCCTGAGCTGGCTGGGCACGACCCGGGCGCGTCTCGGCTTCGTCGCCACGCCTGACAATCGCCTGATGATCTACGCCACGGGCGGTGTCGCCTACGGCGGCGGCAGCACGAACTTCAGCGCCTTCGACTCGACGACTGGGTCTTTCTGGAGCGGCAACCCGAGCTCGACCCGCGTCGGCTGGACGGTCGGCGGCGGTGCTGAATATGCTGTCACCAACAACATCACGATCAAGGGCGAATATCTGTACGCCGACCTCGGCAGCAGCAACTTCACCAGCGTCGGAAACGCTGCGGCGGCGACGTTCTTCCCGGGCGTCTACGTGAGCGGCAAGATCAACTGGAACGCTTCGATCTTCCGGGCTGGCGTCAACTACAAGTTCTGAGCTTTAACGAAGCTTCGAATTGCAAGATCTTGGCCGGAGGAAGGGTGACCTTCCTCCGGTTTTTTTGCGCGTAAATTCGCGCTGACCGCAGGGAGCGGCGCCGCCGGGCGTGGGCGATGCCGGCGGCCGGCCGGTTGCGCGCTGCGCGCCTCCGCAATGCGATCACGAAGGCGCGGCGCAATCTTAAGGAGCCGTCAAGCGTCGATCTCTACTCTCGGTTGCGCCGCTCGCACCGAGATGCTCATGCCCGCCGCCGTCGCTCCAGCGCTTGTTCTCAAAGGCCTGACCAAGCGTTTTGGCCGGCCAGCGGTCGACGGGCTCGACCTTGTGGTCGCGGCCGGCGAATTTTACGCGCTGCTCGGGCCCAACGGCGCGGGCAAGACGACGACCTTGCGCATGGTGGCCGGGCTTCTGCCACCCGACCGCGGCGACATCGCGATTTTCGGAATCGACGCCCGCCGCTTCCCCATCGACGCCAAGCGCATCGTCGCGTGGCTGCCGGACGAGCCGATGCTCTACGACAAGCTCGATCCGTTCGAATATCTCGAATTCGTCGCCGGCCTATGGTCGGTCGAGGCGAAACGGGCGAAGAGGCTCGCGCAGGAGCTGCTCGAAAGCCTTGACCTGTGGCCGCACCGGCGCGATCGCTGCGAAGGGTTTTCGCGCGGCATGCGGCAGAAGTTGGCGCTTGCCGGCGCGCTGATCCACGAGCCGCGCCTCCTGATGCTGGACGAGCCGCTGACCGGCCTCGACGCCGCCGCCGCGCGCCAGGTCAAGGACATTCTGAGAGATCGCGTGCGCGCGGGCGCGACGATCATCATGACGACGCACATCCTCGAGGTGGCGGAGCGCCTTGCCGACCGAATCGGGATCATCGCGCATGGGCGGATGATCGCTGAGGGGACGCTTAGCCAGTTGCAGGCGAGCGTCGGCGCGAGCGGCGCCGCGTTGGAGACGGTGTTCCTTGACCTGACCGCGCAAGCCGACCGCGCCGCATGATCGCAAGCGCGGCCGCCTGGCCCCGATTCGTCCTGCACGATCTCCGCCTGAGCGCGCGCGGCCTCGCCGCGATGTTCGGCTCGCTGTCGCCGGGGGGGCTTGGCGCCCTCGTTGTCCTATTGTTCGCAGCGTTCCACGTTGCGGCCTATCCCGTCGCAGGCTGGCTCATCGGCGTTGAAAATGGTCCCGACGGCCGCGCTCGAATCGCCGCGATCGTAGCTGGCGGCGTGGCGGTCGTCGTTCCGTGGATCGTCGGCCAGTCGATCGCCGAATTCGCTCGCGCGCTCTTCGGGCGCTCGGACCTCGAGCTTATTCTCGCTTCGCCCGCCGATGCGCGCGCCCTGCTCGGCGCCCGCGCTTTGGCGATTGCGATCGGCGCCGTCGCGTCGGTCGGGATCTTGCTCGCGCCGCTCGCCGACGTCGCCGCGTTGCGCGGCCGCCCGCACTGGCTTGCGCTCTATCCCGCTTTGCTCGCCGCGGGACTGATGGGGACGGGCTTGGCGATCATCGTGGCGATGGCCCTGTTCCGGGCGGTCGGGCCCCGTCGGGCGCGCCTATGCTGCCAGATCGCGGCGACCTCGGTCGGGGCGTCCGCGATGATCGGGGCGCAGGTCGTGGCGATGCTGCCCGAGCGCGCGCGCGCGGCGATCCTCGCCATGTTCAAACCGCAGGGCGCGGGCGGGGGCCTCGTCTGGGCGCCGGCGCGCGCGGCTGGCGGCGACCTCTGGGCGATACTGATCTGGACCGTTTTCAGCGTCGCCGTCTTTGCCCTCGCGTGCGGGCTCTTGGGCAAGCTTTTCGGGCGCGCGGCGATCGCCTCCGCCGGCGCCCCCGCTCGCCTGGGCGCAGCGGCGGGGGGGCAGGCGCGCTTTGGCGCGAGCGCCAGCACGGCGCTCCGCATCAAAGAGCGGCGCGTCGTCTGGCGCGACCCTTGGCTCATGTCGCAACTGCTTCTCCAGGGCGCCTACACGACGCCGCTCGCCGTCATTCTCTGGCGCAACGGCGGCCCAACGGGCAGCGTCGAGGTGGCCTTCACGCCGGCCCTTGTGGTGATCGCGGCGCAGCTCGCGGGCGCCTTGTCCTGGGTCGCGCTGTCCGCCGAGGACGCGCCTGACTTTCTCAAGACCGCGCCCGTGCCGCGGGCCGTCATCGAAAGGGCCAAGATCACCGCGATCGGTCAGCCGATCGCGCTCGTTCTCGCCTTACCCGTTGCGGCGTTGGCCTTCGCCTCCCCCTGGGCGGGTCTGTGCGCGTGTCTGTTCGGCGCCGGAGCGGCCGGCTCGGCCGCGCTCGTCAACCTCTGGCGGCAGGCGCCGTCCCGTCGGGGACTCGTGCTCCGCCGCCACTCGCAGTCGAAACTCGTCGGCATGATGGAGCACCTGGTCTCGATCCTGTGGGCGATCGCGACGACAGCCGCGGTGATCGGCTCGTGGACGACGCTGGTCCCGCTCGCCGCCGTGGCCGGCGTTTTGGCGCTCAACCGGAAGTGGGCGGCGGCCGCGCCGTTTCGGGGCTGAGGCGTTCGCGGAGGGGGCTGCTGGAGCGCGCGCATCGCGGCGCCAGGCGTCTAGCCGCAATTTTACCGGCGCCCCCTCATGTTTTCAGTGGGTTACGACCCCGTTTAGTTCCCTCCTTTAAATTCAGCTCATAAATACCTAATCATGTATGTTATAAAGTCGCTATCGCAACGACCGAGAGAGGGCGCTCGTAGGGTCGGATGAAGGCGGTTCGGCGATGAGTCCTACTATCGCCTCTCACATCGGAGCGCTCTCGTTCGCGACGGAAAGAACAATCGCTGCAAGCTTTGTCGGCGCCGACAAGAAGGGGGAGTGATCGCCGTCCAATGTGAAGACCTTCTGGCAGGACGTGCTTTCGAGCATCGCACCTTGATAGAGCGGCGAAACAGCGTGATCGTTGGAGCCGCGAACGTAGAATCGCTTGACTTGCCCGTATCGTTCCGGGGTCAGCTGAAGCTTGTCCGCGTAGACTTGCGTCCGCTGTGGTGTGAGCTGCCCTTTGGCCCAGTCGGCGTCAGCCGGCGTGCAAGTGTTATAAAAGACTTCGGCCGCCTTGTCGGTTGGAAACGTGGCGGTTTGCCCATCGGCGGAGACTTTCATGTTCTTCAGCACCAGATCATCGACGTTGAGGTGTTTATGGGCGTCGAGAAAGCTCCCTAGGCTTTCACCCGTTCCGAATAGCAGGCCGTTCACATAGACTGCGGCGGCCAATCGCTTGGGACGCATTTCTGAGACCTGCGAAGTCACGATCCCGCCCATGCTGTGGCCGACGAGCACAACCGGCCCGGCCACATCGTCGATGATGCTCGCGATCCGGGTCGAATAGCTGGCCAAATCCGCATTTTGAATCGGGGCGGGGTCTCCTCCGCTCGCTGGAAGGTTAGGCGTGATCACCGTGTAGCCTGCCTGCTCGAGCAAGGGGACTAGTTTGGCCCAGCACCAGCTGCCGTGAAACGACCCGTGAACGAGGATGATGGTGGCGGGCTTCTTGCCGGCGCTGCTGACGGCGTCTTGCGCCAACGCCATGGTTGGAAGCGTGCCGCTTGTGGCGGCGAAGGCGGCGGCGCCGGCAGCGGAAAAGAGCGTGCGGCGGCTGATGCGTGAATCGTCCATTCTTTTCCTCTCAGCAGCAGTCATAATATTATTCTAACGTTCTATCATTAGGATGATGGATTAATGACGTCAAGATTGTCTGCTGAAACTAGCTCTCAGTGGGAGAGAGTCCGCGTCAGCTGGAAGATTTCCGATTCGAACCCCATCTCTTGTCTCAGCATAGGTTGCGGCGTATGGCTTCCCTTTCGAAATTCGTCAGGGGGGCGCTTGCAGGGTCGGCTAAGGCCGGAGCTGGGGGTGCGTCCTAGCCGTCGAGGCACCGGCGAGAAGGCAGGCGGATGAAGATCATTCTGGCTCAGCCGCGCGGATTTTGCGCCGGCGTCGTTCGGGCGATCGACATTGTCGAGCGGGCGCTGGCGAAGCATGGCGCGCCGGTCTACGTGCGCCATGAGATCGTTCACAATCGCCACGTGGTCGAGTCTCTCAAGGCGAAAGGCGCGCGCTTCGTCGAGACGCTGAAGGACGTGCCGGCGGGCGCCGTGACGATCTTCAGCGCGCATGGCGTCTCGCGAGAGGTCGAGAACTTAGCCAAGGCGCGGTCGCTGCCGACCATCGACGCCACCTGCCCGCTGGTCACCAAAGTGCATAACCAAGGGCGGGGGTACATCGCTCGGGGTCGGGTGCTGGTGTTCATCGGCCATGACGGCCATCCCGAGGTCGAAGGCACGCTCGGGCAGATCGACGGCGAGGTGCACCTCGTCGAAAACGAAGAAGACGTCGAGAAGCTGCCGATCGCCATCGATGCTCCAGTCGCCTATATCACGCAAACGACCTTGAGCGTCGACGACACACGGGGCGTCATCGCCGCGTTGCATCGCCGTTTCACGGACGTTGTGGGTCCTGACGTTCGGGACATCTGTTACGCGACACAAAATCGACAGACCGCCGTGCGCGAATTGTGCCGGGTCGCGGACGTCATCATCGTCGTCGGCGCCCGCAACAGCTCCAACTCCAACCGCCTGCGCGAAATCGGGGAAGAAGTCGGCATTCCAAGCTATCTCGTCGCCGACAGCAGCGAAATCGACCCAAAATGGGTTCGCGACGCCGCTGTGGTCGGCGTGACGGCCGGCGCCTCAGCGCCAGAGGTGGTGGTCGGGGAGGTGGTTCGGGCCTTGTCGGCGCTCACGCCGTCCGAAGTGTCGGTGCTTGACGGTCCAGAGGAGACGGTTAGCTTTCGTCTGCCCGCTGAACTCCGGAATTCGCCGGCGTAAGACCTTTGCGTTTGCTTATCTGAGGATAGATCGTGGGAATACCGTTCAGGCAGATTGCAAGGGTCGGCGCCTATATCGTCCGCCAGCACTTGGCCGGCCGCAAGCGCTATCCGCTCGTATTGATGCTGGAGCCGTTGTTCCGCTGCAACCTCGCTTGCGCGGGCTGCGGGAAGATCGATTATCCGGACGCCATCCTCAACAAACGGATCTCGGTCGAGGACGCATTGACCTCGGTCGATGAATGCGGCGCGCCTGTCGTCGTCATGGCGGGCGGCGAGCCGCTCCTGCACAGGGATTTGCCGAAGATCGTCCAGGGCGTGATTGCCCGCAAGAAGTTCGCGATCGTCTGCACCAATGCGCTCCTGCTTGAAAAGAAGATCGATCAATACAAGCCCAGCCCCTATTTCACGTGGTCGATCCATCTCGACGGCGACCAGGAGATGCACGACAAGTCCGTCTGCGAGCCCGGGGTGTACGATCGCGCGGTCGCGGCGCTCAAGACGGCCAAGGCCAAAGGCTTTCGCGTCACGATCAATTGCACCTTCTTCAATGATGCGGACCCCGAGCGCATCGCCGCCTTCTTCGATACGGTGACGGAACTTGGCGTGGACGGCATCACCGTTTCGCCCGGCTACGCTTATGAGCGCGCTCCCGACCAGAAGCACTTCCTCAACCGCTCGACGACGAAGGAACTCTTTCGCGCGGTGTTTCGCAGGGGCGATGGCGCGCGCAAATGGGCCTTCAACCAGTCGAGCCTGTTCCTCGATTTCCTCGCGGGGAACCAGACCTATCACTGCACGCCATGGGGCAACCCGACGCGCACCGTGTTCGGCTGGCAGCGCCCGTGCTACCTGCTCGGCGAAGGTTATGCGAAAACCTTCAAGGAACTCATGGAGGAGACCGATTGGGACGCCTACGGCGTCGGCAATTATGAGAAATGCGCCGACTGCATGGTCCACAGCGGCTTCGAGGCGAGCGCGGTCGCCGATACGGTGACGAAGCCCTGGAAAGCGGCGAAGGTCGCGCTCATGGGCGTCAAGACCGAGGGGCCGCTCGCCCCCGACATCCCGCTCGGCGGGCAGCGCAAGGCGCAATACGTGTTCGACAAGAACGTCGCCCAGAAGCTCTCAGAGATCCGCCGCGCCGAGGCCGAGGAAAAGGCCCGCAAGAAGGCCGCAGCGCTTTAGCGCCTGAAAGGCGGCGCGGCTATCGGCCGCGAGCGCCCGCAAGCCCCCCAGTTGCCTGGGAGAGCGAACGAGCTCTCCGATCACAGCTTGAAGATTGATCCCGCCATCCGGCGCCATGGCTTTGAACGCGAGCGGCGGCAGATTGCGTTCGGCCGGGTCGGCGACGGCGCGCAGGATCGCGAACGGGGCTTGTCGCTCACGCGCGAACTTTCCGGCTATCATGCTCTCCATGTCGACTGCCGACGCGTCGGTCCGCCGGCGCAACTGAGCCTTGGCGGCGGCGGTCCCGACGGGAGCGCCGGATGCAGCCAGGCGCCCGACGGCGACGCGCGCCCCGGCGCCGCCGAGCCGCTGAGCGAGCGATGCTGTCACGGCTTCGTCGGTTTTGACGGCGTCCGTGTGCGAGACGACCTCGGCGCCCAGGATGAGGTCGCCGGGGCGAAGGCGCGGATCAAGGCCGCCGCAGAGACCCCAGCTGACCACGAGCGACGGCTTGAGGCTCGCCGCTTCCGTGAGGCTGGCCAGCAGGGTCGGCGCATCGCCGCAGAGCGCCGTGCGCCCCGGTCCGGCCAGGATCGCCGCCTCGCGCTTCAGCCCGCAGACGATCAGAACGGTCGCGGACGGCGGCAAGGCGGGACTGTCGTTAAGGCCCGCCGGACTAGCCGGCGAGCAGGCTTTCCGTCCGCTCGCGCAAGGTCTTGACCAGGGCGTCCGCCCCGCCCCCGCCGGCGAGGATCGAGGCGAATTCGTCGCGACGGGTCGCAAGATCGCTGATCGTGCCATTGAGGTAGACGTCGATGATGCGGCCGCCACGGACGAGATAGTTGATCTGAACGGTTCGTCCGCCGGGCTGGAGCAACTTGGTCTTGACGACCTCGCCGCCGCCCGAGGCGGGGCTCGTCTGCGGCTCGACGACGAAGCTCTCGCCGGAATAGTCGGTCACCTGGTGGGCGTATTCGGCGACGAGGAAGCGTGCGAAGGCTTCACGAACGGCGGCCTGCTGGGCGCCTGAGAACTTGCTCCACGCGGGCCCTGTCGCCAGCCTCGCCATGGTTCCGATGTCGAAGGCCGAGGTTATGGCGGGGGAGAAGCGGCGGTCGCGCTCGCGAACGTTGAGGGATCCGGCCGCCTTCAGCGTCGGCATGAGCTGCTGATAATAGGCTTCGATGCGCCTGGAGGCCTGCGCCTCGGCTGGCGAGGTGATCGCGCTCAGCGAAAGAAAGCCGAGCACGGCGGCGATCAAGGGCGCCGACAGACTCAGGCGGGATAGGAAGCGTTTCATCTGTGGGGGGTTCCATTCGGTCAAACGGATGACCTTTCGGCCAAGCGCTTAGATTGGTCGCGGCGCCAGCTGGCGCAAGGCGCCTCGCGGCCGCGCCTGCGCTTCTAACGCTCTTTTGGGAATCGAGTCGAGGCTTTGGTCGGCTTCAGACGCGCCCTTCATCAGCGGAAGAGGGACGATCGGGGCCGTTGCGTCGGCGGCCACAGACCGCCGCTGCCTGACCGGCGAGCCGTTCAGCGCTCCGCCCCAGTCGATCCCCCACGAAGGCGCCGGGAGAAGGCTTAAGCGTGGCGCCATTGGCCTCGAAGTCAGCCCAAGGCGCAAAACGATGGAAGAGATCGTGAACAGACAGGCGGTAACTTGTTTTTCTCAAATTACGTGGGCATCATGCGAGATCAGAGTAAGACATGGGCGGGCGTCAACAATCATGTCTAAGGAAAGTTTAAGATCGACTTTAGGACGATTCGGTTAGGAGCTGAATCGACAAAGCCTACTTGGCTTGAAGGGCGCGGGGTCCGAGGACAGGCTCAAGGCCGTGGAGAGGCGACGTTTCTTCTGGAAGAGAAGGAAGCCCGGCGCCGCTGGGCTCATGGACGGCTAAACCTCTGCCGGCCGCCAGCTCCGGCAGGCGGCTCTGAACGATCTCGGCGACGAACTCGGGCCAGACGCCGCTGATCGCCGCCAGGCCAGGAAGTCATCATCCGGTAGCCAAGTTCGCCCAAAGGCTTATTCAGCGCTTCGGGGGACTCGCTCGTTTGGCGGCCTTTCGAGGCATGGAACGGAGACCGATGGCGGCTCGCCGCCTGGAGGCGCGGCGTCAGTCTGCGCGTTTGGTCGTCGCGCAGCGGATGGGGTAAGCTCTTGCCAACGGATCGACGCGCTTCTATCACCCGAGGGACTGTTTCTCTTGAGACAGAATTGCAGCAAGAGCTGCTCTTCGAAGTGTTACAGCCCATACCGTCGATGACATGTAGAGCAAGATAGGCAGGTCGCTCGATGTTTGATGCGATATCGCATCCTGAAGGATAGGTATGTCGAAGAGACCTCTTAAGAGAAGCTTTGTTGTTAATCTTTTATACCCTTCAGTGCGGGTGGCGGTCGCATTTGTCACGATCCCGATCTATCTGCGCCATGTCGGCGAGGCGCGCTATGGCGTGATATCGATCGTGTGGGTTCTGCTCGGGATGTTCGGGTTTCTGGACCTCGGTCTCTCGCGCGCGGTCACGAACGCTTTGGCGAAGCTGCGCGACGCGCCCCAGCCGGACCGGGCGCGGGTGCTCCTGACGACGTTCTGCTTCAATCTGGGGATTGGCCTTTTCGGCGGCGTGGCCCTGTATGTGTTCGGCGGATTCATGCTCCAGCACTTCATTTCGGTGCCGGACTGGCTGAGCCCGGAAGTCGCTCGTTCTCTCCCCTGGATCGCCTGCCTTCTGCCGCTCACTCTCATTTCCGCAGCCGGGGCGGGCGCGCTGGACAGTCGCGAACTCTTCCTGCTCGTGAACGTGATCCAGATCGTCTCGATGAGTCTGTCTCAGATCGTCCCCGTCATCATGGCTGTGTTCGTCAGCCCCGCGCTTACGGTCGTCATTCCCGCCGCCGTGCTTGCGCAGGCGTTGGGCTCGATCGCCGTCATCGCCTGCGTCTACCACCTGGAGGGGCCGTTCTCTTTGCGCGCGGTCCAGTGGGGCGAGGCGCGCAAGCTGCTCGGATATGGCGGCTGGATGGCCGCGACGAATGTCGTCAATCCGGCGCTGGCCTCGGCCGATCAATTCATCATCGGCTCGGTGATGGGGGTCACGGCGGTCGCCCACTACGCCGTCCCGATGAATCTCGTTTTGAGAAGCGGATTCATCCCGTGGGCGTTCGGGCGAACGTTCTTTCCCCGCATGTCGAGCCTGTCGGGCGATGCGGCCTACACCCTTGGAGCGCGGGCGCTTTCGACGATGGCCTATGGCTTTGCCGCGATTTGCGCTCCGGCGATCATCGCATCGCCGGTCTTTTTCCGGCACTGGGTCGGCTCGGACTTCGCACAAATCGCGGCCCCGGTGGCGCAGATCCTCTTCCCGGGGATGTGGATGTCCGGCCTGTCCTTGGTCGGATTCACGCTCTTGCAGAGCCAGGGCAGGGCGGACCTCACGGGCAAACTCAGCATGCTCGAGTTTTTGCCGTTTCTCGGCATCCTGTGGGTTCTCACTGTGAATTTCGGGATCGTCGGCGCGGCCGCGGCCTGGACCTTGCGGTGCACCGTGGACGCGCTGGCGATTTTCTGGGCCTCGGGAATGAGAAGAAGGGACCTTCTTCCGTTGCTGCCGCCGGCCGCGCTCCTGGCCGTCACGCTGGCTTCGGCTCCCTTCCTCGGTTCGAACATTCTCGTGAGCTTTGTGGCCGCGGTGATTGCTGGGTCGGCGTCGATCGCGCTCAGCCTTGTCTTCTCGCAGGACTGGCGGAAGATCATGCTGGGGCTCGCCAATCAAGCCGCCGGTTGGGTCGCGGGCCTGGGCAGACGGGTCAGGCCGTCGCCGCCGATCAACCCAAACGCACAAAAATAACCAACTCCGAGGGGTCGCCGGTTGTAAGAGGCGCGCGCAATCCAAACAAAGAACGGCGCGCGCCGTTCTTTGTTTATTGCGGGTATCCGTAAGCCCCGGCCGTGTACGGGGCCTTGCGAGCCACGCCGAGGATGTCGACGGTCGGAGCGCCCGCCGCTGTCGCCGCGCCAATCGCCGGCGCGCCGGCCTTGAGCATCATGTTGTATGTCAAGGTCGTCGGGTTGAAGTTGACGAATTCGCTCTTTGTCCCGGCGGAATCGATGAGATTGCTGTTGGCGTAGGTTCCGGCCTTGCTCATGTATTGGATAACTCCGTTGACGTAGTACAAAAGTTGCGGGCTGTAGCCGGACGGCGTCGCGACGTTATGATCGGCGGTCACCCCGCTATTGCGATTGTCGATCTTGATTTGGCTCGTAAGATTGTTGCGCACCACTGTGTTGTTGCTCGACGTTCCTTGGTGAGTCTTGTCGCTGACCGCGACATTGGCGATGCAACCTGGCAGCGCAAGGCGACCGTCGCCGATCACGGTGTTGTTGACGATCCGGCTGTTGTGGATGCTCGAGAAGGAAATCCCCCAGCACGCGCTCGTGATCACCACGTTGTTGGTCACGGTGACGTTCGTCCAATCGGAATCGAAGGCGTTGATTCCCTGCAGCAGCGTCGGGAAAGGCAGTCTCGGGTCTGTCTGGCGGATGACCGTATTGCTGTCGATCAGGATATTTTGGAAGCGATTGACCGTCGAACCCGGCGCGAGCACGCCGATCTGCCCCTGTAGCGCGTCTTCATGGTTGCCATCGCCTATGTCCAGGTTGTCGTGAACGCTGTTCTTCGTGATGGCTATGTTGCTCGCGGCGAAATCGATGCCGTCGTCGCCGAAATGATCGATCTGGTTGTTCGAGAAGGCAAGCTGACCGGAGAAGAGCGTGGCGCCGATTCTTACGTTGCTGATGTGCGAGCCGGTGAGCGAAACGCACTTCGTGTTCGCCCCGCCCGCAGAGCTTACACTGGTGAATCCGTTGCGCGCGTTTGCGACCCACTGTCCTTTGCTCCAGGCCGAAACATTGTCCTGGGATGAGATCGTCATGTTCTGGAGCACGATGTCGGAGGTGGGAAGCGTCGGGCCGCCGTCCTTGACTTCGACGAGCGCGTTGCCGCTGCGAGCCGCCGCCTGAAGGCTTTGCACCTTGATCCCGCTGAACGCCCATTTGTTGGTCCCGGCCACCAGAAGCGATTTCAGGACCGGCGTCTGACCGGGCGCCGCCGCGACGGTCACGAAATCCGAGTTTGTGATTCGCGCATTCCAGATGTTGAGCCAAAGGTCTCCGTAGTTGCCGCTCATGAGCAGGATTTCATCGCCGGGGGCGATCGGGCCCGTTTTTGCGCCGGTCGTCATGACCGCAGGTTTTCCTGGGACCGGCGTCTGGGAATAGGGCGCGCTCTTGAGGAGCGCGTAGGGATAGCCTGGTTGCGACTGAATCAACGCCTGCAGATTGTTCCAAGGCGCCGCCTGTGAGCCATTGCCGCCGGCCGCCTGCGTTTTCCCGTGCACCGGATCAAAGTACCACACATGCCTGAATGTCGTTGGCGGGGTTGCGCATCCAGAATAAACGGTCGCCGCATGTGCAGGAAGAGTGAAGCAAAGTGGAAGAAGTACAGCGTAGGATAGCGTCTTCATTGAAAAACCCACGATTATCTTGACACTTATGGCTTGTATAACGCCACGACTCGTCAATATCATGCTATATTTACGCTTTCAATGACATATGTTAATTGTCTATACTTTACTTTGTGGAATATTGTTGTGACAAAAGGTTACGCAAAGCAGGGTATTTGTCTAGGAATGGACAACTTGACGTATCGGTCAATTGAGAGAAGCCACGGAATAGGGCAGGCGCGGCTCGCTATTGGCGGAGCAGGCGCGCCGATATTCGAGCGTGCGACCCTGATTCCTGTCGGAGAGTTCGTCGGGTAGCGGGCTTGGCGGCGTGGGAAAGCCGTTCGCTCAGGCCGCGTTGGCGGGCTGACGGCGCCAGCCGGCGCCCAGGATTGTCGGCGGTCTTGCTTCCGGGCTTCGGCGCCGGCGCGGTTGAACGCGACGGCTCATCGAAGAGCGGCGCGGCC
>Ga0153954_1000063_pt1 | contig 100202 bp, 76 predicted proteins | sample TSFL038MetaG_FD_102277 | JGI IMG/M metagenome (GOLD analysis project Ga0153954, IMG submission 102277) | Attine ant fungus gardens microbial communities from Florida, USA - TSFL038 MetaG | ecosystem: Host-associated > Fungi > Mycelium > Unclassified | place: USA: Florida, Wekiwa Springs State...
GTCTAACTCGCACGCCCAATCTTGTACTTCCGCGACCGTGGTCTGGGTGCACATCGCTTGGCCTCCCTACGTATCATGGTACGGGGCCAATACTTTAAGTGCAACTGTAGTACTAGAGCGGTTATCGCTTGGATTGCCTACAAAATCCCGGAAGATCGGAGTGAAATCCCTGGGATCGATGTTATTGGACGCACCATCAACCGATGCGATGTAGATGGCCATATGGGGTGGCACTGGTGGCTTGTCCACCAGTGGGCCGAGGCCTGCGCCGCTGGTGGACAAGCCACCAGTGCCACCCAACCGGCCTCTTTACTTACTTCGAGCTACAGGGTCACTCTCTGGCCTGAGTGTGGGCTATCCCAGCGATTACCGCTCTAGGTTGGGCTCGACGATCCGAAAGACTCCTAAGGCGCACCATGGCTTCCTCGTGTCGGTGAGGGATAATGGTGAGGAGCGGCGTGAATGACGGAAGAATCGGCAAGTCTTGTAATGACTGGACAACTGCTCCGGCCATAGCGCTTAAGGGATAGCAGCCTTCTACTCCATGAGCTGTTGCGCGAGCAAGGTGGCGTGCGGCGTGAGCGCAGAAAAATCACGTGCACAAAGATGAATCTGTCTAAGCGCCCAGGGGTCTTGCAGCGGCATCATCGCCAAGCCAAGATGCCCCAAATCTTTTGCGGACGCCTCCGATAAAATTGCAATCCCTACGCCTGATTCAACCAGCATCGCGATGTGCTCAATCCGTCTGAGTTGAATGCGGTAGTAAATCTGGCGACCCAGGCGGGCTGCACGTTCTCCCAAATGAGCTTCCAGCGCAGCATCGGACAAGCCGACGAACGGCTCACCCACGATTTCCGCAAAAGCTATCGATCGTTGATCGCTGATGCGATGCGTTTCGCTCGCCACAACGACGAGTTGATCTTGCCCGATAAGGCGAGTTTGCAATGCTGCCAAATCGGCGATGTCGGCCACAACTCCCAAATCAGCGCGACCTTCCGCGATGGCCAGTGCAATCTCAGTGCTTGGCCGTTCATGGAGGTCGATAGAAAGATCCGGATAGGCTACCAAGAATCGGCCGAGTTGATGCGGTAGAAAAGCAGCCAACCCAGCCGTGTTGGACAAGAGCCTGATGCGCCCTTTCAGGCCAGTGCCGTAGATGCGCAGTTCTCCACGCATCTGCTCCACCTGGTCCAGGATCAAACGGGCATGGCGGATCAGGGCATCACCGGCCGCAGTCGTAGTGACCCCCCGCCTGTTTCGTTCCAGTAGTTGCGCGCCAAGCGAAAACTCCATTCCGGAAATGCGCTCGCTCACGGACGCGAGGGCTAGATTCATGATCTCGGCGCCCTTGGTGAGGCTGCCTTGCTCCACCACGGTCAGGAACAATCGCATATCCGTCAAATCGAACCGCAATGCCTTTCCTTCGTTTTTGCCGAACTTTCCCATCGGAAACTACCAATTGTGACGTTTGACTCGCTCGCTTACTCTACTACGTGCAACGTCAGAATCCCCGATTTTCGATGGTAACGCAAGGGGTTGATGAGGTTAGCACCGTGATGAGAGCTGGTTCGCCCACCGGCTCGTCGCACCATGAGCTGCGCGGGTGCCATCGGTCTACGCGAAGTCATCGAATGCAACACTTTCCGGGCCGGGTAAGCCAAAATGAACGATTACTTTTCGCCGCACGTCCTGATTATCGCGTTGACATTCTTCCTCGCCGGGATCGTCAAGGGCGTGACGGGGATGGGGCTGCCAACTGTCGCTATGGGTATTCTCGGTGTGATCATGTCGCCAGTCAGCGCAGCTTCGCTGCTGGTTATCCCATCCTTTGTCACCAATTTTTGGCAACTGTTTACGGGGCCGGATTTCCTTGCCGTAATGAAAAGGCTTTGGTTGATGATGCTCGGCATCGTGATTGGTACAGTCGCTGGCTCATGGCTTCTGACGCGCGCCAATACCGAATGGACAAGTGTCGGATTGGGCTCTGCCTTAGTTCTCTATGCAGTGCATAGCCTCTGGGCAAAGCCGTTGTCGGTTCCCGCTCGCCTTGAGCGTTTACTATCGCCTGTTATCGGGTTGACGACCGGGGTGATCACCGGAGGAACTGGCGTTTTTGTGATCCCAGCCGTTCCCTTTCTCCAGGCCCTCGGCCTTTCCAAAGATCATCTCATCCAGGCGCTCGGGCTGTCGTTCACGGTCTCGACAATCGCGCTTGCGGTGGGCCTGGCTCGTGGCGGAGCTTTTCATCCTGATAATATTACTTTGTCCACACTTGCCGTCATCCCATCGTTGCTGGGCATGTGGGGCGGAACAACGATCCGTGAGCGCATAAGCGCCACAACTTTTCGGCGCTGGTTCCTGATCTTCCTTGCCATTCTTGGCCTTGAACTTGTCGTTCGCCCACTCTTCCTCTGAGGCGGATGACGATGCCCCAGATCGTAAGTCCGTCCGTTCCATCGGCCCCCACCACCATCACCGAGCGCTATGACGCTCTCGTTGCAAGTGGAACAATTGAGCGCGATCCGGCGAAAGAAGAAGTGGTGGCCGTGCTCGATGCGTTGGCGCACCGACTCAAGGACATCAGGCAGACCCGCTTCGGTTTGGCCCGACTTTTCGATCGAACACTATTGGGGACAGTCCACTTTGATGTGTTTCCACACGTCTCACGTACGGCGCTACCATCGCCATTACCACTCCAGTGGACACGTTCGGCAGGGGCGGTTCAAGGCGTTTGCGATTACCGAGAACGCCCGTCTTCGGACACTACTTCGGTACGTCGAACGGAATCTGTCGCGTGGCGCCTTGATACCGGTCCTGTGCCTCGGGGTCGTGGTTGGCTCGAAGGAGTGAACCGGGCCATGAACGAAAGAGAGGTGGAGAGGATTCGCCGTGGGAAGCCTTACGGAGATGAAGGGTAGGCAAAGCAGGCTGTGAGGGAGTTAGGTCTGGAATCGAGCCTTCGTCCGAGTCCAGACCCACGTTGAAGACGAAGATTGCAAATCGATGTCAGGCTACGATTGTCGCCCGATGGTGTCGGCTGGCACAGCTGCGGAAGCGGAGGAGGAGGGATTCGAACCCTCGGTACCCCGGAGGGGTACACCGGTTTTCGAGACCGGCCCTTTCAACCACTCAGGCACCCCTCCAAGGGTATTCAATCAGTCAGGCGGATCCGGGTCGAATGGGGCGACGCACTTGGAAGAATTCCGAAAGTAAGGCACCGCATTCATCGGCCAAGACACCGCCCTGAAATGAGGCGCGGTGGTTGAACCGGGGATCGTCGAGCAAGCGATAAAGACTAGAGCAAGCCCCAGCTTTTGGGTCGGACGCTCCGTAAACCACACGCGAAATCCGGCTTTGAATGATGGCTCCAGCACACATCGGACAGGGCTCTAAAGTGACAAATAATGTGCACTTGTCGAGTCGCCAGCTTCCCAGGGTGCGACCTGCCAGGGTCAAAGCCAAACGTTCGGCGTGAGCCGTCGGATCGTTCAGGGTTTCACGAAGGTTATGAGCTTGGGAGAGGATCCGTCCATCCCGAACGACAAGGGCCCCGACAGGCACTTCGCCCAAGGCCTTCGCTTCTCGGGCAAGTTCGAGAGCCAACTGCATCATCGCAAGATCCGAGGATCCCGTGACACGCTCGAACGGTTCTGCGATGGCTCTTCCTCACCGACAAACCCAAGGGTTCCCGAAACCAGTACACCCGAGAGGATTCGAACCTCTAACCTTCGGTTCCGTAGACCGATGCTCTATCCAATTGAGCTACGGGTGCATGTGTATTGGGTCAACCCCACGGGACTTATCCTAACGAGGTCAGGGGTCTCGAGAAAACCCCAAACTCTCCAAAATTTCGGAAGTCGGTTTCTGCGGCCATTTTTGCACTGAGTAACCGGGGATAATTCCCGAAATCGCCTCAATCGGCTCTCGATGGGCGGGATTCCGGAAAGATGGGGAGCACGATCGTCCGTCGCTGTTCGGCCGATTCGTAGCCGGCCCAGACGACGTCCATGGTCTTGAGGGTGTCGGCGGCGGAGGTCTCGTGCGGCTCGCCCGTGAGTAAGCCGGCGATGAAGTGGCGCTGAGCGGCGGTGTAGGCTGCCTGGTAGACCTGGTCGTCGGGAGGGAGCTCGACGGGCTTTCGGCTCCGCTGTCCCGAGAGACCGAGATGCTCCAGGGATCCATCTGACAAGACGCGGAGCGCGCCTTGGGTTCCCTCGACGACGGTCTCGTTCAGTGCCCAAGCGGCTCGGCCCACTTCGGCCGGAGCGCACCAGGTCATGTCCAGAAGGCCTAGGGCTCCGCTGGCGAACTCGAGGGAGAGGGTCGCCAGATCTTCGCCCAGGTGTCCCTCACCGCAACGTCGGATCGTGGCGGTGACCGCCACGATTTCACCCAGGAGGTAACGCGCGGTATCGATGAGGTGGCATCCCATCTCGAACAAGATGAGGCGTGGCATCTGCGTGAAATAAGGCTGGTCGGAAAAACCGTCGGGCCGGAGGGCGCGGGTGTCGCGATGGGAAAGCCGGAGCCGGAGCGGACGGCCGATCGTCCCGTGGTCGAGGTGAGTTCGGAAGGCGCGATACCAGGCGCGGAAGCGCCAGTTTTCATGGAACATCAGCCGGGTTCCCGCTCGCTCGCAGGTCGCCATCATCGCCACCAAGTCCTCGCGCGTCTCGGCGGCCGGCTTCTGGCAGAGGACGTGAACGCCGTGCTCGGCGGTGAGAGAGACCAAGGCCGGGTGCGCGTTGGGACGCGTGCAGATCTCGACGAAGTCGAGCGACTCCCTCGCGAACATTGCCGCTGCGTCCGTGTAGAGCCGGGCTTCCGGGGATCGCTCCGAGGCTTGTTGGAGCCGCGCGGGGGCAACGTCGCAGAGAGCCACCAACTGAGCACCGGGAACCGATTTCCAACCTTCGATGTGGTGCTGCGACACGAAACCGCAGCCAATCAAGCCTCCGCGGAGCGTCGATGAGTGCATTGGACGGTTCTTTGCTTCCAATTAGGTTGGCAACCCGGGTCTGTTCAAGCGAGACGAAGATACGCATGTCTCACGAATAGGAGGCGAAGATCTCGTCAGGCCTGACGATTTTCCGAGAACGTTGACTCCGAGTCTGAAGCTATCGAAGGTACGCAAGGTTTCCGGAACGAACCAGTCTTGCGTTGCATTCGTAACACGAATCGAGTCGTTAGCTGAAGACGGTAGCCGTTCCTCCACGCAATTGTTGGCCTGCCGGCTCGTTGAAACGTTGAGCGGTCGTGCCGCAGAGAGGCCCGTCTCGCCGTTTTTTTGAGTGTGTCCCCCAGCGTTGAGAGTCGATCGTGTCCGAAGAGCTTCCAAGGAAGGGGACGGTGCTGGTTGCGTCGTGCTAGGAGCGTCGGCATAATGTCCCGATTGATGCTTCGCGGTCTGATTTGCGGCGGCGAAGCGGTGATCTTCGGCTCGGTCTTGGTCGTGTGGCGAGTCCAACGGCTCGAACGCTTCGAGCTCCGCATGGCACTCGCCCGAGTGGTCTTTTGAGGATCTGGCAAGTATGTCCACTCCGGTAATGATCGAAGCCCAAGGGCTTTCCAAACAATATGGGGCGTTTCTCGCGGTGCGCGACGTTTCGTTCTCGATCCCTCGAGGGCAGGTCGTCGCGTTTCTCGGTCCCAACGGGGCAGGTAAGACGACGACGATGCGGCTTTTGACCGGCTTCGTGGCTCCCACGAAAGGTCACGCCCGCATCGCAGGAATCGACGTGCAGACCGATCGCATCGAGGCGGCCAAGCACCTGGGATATCTCCCCGAGAACGGGCCGCTCTATCCCGATATGACCCCCCATGGGCTCTTGGTTTTCTTTGGCGAAGCGCGAGGGCTTTCCGGGAACCTGCTTCAGGGACGCATCGAGGCCGTCTTGAGCCAGTGCTCGCTCGAGTCGGTGGCGTACAAGCCGGTCGGCAAGCTTTCGAAAGGGTATCGACAGCGTGTGTCGATGGCGCAGGCGCTTTTGCACGATCCCGAAGTTCTCATCATGGACGAACCCACCAGCGGTCTCGATCCCAACCAGATTCGAGGGGTTCGCAAGCTGATCCGCGAGCTCGGGAAGTCCAAGACCGTGCTCGTCTCCACCCACATTCTTCAGGAAGTGGAGCCGGTCGCCGATCGGGTGCTCTTCATCCACGATGGCAAGATCGTGTTCGACGGCGAGCCCTCGGCGCTGCGGTCGGAAGGTCAAACCCTCGAAGATCAGTTCCACCGCCTCACGGCGCAGCCGGCTTGAGTGCGTTGCGACCACCCCTGACGCGGATTGGACCTCCCCTCGAAACACTCAGAACTCAGGACTGACACGGTGACCACGCTGCAAAAACCCACCAGCCCCGCCCCCGCAGGCCGGGATGCCGAGCCTCGTGGCGGCTTGCCGTTCCGCCCAGAAGTGATCAAAGCCATCGCCAAGCGGAACCTTTCGAGCTACTTCAGCAATCCGGCCGGCTACGTCTTCATCACGCTCTTCGTGTTCGTGAGCTCGTGGGTTGCGTTCTGGCAACCCGTCTTTTTCGCGAATAACCTCGCGAACCTTGCCCCGCTCAACGACTGGATGCCGTACCTGCTGCTCTTCTTCATCCCGGCCATCACCATGAGCACCTGGGCCGAGGAACGCCGGCTCGGGACGGATGAACTGCTTCTGACCCTACCGGCCCATGACGTGGACGTGGTGCTCGGCAAGTTCCTCGCCGCCGTCGGCATCTACACGGTGGCCTTGATTTTCTCGCTCACGCAGGTCGCGATCCTGCGCTGGCTCGGCTACCCCGACTTCGGCGTGATCTTCGCCACCTACCTGGGCTATTGGCTCATGGGAGTGATGCTCATCGCCTTGGGGATGGTCGCGTCGCTCCTGTCTGCAAACGTCACGGTTGCCTTCATTTTGGGGGCCGTCTTTGGATCCGCCTTCGTCTTCCTCGGACTCGTCGCTTCGCCGACCGATGGAACGTTCAAGCGGATGCTTGAGGATCTCTCGGTCCCGGCGCAGTTCCAGGATTTTGGCACCGGGGTCATTCCCCTGGTCGGAGTCTTCTATTTCCTTTCGCTGGCGGCTTGCTTCCTCTACGTCAACATGGTGCTCTTGGGCCGGCGCCACTGGGCCGGCGGTGAACGCAGCCAAGGGAGATGGATTCACTCGGTCGTACGGGTCGTGTCCGTGATTGTCGCCTTGGCGAGCCTGAACGCCCTGATCGGCCGCCTCGGCGCCCGAGCTGACACGAGCGTTGAGCAATTGCACACGCTTTCCAGCGAAACGATCGCGACGCTCAATCAGATTCCCAAGGATCGCCCCGTTTTCATCCAGGCGTACTACAGTCCCGAGGTGCCTCGTGAATTCGTGGCGACCAAGGCGGACTTGATCGGGCTTTTGAAGGAGTACGCCGCCAAGGGAGGGGACGCAATCCGGCTCAACCTGGTTGAGACCGAACTCTATTCCGATCAGGCTCGCAAGGCCGAGAAGCAGTTCGGCATCGAGCCCCGCCGGGTGATGACCGCCGACGATGCTCGACAGACCTCGGCCGAGTTCTACCTGGGCGTGGCGTTCAACTCGGGAGTGGAAGAAGTCGTCATCCCCTTCTTCGACCGCGGTCTCCCCGTCGAGTATGAGCTGACCCGCTCGATCCGCGTCGTCTCGCGCAGCGGCCGGAAAAAGGTCGGGATCTTGAATACCGACGCCAAACTGATGGGGAATTTCGACTTCCGCTCGATGGGGCAGAGCCCCGAGTGGTCGATCGTCTCCGAACTCAAGAAGCAGTACGAGGTCAGTTCGGTCGCGCCCGATACGGCCATCCCGGCGGATCTCGATGTGCTCCTGGTGGCGCAGCCGTCTTCGTTGACACAGAAGCAGATCGACACCCTGACGGACTATGTGCGAAAGGGGGGGCCGGTCCTGCTCTTCCTGGATCCGTTCCCGTATGAGAATCCGCAGATCGCCCCAGAAGTACCGCGCATGCCGCCCGGCGGTCCGTTCGGCGGCGGGCCGCCGCCGGAACCCAAGGGGGATCTGAAGCCCCTGTTGGATCTGCTCGGCATCGAGTGGCCGGCGAGCGAGGTCGTCTGGAACCCGTACAACCCGCATCCGAAACTGGCCGACCTGCCGCCGGAAGTGGTCTTCGTGGGTAAAGGCAGTGGCGCGGAGAATCCCTTCAATCCGGATCAAAATATCAGTGCCGGATTGCAAGAAGTTGTGATGATCTTCCCCGGCCTGTTGCGGCAGAGGGGGGGAGCCGGTCTCGACTTCACGCCGCTGTTGCGCACGAACGACTCGGGTGGCACGCTTGCCTTCAACGAGCTGACGCAGCAGAGCATCATGGGACCATCGGGCATGAACCCGAACCGTCGACACTTCCCCACGGGTTCTGCTTATACCTTGGCGGCTCGGATCCAGGGCAAGCCCGCGGCGGCCTCGGCTGATGCTGATAAGGACAAGGAGAAAGCGAAGGAGAAGGGGAAAGAGGACACGAAGAAGGGAGAGCCCAAGACGCCCGAGATTCACGCGATCGCCATCGCCGATCTCGACGTCATCTCTGAGCAGTTCTTCATGCTTCGCCGTCAGAAGGCCGAGGATCTGGAACTCGACAACGTCACGTTCGTGTTGAACTGCGTGGATGTCCTGGCGGGCGACGATGCCTTCGTCGCGCTGCGGAAACGGCGGCCGGAGCATCGCACACTCACTCGGCTCGAGCAAGAGAACAAGCGGTTCATCGAGATCCGCCAGAATGAGACCAAGGCCGCTGAGAACGAAGCTCGGGCTCAGCTCGACAAGGCCCAAAGTCGGCTCGACAAAGAGGTCGAGGCGGTTCGGGCTGAGAAAGACCTGGATGAGCGGACGAAGGAAATTCGCGTGCTCCAACTTCAGGAGAACGCGAGCCGCCGCCTTGAGGTCGACAAGGCGAACATCGAAGACGAGAAGCGCAAGAAGATCTTTGAGATCAAGGGCGACACGGAGCAAGAAATCCGGCGGACCCAAAACAAGGTTCGTGCCGTGGCGATTGCCTTGCCTGCGTTGCCCCCCTTGATTCTCGGATTCTTGGTGTTCGGAACTCGGCTCCGTCGTGAGAACCAAGGGGCGAACCCGAATCGTCTCGCCGGCTGAGTTCTCGCGATCGTCGCCGTTTCCGATTTTCTCAACGAACAAGCCAAGCGGTTCGCCTGGGCACCGGCCGGCTCTCGGCCGGTGTCAGTCCTCATGATGTGGCGGCCTCTTTCCGAGGAATCATCTATGAAAGAAACGACAAAAACCTACGTATTCGTGGGCGTGGCGCTGCTTCTGATGGGGGCGGCGTTCCTCCGGGTTCCCGACCGCTCCGGGCAGAACATCGCCTTCGACGACCAAGGGCAGGCGTTTTTCCCCGAATTCAAAGACCCGTTCGCCTGCACCGACCTCCAGGTCGTCGACTACGAGCCGACGACCGCCACGGCCTCTGAGTTCCAGGTGAAGTTCAAGAACGGTAAGTGGGTTATCCCTTCGCACTATGATTACCCGGCCGATGCCAAGGATCGACTGGCGAAGACGGCGACGGGCGTGATGGGCCTGCTCAAGGACACGATCCGCTCGGACCGTGCCGAGGATCAGGAGGAAATGGGGGTGGTCGACCCGCTCGATGCCAAGGCGACCAGCCTGAAGGGACGCGGCAAGCGGGTGACACTTCGCGACGCTTCCGAGAAGGTCCTCGCCGACTTCATCATCGGCAAAGAAGTCCGCGGCGACCGCACAGGTCAGCGTTACGTTCGGGTCCCGGGCCAGAAGCGGATCTATGGTGTGAACCTGAAGGTTGACCTCTCGACCAAGTTCCCCGACTGGATCGAGACGAACCTCCTCAAGGTCGACGCCAGCAAGATTCGCAAGGTGGCCTTTGACGGTCATAAGGTCAACCCCGACCAGGGGACGATCACGGCCGGAGAGCTTTTGGTCATCGACCGCAAGGACTCGGCCGGTCCCTGGACCTTGGAAGATCTGCCTGCCGACAAGGAACTCAGCACGGAGAAACTCACGGCCCTGACTTCCGCCTTGGCCGACCTCAAGATCGTTGGCGTCAGGCCCAAACCTGAGGGACTGAGCAACGATCTGAAACTGGCGGACGGCGGTGAGATCAAGCCGACGACCCGTCAGGCGTTCAGCTCGCTGGTCAGCAAAGGGTTTTACCCCACGCAAAAGGGGCTGATGTCGAACCAGGGGGACGTGCTCGTCACGACCGAGGAAGGGGTTGTTTACACCCTGCGGTTTGGTGAGATCGTCCTCGGCAGCGGACTCGACCTGACGGCCGGGACCGACGAAGCCGAAGCGGCCGGGAAGAAGACCAAAGAGGGGGCGAAGAAGCCCGAAGGGGCGACCGAGGGGCGTTACCTGTTCGTAACCGTGGCCTTCGACTCAAACATCATCCCGCCGCCGAAGGCACCCGAGCCATCCGACCCGCCCAAGTTCCCGGATGACCCGTTCCAGAAGGCGCCCGACGATCCGAAGCGGATCGCTGAGGAAAAGGAAGCCAAGGAGAAGGCCGATCGTGCCAAGGCCGACTACGACAAGAAGATCGCGGATGGCCAGAAACGGGTCAAAGAGCTGAACGACCGCTTTGCCGCCTGGTATTACGTGACGCCTGGGGACAGCTTCAAGTCGATCTCGCTCGACCGCGCCGCCTTGGTGCAGCCGAAGGGTACGAAGCCGGCCAACCCTAACCCAGGAGCAGGCGTTCCGGGGCTGCCTCCGGGCTTCCCTCAGTCGGGGATCCCCGGATTTCCCCCGGGCCAATGAAGTCCGGATCGAGGGCCTGAGAGAGACGATCCAGAATCGAACTGTTTTTTCTCGGGCCTCACATTCAGAGGCTATCCGGATAAGGGTTAGCCATGTGAAGTCAGGAAAGGTGGATGGTCGGGGAGGATCGCAGCGACGCCCCGGGACGAGCCTCGGCCGATCCCGGGGCCTCGAAAACTCGTCCCCGGCCACCCAGACAATGCATCTTCACGGCAGTGTTCACTTCCCGGATAGCCTCTCAGAATTCTTTTCCGGAAGGTCTCTGTGTGACGGATGATTCCAGCAGGAGTGGCCGTGGCCGATTGCACAATCAGCCACGGCCATTTTGCGTTCATCCGCCGAATGCGAAATGACTATGCTCAGGGAGTGAACTTGGCGAGGACTCGTTCTGTCTGAGCCTGCGACGTGTCCAGCCCGGGCAAGAAGGGGGCGGATGATCGCCGCGACGCGAAACCGAAGTGCGATACGCTTGTGTGGTGAGTTGCAGGTTTGTCGAAGAATCGCGAGGCTTCAGAGACTATCCGGATTCGATTTGGGAATGTGAATCAGCACAAAATGGGTGGCTGGGGAGGAGCGCAGCGACGCCCCGGGGCCTTGCCTAGGCGAAGTCCGGGGCCTCGAAGACTCGTCCCCGGCCATCCAATCGTTCCATTCTCCCTTCGAGATCCCGTTTCCGGATAGCGTCTCAGTCTGGGGGGTTGGGGAAGCAACCGTAGCCATCCAGCCAGTTTCGAGTGAGTGAGCGAACATGCGACTCAAAAGATGAAGCGGTCGTTATGACCGGCAAGCCAGCGGTGTGAATCGAAAGCGTATCGGCATGCGATAAGTCGTTGCCATGTTCCTGAAAAGGTTGTAAAGGGCGGATTTCGGCCTGGCAATCTTCTCAAGGGGCATAGCGCCCTATTGCCCTTACGGGACCTCGATTTTACGATGTTGTATTCCTCCGTTCGCTCCGCCCGTTGTGCGAGGGAGGGGCGAATGGTCATGGGAGGGTGGGATTGGCGATGGTGACTGCGGCAACTGCAGGGGAATTGGCGGCGGCGATGGGGACGGGGCGAATGAGGCATGTCCTCTCAGCCTTGGTGCAAAATCAACCGGGGGTGCTCGCTCACGTCTCGGGGATGTTCGCTTCGCGCGGATTTAACATCGACAGCCTCGCCGTTGGGGAGACGGAAGATCCCCAACTGTCTCGGATCACCGTCGTTGTCATGGGGGACGACCGGCTGCTCGAGCAAGTTCGCAAGCAACTCGAGAAGATCGTCACGGTCGTCAAGGTGCTCGACATCTCGCGCGAAGACTACGTCGAGCGCGACCTGATGCTGATCAAGATCGACGCCAGTCCCGACAAACTCGCTGGGATCAAGGCGTTGGTCGAGATTTATCGCGGCCGGATCGTGGATGTCGGCGCTGAGCAGATCATGATCGAGATCGCGGGCCAAGAGAAGAAGATCGAGGCATTCATCGAGGCCGTCCGCCCCTACGGGATTCGAGAGCTGGCGCGAACCGGGCGGATTGCCTTGGTCCGTGGCAGTGGCCCAGCGGTTCCCGCCGAACTCGCGCTTCCCGATTCGGATGCCTTCGAGGCAACCCCCGCCGTCCTGGGACATTCCAACTTGTAAGTTTAGTCAGTAGCAAGGGGCTAGCGTGCCCGTGGCTCGTCCCGGGGAGAGTCGATGCGCAGGCGGTGAGGCGGGTGGTTTTTGTGCGACCCGCCAACGTCGGATTCACGTTCGACGCCGCTCTGCGCCTGGACTCTCCCTCGAGCCAAGCCAGGTGCATTCGGCTTCGAGCCACGTTTCCGAGAGGATTTGACGATGCCGGCCACGATGTACTACGACCAGGACGCCGACCTGAGTCTGCTCAAAGGGAAAAAGATTGCCATCATCGGCTATGGCAGCCAGGGGCACGCACAGGCTCAGAACCTGCGCGACTCGGGTTGCGACGTCGTGGTAGGCCAGCGCCCGGGGTCGGCCAACTACGATCTCGCTGTTCAGCACGGATTCAAGCCTGTCTCCGCGGCCGAAGCCGCCGAAGCGGGTGACCTCGTCAACATCCTGCTTCCGGACGAGGTTCAAGGGGGCATCTACGCCCGCGAGATCAAGTCCAAGCTCCGGCCGGGCAACGTGCTCCTCTGCTCCCACGGGTTCAACATCCACTTTGGCCAGGTCGTTCCCCCGGAAGGGGTCGATAGCGCCTTGGTCGCTCCCAAGGGACCGGGTCACCTGGTCCGCAGCGAATTCGTCAAGGGGGGCGGCGTCCCCTGCTTGATCGCCACCGGCGACGGCTGCACGGCCGCCGGCAAAGCGCTGGCTCTGGCCTATGCCAAGGGGATCGGCGGAACCCGCGGCGGTGTCCTCCAGACCACCTTCGCCGAGGAAACCGAGACCGACCTCTTCGGCGAGCAGGTCGTCCTTTGCGGTGGCGTCAGCGCCTTGGTTAAAATGGGTTTCGAGACCCTGATCGAGGCCGGCTATCAGCCTGAGAGCGCCTACTTCGAGTGCCTCCACGAGCTCAAGTTGATCGTCGACCTGATCTACCAGGGCGGCCTCAATTACATGCGGTACAGCATCTCGAACACCGCGGAGTACGGTGACTACACCCGTGGTCCCCGCATCGTCAACGAGCAGACGCGGGCCGAGATGAAGAAGATCCTCCACGAGATCCAGAGCGGCCAGTTCGCTCGCGAGTGGATCCTCGAGAACCAGGCCGGTCGCCCCGGCTTCAATGCCACCAAGCGGCGCGAGCGTGAACATCCGATCGAGCAGGTCGGCAAGCGGCTTCGCGGTTTGATGTCGTGGATCGACGCCAAGTCCGTTTGATCGATCCCGCTTTCACAATGGAGTTAGGGATAACGGCCTGCCTTGGCATCTTCGAGGGCAGGCCGTTTCTCGTTCTGCCATGGCCGATAAGTCACAGAAGGTTATCGAAAATCGTCCCGGCCGCTATTACGTCGATGCCACCTGCATCGACTGCGACCTCTGCCGAGAGACAGCCCCTACCAACTTCCTCCGCGAAGATTCCGAGGGGCACAGCTACGTGGTCCGACAGCCCGAGAATCCGGCCGAAGAAGCCGCCTGCCTCGCCGCCATGGAGGAGTGCCCCGTCGAAGCGATTGGCGACGATGGGGAATCTTGAGTTCCGGACGAGCACGGTCGGCCAGACTCCAGGATCCGGAAGACGTATAGTCTCCCCGAAAAGCGGTCTTCGATCAGCATAACATCTAGAACTGTCTAGTCTTAGGGAGCCTCGGCAAGCCCGAGGTGTTCTGGAACTGACCCGCTACAGCGGTTCTCACTCGGCCGAGGGGGCGTCTAGGCAATAGTGTGCTGAGAACCGCCCCGGCGTTACGCCGACGAAACGCTTGAAGTGACGAATTAATTGACTCTGGTCCGCGAATCCCGTGCGAACTGCGATCTGCACCAAGGTGAGGTTGCATCTTCCCTGCAAGAGTTCCTTCGCCCGCTCGACGCGGCGAGCGATGACGTACTGGTGTGGCGACATCCCAGTGGCCGCCTTGAACTGCCGAGCGAAGTGATAAGGGCTGCGGCCGGCGACAGCCGCCATTTGCTCCAGGGTCGGGGTGTTGACAAGGTGCTCTTCGATAGACTCAACCACGGCACGGAGCCGCGCCTGCGGCAGTACTCCGTCTCGCCCTCCCTTCGGCCGGCTGTGTGCCAGCACGCGTCGGAGTAGGTGAATGGCCAAGATGTTGGCCAACGACTCGGCGGCGAGCTTGCCTCCGGCGCCGCCGCTCATCAGTTCGGCGTCCACCAGGTGCATGCGGACCGAAGCTCGGGGAGACCAGAATGACACTTGCCATTCGCGCCGTCAGGACCGCCGCCGTCGGCCTGATTGTCTTCGGCATCGCCGTCTTTGTGCCGGCCGGCACGATTGACTATTGGCAGGGCTGGGCCTTCATCTTCACTTTCACGGTCTTTACCAACATCATCGGGATTTATCTTGCACTCAAGGATCCCGTGCTGTTGGAGCGGCGCATAAAGGCTGGGCCTGGTGCGGAAAGACGGCCGGTGCAGAAGGTACTCATTACGCTTGTCATGATCGGTTTTGTCGCGCTGATTGTCGTCTCGGCGCTCGACTGGCGTTTCGGCTGTTCGCATGTGCCGGCGTGGGTGTCGGTACTCGGGAACATCTTGGTGGCGGCCGGTCTCATGATCAACCTCTGGGTCCTGGTCGTGAACCGCTATGGCTCTTCGGCGATCGAGAAGATGGAAGGCCAGAGGGTGATTTCCACTGGCCCCTATGCGTTGGTACGGCATCCGATGTATGCGGGTGTGCCGGTCATGGTCGTCGGCTTGCCGCTGGCGCTCGGCTCCTATTGGGGCCTCCTGTTCCTGCTGCTCAACGTGGTGATCCGCGTGCTACGCATACTCGACGAGGAGACGATGCTGCGACGAGAACTCGACGGTTACACCGACTATTCGCGAAAAGTACGCCATCGTCTGGTGCCTGGACTGTGGTGATTGTGCCGCGAGGAAGATGAGCCGGGAAGAGACGGCGGCGTTTCTCCGTCGCGCTGGTTCATCGTATCTCCACCCCGATGGAACCTGTGCGATGGGATCGGGCAAGGAAGCCGTTGTCGATGTCGAGCTCCGTGTTCACGGGATCGAGCGACTTCGCCTCGCCGATGCTTCGGTCATGCCGACCTTTCCCGCTGCAAATACGAATGCTGCCTGCGTGATGATCAGGGAGTTCATATCTCGCCAACTCGTGTCCAATTGACCGGGCTTCGGGTAGGCGGGACTACTTTCCGTTTTCAAGTCACTGATCTAATACCGGGAGGCATGCAATTTCGCAAATCTGATGTGGTTGACCGGAATTACCGGAGGCCCTCAGTGTCCTGAGACCTTTCCACACGAGTCGGGGTACCTCGTGGGCCATTTGCCTCGTTCATGGCCATTCTCCGATTCTTCAGCGTGTCACGGTAGGTTCCCTCCAGCCGAAGGGGCCGCGCTGTAAGGTGCAATCCGAGCATTCGCAAGTTCACCGCTCGTTTGAAATTGGTGAGGGCCGTGACCTGCGCCTCGTGAAGTCGAAAACAACGCAAGATGAGCGGATGACCGGGGTCTCGGTTGATCGGTGAAAATATTGTAATTAAGGATTACTGGGATTTAATACAGAAATATAATTCAGGCATATCGGCGATTAAGAATGGTATAGGGATTTAGCCGAGACGGGCAAATAGCCGATATAAAGCTTGACATAGGCAATCCCGATCGGAATAATGCGGATTCGGCGGGTGGACTCGTTTTCACAAGGTGCCAAAGACTGTTGCGCCTTCTTTGAGAGCGAGCGTCTTGTTCACTCCACGATTCCTGAGTCATCTCGGCCTGGGCCTAATCGGACTTCGGCCAGGTGGGATTACTGTCGGTCTCCAAGTCGCTGACCCGATACCGGGAGGCATGTTATTTCGCAAACCTGATGTGGTTGACCGGGATTACCGGAGGCCCTCAGTGCTGTGAGATCCTACCATGCTCGTCGGGAAACCTAGGCTTCGGCTCGCTCGAGCCACGATCGGTCCTCGTCACTCATCCGCCTTCATTTCAACGGCACTCGGTCTCGTTTGTGGGCCTCGCAGTAGGCACAACCGAGCCGGCTTCACTCTCATTGAACTGTTGGTCGTCATCGCGATCATCGCGGTGCTGATCGCCTTGTTGCTGCCAGCAGTGCAGTCGGCGCGAGAGGCGGCGCGGCGGATTCAATGCGTCAACAACCTGAAGCAGCTTGGCCTGGCGCTGCACAACTATGAGAGCACGTACGGGTCCCTGCCGCCGGCGGGGCTGCCGGTCCGAGCCGGCATCGACCCGTCGCAGATCCTGAACAACGCCAGCTTCAGCGCTCAGGCGAGGCTCTTGCAGTACATCGAGCAGGGGAACGTTTACAACTCGATGAATTTCAGCTACGGCTGCTTCAACTCGGTGGACTCATACGGTAATGCGGCGAACTCGACGGCGACGGACAAGCGGCTCTCCGTCTTCTTGTGCCCGTCGGACACACCGCCCTCGTTCAACGTGGTCCGCGTCAACGGGCAGAATTTCCAAGCGCCCGGCGTGAATTACTTCACCTCAACCGGCTCGACTCTGGAGCACGACGGCACCCAGACCGGGGGACCGCCCAACGGTGTGTTCCAGTACGGCGGTGTGATTCGGCTCAGTGATATCACCGACGGCACAAGCAACACGATCGCCTTCGGCGAGTGGAAGGTCGGCTCCGGGAACGTCAACAAGCTGTCGATCCCCTCGGACATCATCTGGATGACAAGTTATCCTGACGGCGTGACCCGAGGGACTCCATCGATGAACGCGGCCATTGCCAACGCGAACGGGGCCCTCATCGCCTGGCTGAATACCTGCGCCGCGAACGCACAGCCAGGCTCTGCGACCCGCAACAACGGGAGCGTCAACCTGGGCCAGGCTTGGGCTTTCAACCTGCCGGCCTACAGCATTGGCAATACGGTCGTCCCACCTAACGGCAAGTATCCGACGTGCATGGTGATGAAGCCTGGCACGCAGAACTCGCCCGGTGCCTACGGCCTGGCCAGCAACCACCCCGGCGGCGCCAACGTCGTCCTGAGCGACGGCTCGGTCCGGTTCCTCAAGGACTCCGTGTCTTACGGCCCGTTCTGGGCACTTGGCTCGCGCAACGGCGGCGAGATCATCTCCTCGGACTCATTCTGAGTCTCGTCCGACTTCCCCAAATCCTCCCTCGGCCCCTCTTTCTCGAGGGGCCTTTTCATCACTGGAGATGAACTTGCGCAAACATTTGATGATACTCATGGCCCTGGCGGTAGTTCTCATCGGCCCGTCAGCGCGCGGAGATGAACCGAAGAAGCCGCTCAACGTGTTGTTCCTCTTTTCCGACGACCTCCGGCCTGAGTTGGGAACGTACGGTCATCCGATCGTCAAGACGCCGAACATCGATGCCCTCGCCGCCGCCGGTGTACGGTTCGATAAGGCTTACTGCCAGTTTCCGCTCTGTAATCCCTCACGGACGAGCCTGTTGACGGGGCGATACCCCGTGGTCACAGGAGTCCTGGGTAACCGGTCGTGGTTCGGCAAGGAGCACCCGGACTACGTCAGTCTGCCAAGGCTTTTCAAGAACCACGGTTACAAGACACTCCGAAGCGGGAAGGTCTTCCACGGAGGGATCGACGACTATGAGGCGTGGACCATGGGGGGCGACCCCAAGACCAGGCCCGGCGTGGACCGTGGAGGTGCCTTAGGTGTTGCGGTGGCTGAATCCTCGGCGGAACGCAAGGAATCCGACGGGCGCCGAGACCGTCGGTCGGATTCGATCATCGTCATCCCTGGTGACGGTGACTCGGTCGGCGATGGGGCCGTGGCCAGTCGTGCCATCAAGCTGCTTCGGGAGCACAAGGACGGTCCATTCTTCCTCGCCTGTGGGTTCTCGAAGCCGCATAGCCCGCCGGAGGCACCCCAGCGTTTCTTCGACCTGTACGACCCGGCCGACGTGATTCTGCCGCCGGATTTCGCCCCCAGGCCGACTGCTCCGCCGGGCGTCCCGCCGGTGTCGGTCCGGGCCAATACGGATCTGTTCATCGGCCGTGATGCCTCCCCCGACGAGGCCCGCAAGGTCGTCCGCGCTTACTGGGCCGCGCTGACTTGGGTCGACTACAACGTCGGCCGTGTGATCGGCGAGCTCGATCGCTTAGGTCTCCGCGAGAACACCGTGATCGTCTTCTGGGGCGATCACGGCTATCACCTCGGTGAAAAGGGCCGATGGTCCAAGGCGGGCTCACTCTTCGAGGTTGGAGCGAGGGTTCCCTTGATCATTGCCACACCGAAGGCCGCCGGTAATGGTCGGCCCTCGAGGCGGGTGGTCGAGGCCCTTGATATCTATCGGACCTTGGCTGACCTGACCGGCCTTCCCGTCGCCGAGGGCGTTCAGGGGCGCAGTCTCGTCCCCTTGCTGGCCGATCCGTCAGCTCCCTGGGATCATTCTGCCTACACCGTCTGGGCCGAGGGAGGCGTGATCAACGGCGTCTCGGTACGCGACGAGCGGTTCCGTTATGCCGAGTGGGACGGTCCCCGAGGTGGCGCGTTCCTTTACGACCTGAATGTCGACCCCCGCGAACTGAAGAATCTCGCCGACGACCCGGCCTTTGCGAGTATCCGTGAGCGGTTCTCCGGACTGGTCCGTCGCCATCGGCAGACCGGCGGTGACTGAACGGATGCGAAGATTTCAGTTTTCCTTCCGAGGCAAGAGTCCGAAGGGTGTGCCCCGGAGTCGGGAACCGGTGGTTCCCGGGCCGCCAGGCGTGCTTCGCCTGTGTGGCCCGGGTCGCCCAGGAATGCGAAGAGCGGATGAGTGAGAGGTCTCACTACCCTTGTATTACAACCCCATTGTTCAGCCTCGGCGGGATCGACAGCGGTGGCCTGACAGTTTATCGTTGCGTTCTGATGGGACAATTGTCAGTCGCTAGGGAGGACACTGCGATGCGGCTCTGCACGAACGCAATGGGGGTACTGGCGATATTGCTGGTCCCCTTTGTCACCGAGGGAGCGGATCAGAATCCGGCAGAGACATTGGCCGCGCTCAAGAAAGCGCGAGAAGCAGTCTGGAGCGAGTTGGAGAGCGGCTGGAAGCCGGGATCGGCCGAGGCGGAACAGAAGAAATCAGTTGAACACTTCTGTAGATCTTTCAGTGAAATCGGCCACCGTGCTGTGGATCTTGCCAAGAGCCATCCTGATTCCCCCGTCGCGATCGAGGCTCTGGCCTGGGCCCACTCCGTGGCTACGGAGGACGATCCGGACCTCGCTAGCGTCATCTACGACTTGTTGACGGAACGCTACCTCGACTCGGATGCGATTCTGCCAATCTGTCGTCTTGCCTGGCTCGATGCCGTCAAAGGTCCCCATACCGAGGCTTTCTTACGCGCTGCGGTCGAGCGCAGCAAGAACGTCAAGGTGCGGTCGCTTTGCTGCTATAGCCTCGCTCGACACCAGCAGGAGCTTGCATCGGCTGTGCGAGCTCTTAACGACCCGGTTCGTGGCAAGATTCTCGGGAGAAACTTCGAACGCCTCGGTCCGGCCGCGAACCAGCGACTCCGGGCGCTCGATCCTAATAAGTTGGAACGAGAGGCCGAAGAGTATTTCGATCGCACGATCAAAGAGTTCGGTGATCTTCAACCGATGGGCAAGGACTTCACGCCGCTGGGAGAGCAGGCCAAGGGGATGCTTTTCCAGATGCACCATCTCGGCATCGGCCGCACCGCGCCCGAGATCGAGGGCGAGGATATCGATGGCAAGCCGATGAAACTCTCCGACTTCCGGGGAAAGGTCGTCATGGTCTCATTCTGGGCGACCTGGTGCGGTCCGTGCATGGGACTTGTGCCCCACGAGAAGGACTTGCTTGAGAAAATGAAGGGCCGACCATTTGCCCTGATTGGTGTGAACGGCGACGAAGATCGCGAGAGAGCGAAGTCGGTTTCCGCCAAAGAGGGGATCCGTTGGCGCTCGTTCTGGAGCGGTGGCCCGAGACAAGGAATCCCCGTCCAGTGGGGTGTTAGCGGCTGGCCGACAGTCTACGTGATCGACGGTAACGGAGTGATCCGCGACGACGGTATCATTTATTTCTATGAACTATATCAAAACAAGACACCTAATAAAACAATCGAGAGCCTGGTCGCGGAAGCGGAAAAGTCATCGAAGTGATAGGGAGCGAAATCTCCGAGGAATCGCCAGCGGAGCAGGGGAGGTCTGCACCGTTGGCTTTGAATGAAACCGTACCATTGATGGCAGTAGGCTAAACATTTTCCCAGAATCATAACTGCAGGCCGAACCGTTCTTCACCTATCATTAGCCTACTGACCCCAGATACCCCTCAGGTTGCCACCCTCGAAAACATTCCCTGGGATGTGAGTCTGGGAGACAGCCCCGATTCGACGCACTCCGTGAAAACCTGTCTCCATGTGTACAAATCGGTAATCAGGGTGCAAAGGTTGGAGGGCGTGGACGGCCCGGTTCCGAACCAGGAGTGTGTCCACGCCCTCAGCATTACGAACACCGATGCCCGGTGGGAGTGTGCAAGGCGCATGCCATCGTCGTTTCCGAGATGGATGGATGACCCGAATTAGGTCGATCATGTCTCAGGCGTTCGATGGCGCCGGAAGGGGAGCCGAGAAAGACTCTTTTCGGGTTGCCCCGAATCGAAGGAGGACGTCACGGAAGGAAGAGGATTTCCGGACGGCCCCCCTTGCATCGGAATGAGTTTGGGCTTGCTAGGGACACTCAGGACTCGGTCGCTTGACCGACGAGCGCCAGTTCGGCGGCGTGCGGTTGCGGGTTGGCGATGGCGGGGACCGAGTCGACGAACCGCAGGACTTCGGCGATCACGTCGTCGATCTCCTTGGGCTGAATCACGAGCAGGTCGCCCGGTTCCAGCGAACGAAGCGCGAATTCAATGCACGATGGTTCATCGGGCATCTCGAACACTTCCACGAGCCGAGATCCTGTCGCCAGCCCCTCTTTCATCAGGGCCATGATCTCGCCCGACTGGCGCCCCCTGAGGTCGGGATATTCGTAGAGGATGACGTTCTCGAACGACTCGCCCAGGATCTCGGTCTGACGAATGATATCGCCGTCGCGACGGTCCCCTTCGGCGGAGAAGACGATCGAGCGTCGCTTCTGGGGGAACATCTCGAGCGCTTCGACAAGGGCCGTAACCGCCGAAGGGTTGTGGCCGTAGTCGAGGATGATGGTTGCGCCGTTGGCCTCGAGGACGTTGAATCGTCCCGGGGTTTGCTGGGCGCTGCTGGAGAAGGTGGCGAGGCCTTGCCGGATCTGGTCGAACGGAATCTTGAGCGACCAGGTGGCGGCAATGGCTGCCAGGACGTTCTCAACCTGGAACCCAACCCGCCCGTGATAGGTCAGGGGAACTCGCGAGAGCGAGATGAAGACGGTTTCCTGGTCCCCTTCGGCGAGGATCACATGGTCGTCCCGCACGAAGACGACACGGCCGCCTTGCTCGCGAGCGGAACGCATCACTTCGTGTTCGCCGTCGCGGCAGAAGAAGATCACCGATCCCGGGCACTTCGGGGCCATCTGGGCGACCCAGGGATCATCAGCCTTGAGAACGGCCGCACCTGTCGGAAGAACGACGTCGACGATCGTCCGCTTCACGAGCGAGAGCTTTTCGAGGGTCTCGATCCCGGAGAGACCGAGGTGATCCCCTTCGCCGATGTTGGTGACGACCGCCACGTCGCAACGATCGAAGCCGAGCCCTTCGCGGAGGATACCCCCGCGGGCGGCTTCGAGCACGGCCATCTCCACCTTCGGGTTCAGAAGGACCGAGCGGGCACTCTGCGGGCCGCTGCAATCTCCGGCCTCGATGCGGCGGTTGCCGATGTAGACGCCGTCGCTGTTGGTCATGCCCACGGTCTTGCCGGTTCCGCGCAAGATGTGTGCAATCAGGCGTGTGGTGGTGGTCTTGCCGTTGACGCCGGTGATTGCCGCGATCGGGATACGGCCGTTGTCCCCCTCGGGGAACATCATATCAATGATCGCCTCGCCGACATTACGCGGCTGCCCCGAGGAGGGTTCGAGGTGCATGCGCAAGCCTGGGCCGGCGTTGACCTCGACGACCACGCCACCTTGTTCTTCCATCGGGCGTCGGATGTCGAGCGCGACGATGTCGATCCCGGCGATATCAAGCCCGATGACCCGAGCGGCGTCGACCGCGCGGGCGGCGACGTCGGGATGAATTTCGTCGGTGACGTCGGCCGCGGTGCCGCCGGTGCTCAGGTTCGCGTTGCGCCTGATCAGGACGCGGGTTCCCGCGGCGGGAATTGACGCCGGCTGATAACCCTGTTCATTCAAAACGCCAAGAGAAATGGGATCGAGCACAATTTTGCTCAGCGCCGTTGCGTGATGGTCCGCGCGACGCGGATCCTTATTCACCTCGGCGATGAGCTGAGTGATCGTGCTCCTACCGTCCCCGATCACGTGAGCCGGCTCTCGCTTGGAGGCGGCCACGACGCGACCGCCGACGACCAGGACGCGATAATCGGCGCCCGGGGCGTAACGCTCGACGACGACCTCATCCCCCTGCTCGAGGGCGTTGGCGAACGCCGCTTCGACCTGCTCGCGGGTGGTGAGGTTGGTAGCGACGCCTCGCCCTTGGTTGCCGAACCTTGGCTTCACCACGACGGCGGCACCGATCTCCTGGGCGGCGGCCCAGGCGTCTTCGGCGTCTCGTACGGGGCGTCCGTCGGGAACCGGTACGCCGACCGTTCGTAGTAGCGACCTCGTCAAGTCTTTATCTTGAGCAATCGATTCCGCGATCGCGCCGGTGCGGTCGGTCTCGGCTGTCAGGATGCGGCGCTGCTTGGCACCGTAACCGAGCTGAACCAAGCTACCGGAATTGAGACGTCGGGACGGGATATTGCGAGCCTTGGCTGCATTGACGATCGAAGCCGTGCTCGGGCCGAGCTGAACTTCGTGAGCGAGCTCACGGAGCTTTTGGACCTCGGCGGCGACGTCGAAGGGGCGGTCTTCCATGCAGGCCAGCACGAGCTCACGGGCCGTCTGGAGGCAGGCGCGACCAACCTCTTCCACGCGGTATTGGACCACGACCTTGTAGACGCTTGAATCCTCTTTCATCTCGCGTGCGCGGCCATACTTGACCGGCATACCGAGCAGTTCCTGAAGCTCAAGGGTGACATGTTCGAGGATGTGAGCCGGATAGGTTCCCTCACGTAGCCGCTGAAAAAAGCCGCCCCGAACCCCCTCGCTGCATTGGTGCTCGATCATCGTGGGCAGCCAGCTCATGATCCGGTCGTTGAAACCGGGGATCGAGGTGGATGCTGAGTCCTTCAGCGGTCCGAGATCGACCCAAGCTTCCAGCACCGGGAAATTCGCCCACATGTTCGGCCCTCGCAGGGCCAGGACCTTCAGGAACTGCATAAACGTCGAACCTCCCAGACTGGATTGGCTTCGCGACTATTAACGTTGGGGGACCGCAAGAGTGCGCACTTCGCCGGTCAACTCCGTCCTCGTGTGGGCGCAAACATCCACACGAGGAGGGATCGTTCCCACAGGGACGTTACCCAGCCTCATCGATGGGAGACGAGCGACAGGAACGAACGCCGTTCGACCCCTGGCCGCCCTCGCCACAACCGAGTACTCCTCGGGGGGCGGCCTCGAACACGTTCGACTATCGGTTTAGTACGGAGAATTCGTCCGTTTCGTTGGAACCCTCTCGCAAGACTCATCGGCACTTCATGAAAATTCACGAAACGCCGTCTTTTAGAGCAAACCGGAGCCGAGACTACGTGTGATAAGTCTTGGGCATACGGTCCCCGGTTCCCCCTCGAGAGGGAAAACGACAACGACACATCCAGGACGCCTGAAGCGGACGGTCCGCTGAATCGAGAGAAGTGACCTTAGAGAGGAAGACGTGATTCGGCTTCCGCTCGAAATCTTCGGAACCACTTTACCCCCAAATGTTCCAGGCGGAACAACGTCTATTTCCGAAACCGTCGTTCGGAATTGAGACCACCTCAGGCACCGAGCATAGAAAATGAAGTGCTTTAATCTATGTCGCTGTCCCGTGAAAATCAACCAGTCGGTGCGAAAGTTCTGATGCTCCCGTTGATTAACAATTTGATAACAAGTCTTGGATCGCGGGCGCGACCCGTTCTCTCACTCTCTTCGAAAAGAACCGTGATTCTCCGTCGGATTTTCCCGGATATTTCATGCCTGGTGTTCGCAAGTTCCGTGAGAATGGGCTACGAATCGGCCCGGCCTGGCAGCCGTGGTATGGTCTCGTGCCGCACGTTGCGGTCTCGAGCCGGGGGGGAGCGTGGGGAAGCGGTCGTGCAGAACCTCGCGATGCCCTTTCTTCGAAAAGGTTCCCTGGGCAAACAGGGTTCGACCTTTAGAATGAAACATCCGTAGTAAGGGTACTGCCGGATCACTCCTGCGCCGAACAGCTCAGAGCCGAATTGAATCGAGACCAGCGACTTGAACGAAGCATCTGTTCACGCTTAGAGCTGATGAAAGAATCAAGAAGGTTACTTTGCCCCTGAGGGAAGGTCCCGCCACGTGTTCACTGAGAATCAGGAAAGGTCCGATGATCGCGGCACACTGCCGGCACCTTGGCGTGAGCGGGTCGAATCGAGACTGAGCTCGGACGAACGCATCCTCGCTTGGTTTTTACCGGACCTGGATGCGACGATGCACTTTGGCGAAAGCCTGATCGTCTTGACCGACCGGCGCCTTTGGCACATGGACGCCGATGGGTCGCCGACATCGGCCCGTCACGATGACCGCAGCGACGGGGAGTGGCCGTTGCAGCCAGGGCTGGAACTGAAAACGAAGGACCGAGCCGGGATCGGGGCGCTTGAACTGTGCGATCGGAATGGCCGGTTAGCGGTCTGGCGCTATACGATCGCCCGCAGCGCCGCGGCGCGGAGATTGATCGATCGCTTTGAGTTGGTCGTCAAGGACGAACCGGTCGAGACCGAGGCCGCCGGAGAGACGGTTTGTCCCTCGTGCGGGGCGATTTTAGCACCGGGCGACGCTTCGTGCCCAACATGCGCACCGGCTCGCGCATCGAAGGTGGCGTCATCCCTCTTCCGGCTCTCGCAATTCGCGCGCCCGCGTGCGGCGATGATCTTGCTTGGCTTTGTGCTCACGCTCGTAAGTACGGCCGCGAGTCTGGTTCCGGCAGCCTTGACGGCTCCTCTGGTCGATGATGTCTTGATCCCATTTGAGAAAGGGCAGGGGGGCCATTTCGGGATGGTCGCCTGGTACCTCTTTGGGATGACGGCGGCCTCGATCCTCGCCTGGCTTTTGGGATGGGCCCGGACCTACGTGCTGGCCTGGGTGAGCGAGCGGGTGAGCGCCGACTTGCGAAATCAGACCTACGCCCACCTGCAACGACTCTCGCTTGAGTTCTTCGGGGGGAAGCGGACCGGCGACCTGATGTCGCGTTTGACCAGTGATACCGACCGTATCTGCAACTTCCTGTCGATCAATCTGCTCGATTTCGCAACCGACGTGGTGATGATCGTCATGACGGTTGTGATTCTCGCTCATACGGATGTCGCGCTGGCACTGGCGGCCCTCGTTCCGTTCCCATTGATCATGTGGCTGGTGCAGTTCGTGCGCTATCGGATGCTGCGCGTGCTCCAGCAGGGGAGCCGCGCGTGGGCGGCGATGTCGAGCGTCCTGGCCGACACGATCCCGGGGATCCGCGTGGTGAAGGCGTTCGCGCAGGAGCGCCGGGAAGTCGAACGGTTCCGGGGCAGTAATGACCATGTGCTCGGGGTCAATGACCGGGTCAACCGAATCTGGTCGTTCTTCGGACCGATGACGACCTTCTTGACCCAGTTGGGCATGCTCATCGTCTGGGGCGTGGGGGCCTGGCTGGTCTTCCATCGCGGCCTGACCGTGGGCGTGCTGACGATGTTCCTGACGTACATCGCTCGTTTCTACATGCGGTTGGAATCAATGCTGCGGATGGTTCAGGCCACCCAGCGCGCCGGGGTGAGCGCCCAGCGCATCTTCGAGATTCTCGACCGGGTGCCCAGCGTTGCCGAGCCGGTGCGGCCGATTCATCCTGATCACCTGGAAGGGGAGATCTCTCTCCACCAGGTCTCATTCCGCCATGGCAGCCGGCAAATTCTCAGTGGTCTCGACCTGGCGATTCGTCCCGGCGAGATGATTGGCTTGGTCGGAGCCAGCGGCGCGGGCAAGAGCACATTCGTGAATCTGGTCTGCCGCTTCTACGACGTCAGCGACGGCGCGATCCTGGTCGATGGGGTCGATATCCGGTCGTACGCGGTTTCGGAGTATCGCCGGCATATCGGCATCGTGCTCCAGGAGCCGTTCCTCTTCTATGGGACGGTGGCCGAGAATATTGCGTATGGCCGGCCCGACGCCTCACGGGCCGAGATCATCGAGGCCGCCCGCGCGGCGCGGGCGCATGACTTCATCCTGAGACTGCCCGATGGCTATGACTCGGTGGTCGGCGAGCGTGGCCAGGCGCTCTCGGGAGGGGAGCGTCAGCGGATTTCGATCGCTCGTGCGATCTTGATCGATCCTCGGATCCTGATCCTGGACGAGGCCACCTCGTCCGTCGATACCGAGACCGAACGCGAGATCCAGGAAGCCCTCGATAACCTGATCCGAGGCCGCACCACGATCGCAATCGCGCACCGGCTGAGCACGCTCCGCAAAGCCGATCGCCTCGTGGTCCTCGAGCATGGCAAGATCGTCGAGGTCGGGCCCCCGAATGAACTTCTCAAGAGCTCGGGCGCCTACTCGCGACTTCACCGCGCTCAGATGGAACTTGCGGCAGGACTCAGCGTTCCCTAAAACAAACCGACTGCAATCGGTTGCCGACGATCGGACGAGATCTTTCTTATGAAACGCGAAGGAGCCGAAGTGCCCGCGCCCCATCGGATCGCATCGGGATCAAAATCATCCTCATCGGGGGCTTCTTCATCGCTCCAGTTGCATCGCGATGATTGGGGCCGCCTCATCCTCGTGGACGACCAGGGTCGGCGCCATGTTGGGGTTGAGCCGGTTCGTGCCTTCCCGCTTTCTGATCCCAGTCGATGGGTTTCCCTCTGCGACGGCCATGGCCGAGAACTGATTCGATTCGAGTCCCTGGCCGACCTCGATCCCGCCCTTCGTCTGATCCTCGAGGAAGAACTCGCCGTCCGCGAGTTCGTGCCCACGATCCTTCGGATCGTGCGGGTCTCCGGAGAAACCTCCCCCTCCGACTGGGACGTCGAAACCGATCGAGGCAAGACGCGCTTCACGCTCGATAACGAAGACGACGTTCGGCGTCTTGGTCCTCACCGAGTGTTGATCAGCGACGCTCAACGACTTCGCTATCACATCCCCGATACACGTGCACTCGATCATGCCAGCCGACGGCTCCTGGATCGTTACCTTTGATCTTCACCGGCTGACCCATCCCCAGAGTCGCGTCTCCCCAGGCTTGATAGATTTCCATGAGCCAGGCCTTGGTTAGGTAGAGCCGTTTACGGCAACCTCGGCAGGCCTGGTTCATGTCGTAAATCAGGGACTTTTGGCGATTGTTGTGATTCGGAGATTTTGGGTGAAAGGATCTCGTGAGCAAATATTATTGAATTATCCGTTTTTTCTATTGTGAGTGGATTTGGCTCTTGTTTGTGGTAAAGGTTCGTGGCATCCTGACACCTAATATAAGGCGTGCATCCAACCGGGGGATGATTGGCATCGAGGTCATCGGTTCGCACGCCGACCGGCGCGATCGAGGAAGAAGCGCGTTGTCCCCTGGCGTTTATGATGGCCGTTGTCACATTGTGGCCCAAGGTCGTGCATTTTCTCTCTCTTTTTTTGAGCGCAGAGGAATATGTCGATTTGTGTTCCAGCCGCGTGGTGAAGTGTAATTTTATTTGAATTGATGATCAATAATCGAGATGGCTTGGGTGGGTTATTCTATTGTTGTGCCAATAACACCTCAGGTGAATCGCTCAGCAACAATTCTCGTGGCTGGCCCGGGCGGCTCCGTTCGGGATGAGAACGATTTCGTCGATGTCACCGTTGGCCGGCTTCAGACTGAAGCGACAGGCTATGACCATGAAGGAAAGAGCGGCCTCTCTGCATTGGGCCCCGCGTGAGATGAACGGGAGGCCGACCGCCTACTGTAGGCATCGGGACCCTCGGTCCTTACCTCGTGAGTGCCAAGCCTGGCTTATGGGTAGAGGGGATGCCAACCGTCCAGGCTCGATCCGCTCAAGGGCAGCGAAATGGCGCTTCATCAAACGACGGTAACTGACTTCCGGAACCGTCGGAAACCGAGGCCGAGTAGGCCACTTCCGAGCACCATCCACGTGGTCGGCTCAGGGACGTTCGGCGATTGCGCGTCAAGTGTCAGCAGGTAAGTCTGTGAGTTACCGAAATCGATGGTGGTTGCCACAATTTGACCTGCGGCATTGATCTTGGGCATATAAAGATGGAGGTCCTGGAATGCACCCGGCACGAGGTCGCTGAGGTTGTACATCACGCCGTCCTTGTAGAGGAATCCTAGCCCTCTCGTTCCAGAGTTCGACGCATCGCCCACCACATCACCCGCATTGTCGATGCTGCTGGGCAACGAATACTGGAACCCGGGGAGAACGCCGAGCACATGTTGCGTCCCATTCGCATCCTGGATGAACCCATAATTACTTTTTCCGTCGAATTCGTATCCAACAACTTGTCCGAGGGAATTGCCCCCGTTAATCGCGCCGATCATATTACCATTGCTGTTGAATAAAGTTTTCTCATTCGGATCGACGAGCGACGAAGGAAAACTCGAGATCTGGCTTTCTTTGCCCGTGGAGGCATTGTACTCGAACATGTGCGCGAGGCCGGGGTCGTGTCGGCAGATTTGTAGTCGGGAGAATATGAGTAGCCATAAACATTCCCGGAGGCATCGATGCCGACGGAGCTGGTCCAGGTATCTCCTGGCAACGGGTTAATCGGGGTCACGGAATACGTGACTGGGTCTGCGGCGGCCTTCGAGGCAAGGAGCATGGCAAGTGCTGTGGAAAGAAGGCAGCAGCAGGCGACTCTAGCGTGAGACATTGCGCCCTCCCTGACAAAAGTCCTTCCATTGAATTCCTCAGGTGTAGGAATCTATCACTGATTGAATTGGGAGTAAAGTAGGAAGCGGGCCGACGCGTGTAAGATTATTGAGCGGAAGCGCGGAATGGGGATCAACCAGCGGCCCCACGAACGTTAGAGCGGTTTGCGATGGGATCGCCTACAAAATCCCGGAAGATCTGGTTGAAATCACTATGGTTTATGTGTTTGACGCACCATAAACCAATGCCATGTAGATGGGCGTATGGGGTGGCACTGGTGGCTTGTCCACCAGTGGGCCCAGGCTGACGCCACTGGTGTGCCACCCCACCGGCCTCTTGACTTGCTTCGAGCCACAGGGGCACTCCCTGGCCTGAGTGTATGCTATCCAAGCGATAACCGCTCTAGGTGGAGCCTCCACCAAGTTTCTCGTAGGACCGGCCTTGGCCTGCCGAGGCTGTTTGCAAGAGCCCTGACAGGTCAAAGCCGACCTGGCAAAGAACGTGCCGGATGCTCTACTAACCTTCGTATGTTACCGATCCTTCGGTAGCTCAAATCCTTGCGCATCGTCAGTGAGGGAGATCGGTCGGTTCGAGCATTTGGAGGACCTGCTTGACCTCATCGTCGGTGAGGCCGGCGTTCCGAAGGATCGCTTCACGATCTTTCGGACTGTTAGTTGGCAACTTGGCGCGATCTTCCCGAGGCATGGCCAGCAACTTGGCTCGAAGTGCGGCGGAAAGCTTAGAAAGCTTAGAGGCTGCTTTCCCTTTGGCTCTGATCCCGACGACCGGCTTGGGCGGGGAATTCGCGACTTTTTGTTTTTGTTCCTCGCTGAGAAGCTGTTCGACTTTGAGTGCGACTTTCTCGCCCGGTTTGAGTCCTTCCTTGACTTCGACTCGATGACCGTCCGTCAGTCCCAACGTGACTTCGCGCCACTCGATCTCACCAGCGGCAGTCCTGACCGCCACATGATCTTTCTGGTCGTACCGAACCGTAGCCTCGACCGGTACGCTGAGGACCTTGTCGAGATCGGCGACCATGACCTCCACTTTTGCGGTCATTCCCGGCCGTAGGTTTGGAATCCCGTTCGTGATGTCGACCCAAACGGTGTAAACCTTGACGTTCGTATCGAAGAGAGTGGATGGGTCTGGCAGTGGAGCGACGGCTTGAACGACACCCTTGAAATTCTCATTGGGGAACATGTCGACCTGGATCCGAGCGGGAAGTCCAGCGCCGATTTGTGAGACCTTGGACTCATGGAATTTGGCGTTAACCCGCATCGGGCCCTGTAAATCGATAATACTGAAGATCTTTTGCCGCTCTCGGACGATCCCCCCTTCCTCGATTTGGGCCCTTGGCCGATTTCCGAGACGAGCCGGGTCGTTGGCATAGATGATCATACCGTCTCTGGGGGCGAGGAGCCGGCAATCTTTGATTTGTCGTTCCAGTTTCGCTTGTTTGGAGTGTTCGAATTCCCAAACGGCCTTCTTTTGTATCTCATCGAGCAGAGCCTTCTCAATGTCACGGCGGAGTTCTTTGACCGTCTTCACTTTGCTGTAAATCTCGAGCAGACCTCGCTTGGCCAGTGCGATATCCCGCGCCTTTTGTTCACGATCGAGAAGTTGTTCGAGGTCGTCGAGACGATCATCGAGGTCGAGCATGGCCACGACATCGGCGGGAGACTTCAATCCGCCTTGGCCGGTCGTCATGGCGGTCACCCGCTCCCGAGCCGCACGGACCCGCTTCAGTCGTGCCTCGGCTTTAGCGATCGCCGATTGAGTTCGCTCGATCTCGTTGGACACCTCAAGTCGTTTGTAGAGATAAATCCCTTCCTCGTACTCCTTGAGGCCGATTTCCGCCACTTCGCGGGTCATCTTGGCGTTGAGGTACGCTGCATTGGCCCCTTCGGTGGCAATGACCTGGTTGGTTAACGTATCGCGGAGCGTGGCCGAATCGAGTTCGCAGACGAGATCGTCTTTCTTGACCCGTGCCCCTTCGGGTTGTAGCGAGATGATCGTGATTGGGCCCTCGACCTTGTTGTAGACGTCCGCAGTGTGACTTGGCTCGAGACTACCCCGATCCTGGGCGACGACGCTGAGCTTGCCCGGCATCACTTCCAAAAAAGCTTCATCATCGACTTGAGCGACGTTCGGAGGGGCATCTGCTTGGGGGTCGGCAACGGCCGCGTCTCGACTGGCGAACGCCATGACGACCGATGTCGACGTGCCCAGGGCGACCAGGATCGAAGCGACTTTCCACCACGGATTCATGGCCATAGAACTGAGAACCTCCAAAGCAAGAATCCTGGCGCCCTCGGGAAGGGACGCCCGGGTCGTAACGAACTGGACTGCGGCATCGGCCGTCGACCCCACAAGTCCGGGAGGGATCGAACTGAGGAGATCTGGTCCCGGTAATGCTCCCACGAGGAGGCCGGTTCTGGGGGCCAGGCCTTGATGGCGGAGTCGATCCCGAAGTCGCTGCCGGCCTCGAGATAAACGGCTACCGATTGTCCCGATCGGACAATTCAGGAGTTGCGCGGCTTGCTCACACGTGAGGCCTTCCAGATCGCAGAGCACGATCGGCAACCGGTAGCGTTCCGGTAAACGGTCGATCTCTTCATGGATCACGGTTGCGAGATCATCATGGACATCGCCGGCTTCGCGGTAGATGGCCAACTGGGCCGCCTGTTTCTCAACCGCCCGTCGCCGAGCCGCCGAGCCTCTGGCCCGGATCGCGGCACGGCAGGCGACGCGATGGAGCCAAGGCCCGAGCGAGTCTTGCACCCAAAGCGAGTTCGCCTTGCGGGCCAAGACAAAGAACGTCGCCTGAAAGGCGTCCATCGCCTCGTGACGGTCCTGGAGGATGTCGCCGCAGGCGCGCAAGACCATCGGACCGTGGCGCTCCACCAGCGCGGCGAAAGCCAGTTCGGACGCTTCGTCACGCCGAGTCGCGAACCGCTCCAAAAGTTGACCGTCCGTCAAGCCAGCGGCCGTTCCTGCGTCATAGAGCACGCGGAAATGGCCAAGTGAAAGCCCCCTCGCGTTGCCTGCCACACGTTTGCCCCCTGGGCGATCAATCGTTGACTCCACTAGAAGTAAAGCCGCATCAGAGCGCGTTTTTTCCAGAATTTTTCAAAATTCTCGGTTGTGGCCGAGTTCTGCTGAAGACCACAGCAATCGGCCACGGCAAGCCGGGCTACCGACGGACGAGGGTTTTCCCTTACAATTTTCAGGAAGTGGGTCGCGGGGTATCGCGACGGAAGGAGGGCCTCAGGTGCTGGTCTATACTGTGACGAAGCCGGTGGGGACCAAGGATAGGGAGTTCCAGGCGTACATCCGCCTCTTGGAAGACGTCGGTATCGATGTCTCAAACTCGCCGAGGGTTCCTGAGCCCGGAACCGACCGGCGATGGCTCTATGCCTGGCAGAAGAAGATCGAGGCCGAGCGTTTTGCGGATGAGCTACGGCACCGGACCGGGGACGCCGACTGGATGGTCTACCAATTTGAGGATGTGTCCGAAGAGCGCGGCCCTGTCGCTCCCCTGGATATCGCCCGGGTCCCTGATAAAGACGGCTACACGTACTACCTCACCCCCGCCAGCCGTGAGCGTGTCGCCACGGCCTTCCCCGGGACCAGGCTTCCCGCCAGCCTCAACTTCCCGATGAGCGTCGAGCAGGACTTCCTGCGCGAAAAGGGGGACGATGGGTGGATGGAAATTGCTCGACTCCTCACCGGCCGAACCGATGATGACATCGACTCGCTCGGAGGCGTCAGGGTGATCGTAGGCGAAGGCAAGGTCGCCTTTCAGAGAATCCCCACAGCCGCGTAGAGCCGGTCCCAGCGGAGCCCGTGGGGATGTATTACCAAATTGGTGCGGGCGATCTGTATCGCGTGACGCGCGACAACACCGTTTGGCCCGACCCGGTTCGCGGCCTCGGTGCGTTCTACCTGCCCCAGGGGGCAACCGGTACAACGCCGTGCACCAGGTGACCGTGAGCTGCTCCGAGGATCCGTGGGTCGCCATCTGCGAGGCCGCGTACTATCAGGCCCTGAAGCTGAGGGATGCTATCGCCTCGTCCTTGATTAACGCGATCACCTATCCGTTCCGTTCAGAGCATCTCTTCTGGGGTTTTCAAATCGACCCCCTTCCTCCGGTCATTAATCTCGAGAGTCCGGTCGCTGCGGCGCTGTTCCAATACTCTCCCCACATCCTCACCAATCCCGGCCAGAACTATCGCGCAACACAGTCGATCTCGAATGCGGTCCGCTCTCACGCCCCGCCGATGGGCTCTCCGGACCCTCTGCCGGAGGGCATCCTGGCTCCATCTGTGAGAATCCCCAGGGTTGGGGCCTATCAACCGAAGCAGTTGGCGCTTTTTGTCGTCCAGCGGCAGGGGCTGTTGCCTTACGATCAACGATCCACTCTCACGGCAAAGATTCTGCTTGAGATCGAGTTCTTCGCCGCATCGCCGGTGGGCGGTCCCGTGAATTTCCAGAGCTCGGCGATCAACTGGACGAAACCAAGGTTCAGACTCTCCGCGATTGCGGGAGAACCGTCTCTCGGACCCGTGCCGGCATTGGCTGGGAGACCGGTAGGCAGGCCCATACCCTTGAATCGTTGGCTCAGTTTAAGCATTTGTTACTAGGGTTTGCCTCGTGGCCTACTGTTGAAGAACAGCAGGAAGCGTCGCCACTCCAAGAGCGACCAAACATGATCGGCCAGGCTTCGTCTCGGTTCTGCCCGGAGTGTCTGCACCGGCCAGCAGAAATTGTAGCGGCCAAGATTACGGACACCGGGTTACCGGGCCCAGAACTTTGGGATTGAAAGTTCCTCTCGTCATCAAATCCTCATGAAAAGTTCATTCGACTCCCTCTCGGCTCGATTGCCATGATCTCACAAAAGATGCCGCCGGTCCGCTGGTGGCTTTTGCCTGGGGCCTCGAGACCGAGAGGGGAAGCAATGAGGAAGTGTCGTCGAGGAATGATCGTTGGTACTTGGCCGTTCGGGGGCCTAACGCTTTTCTTTCTGTGCGGTTGGCTTTTGCTCACGGCGGAGGTCAAGGCCCAGCAACCGCCGCCGGATGGGGAGTGGACGGCCGACGCGGTCGTGGCTGAGTCGCGAGCGTTCACGGACAAATCCCTGGGGGCAGCGCAGGGGGTTGCGGTTCGTGATGGAAAAATTTACGCCTACGGAGATGTTTATGCCGTCACGCCTCGAGTTGGCGTAATTCGTGAATTCAGCATGGACCTCGTACCGACGGGCCGTGTGGTCTGGCTCCGGCGAGGTGGGAGCCCGCTGATTATTCACCCCACGGGGCTGACCTGGGATCGGCGCTTTGGGACTTTTTTGGGAGACACGATCAAGTCTCCCGAAGACCCGCGGAAGACGAAGGCGAAGATCTATCGTCTCGACTGGGAGCGAGCCTGGTCCGACGGTCATCTCGACAATGCGGTCCTCGACACCTTGGACGATGATGCGGCGATCAACGGTTGCCGTCCCACGTTCGTGACCGTGTCGGGAAAAACTCTGCTGGCGACCGCCGACTATGGCTCCGTCCGTCCCGAGATTCGCCTCTATGATCCCGAGTTGTTCTTATCCGCGCGGCGGAGCAGTGCTCCGGGCGTTGTCGTCTCTCGGATCTTGAGCGGTCCCTACAACCAGAACCTCCACTGGGATGCCGAGCAGGGGCGGCTGACATGCGTTCAAAACGTGATCGAGGGGAGAGGATGGCGGCTCGATGTCCTCGACCTCGCGCGAGGAGTAGCCGATGGGCGGGTGAACGGTCCCGGTGTTCGCGTTCAGATGTTCACATTCATACCCCACAACGAGCTGGAAGGGTATTGGCCGATCGATCGCCAAAAATCGATCCTCGTCACGTCCAGTCCCCGCGACAATCTGCTCGTGGGAGTGATCCGCACGACCGATCCCAGGCCCTCTCCTCCAACCTCGGCCGCGTCCGAGGCTCATTGACGGCCGGCCGAAGTGGGGACGCCACTCGTCCCCACTTCTTGTCGGCGCATACCGTTGCTGAGTCCCCAAGGAAGGATCAGGACCGGCGAGGCGCCTCTCCCTCGGAGGCGAGTTCGGCATCGCCATTAGCTTGATGGCTGAGCCGGTGTCCGGCCGCGAGTTCCTGGTTGACCTCAACGACTTCGTTGCGGAGGAGCTCCCAGTTTTCGGGCACAGGTGGAAGGGCGTCGGCTTTCTCTTGCGTGTCGACCACGGCGTTGTGCCCGACGAACCGATGAGGCGGCAGGCTGACGCCGATCACGACGGCCCCCATGCCGAGTACGCAACCTTCGCCGACGATGGCGTCATGCACGGTGGACTTGAACCCGATGAAGCAGCGGTCGCCGATATAGCAGGGGCCGTGCACCAGGGCATGGTGGGTCAGGCAGACGTTGCGTCCGACGTAGATCGCATAAGGGCGTCCGCGGACGAGAACCACCTTGCCCTTCAGGGCATGCAGCGTCACGCCGTCCTGAAGATTTGTGTCGTCTCCGATGAAGAAGGGGGTGCCTTCGTCGGCGCGAACGGAGACGCCGGGGCCGATGAAGACATTCTCCCCGACACTGACCTCTCCGATCACCGTGGCCAGGGGGTCGACGAACGCGGAAGGGGCGACTTTGGGGCGGAGCCGCTGGCGGTTCCACGAGGTCGACGGGCTGGGTCGGACCGATTCCGACGTGATCGCCGCCAACGGACTCGTGGGACCTCGGTCCGAGGCGACTTCTTCTTCGCTATCGTTCTCGAGCGTGCCGGCGACCACCGCTCGAACCCGAGGCACGGGAGTCTGGTGCAACGACTCGATGGTTCCGAGCGCTCGTTCGAGCGCCCCACATCGTCCTTGCGCTTGGCAGGAACGGCAAAGGTCCTCCGAGCGGAGTTCGGTGGTTGCGTGAAGCATCGCATCACGGATGTTTTCGTAGATCGAGACGGCTCGGAGCACGGGGAATTGCTCGTGAGCAAGGCTTCCCAGCCGCTGGAAAACCGACTCGGAAGGATTGGCCAAGACGACCTTGACCCCCTGACGCTCGAGCGCCTCGAGGGTGTCTTCAAAAACTTCGGCTCCGGTCATGTCGAGGAATGGCACTCCCTCGAGATCGAGAACGAAGCAGCGGAACCCTTGGACCCGGGTCAAGAGGCTCCGAAGGTGAAATCCGGAGGCGAAGAAGAGCGGTCCTTCCACTCGCAAGATCCGCACGGCCGGGCAATTATCGGCGACTTCCGGAGCCGCACCCTCCGTAGAAACAGGCAAGGGGAGGGACCTGAGTCCCAGCCTCGAGGTCTCATGCACGATGTAGAGCAGGGCGGCGATCATCCCCACCGGCACACCAACGATCAGGTCGGTCGTGACGATGGCTCCCGCCGTGACGAGGAAGACGCCCGCCTCGGCCCGGTTGCTGTGCCAGAGGGAACGGAGGAGGCGAACCTCGATCATCCTAAGGGTGATTGCGACGACAACCCCGGCCAACGCCGCTTTCGGGATTCTTGCCGCCCAAGGGGCCAGCAGCAGCATGATGATCAGCAAGAACAGCGCATGGGCCACCGCCGCCATACGGGTCTTCGCGCCACAATGGAGGTTCGCCGCGGAACGAGCGATGACTCCCGTCACCGGCAGCCCGCCAAACAGGGCGGATGCCAGGTTACCAAGCCCTTGACCGACGAGTTCCTGATCGTTGTCCGTCCTCGTTTCGCTCACCATCGAGTCGATCCCCGACGCGGAGAGCAGCGACTCGAGCGAGGCGACCACGGCGATCGCCAGGGCCGCCATCACCACTTCGTTCCAGTGTTCCCAGGGCACATGGGGAAGCAATGGTAATGGGAAAGCCGAAGGGATTTCTCCCAGGCGGGGCACTCCCTTCCAGCCGAAGAAGATGCCTACGCAACTCGCCGCCACAACCGCGATCAACGGTGCGGGTAGCTTCCTCGAAAACCGGGGCAGGAAGTACATCGTGACCAGGGAGGTCAGACCGATCATCAGCGATTGGGCGTCCGCCTTTCGCGCTTGCCGGAGAATCTCCCAGACCATGCCCAAGCAGCCGCCTTCTTCTTCATGCGACACGTCGAAGCCCAGGATCACAGGGAGCTGTGAGCACAGGATCGTGATGCCGATCCCCGTGAAAAAGCCCGCGATCACCGGCCTGGGAATCGAGCGCATGAATCGGCCGAGCCGAACGAACCCTGCCAAAATCTGAAACAGACCCGCAAGGATCGTGGCTGCAACCAGCCCCTGAATCCCATACTTGGCCAGGACTTCCGAGACCAGAAACGACATTGCAATCGCCGGACCCGAAACCTGGAGCCGGCAGCCCCCGGTGAAGGCCACGACGATGCCGCCCACGATCGCCGACGCCAGCCCCGCCTCCGGAGAAACGCCCGAGGCATTGGAGATCGCCAAGGCGAGCGGCAGCGCGACGAGTGATACGCCCGCGCCGGCCAAAAGGTCGGCTGCCAGCGTCTTCGTCTGAAACATGAGCCGCCATTCGGCCTTCAGGTACTCAATTTGCTTACGGAAAACCAACCAGGTGGGTTCCCCGTTTAGGGAATTCGGTGTCATCGCTTTGCCGTTCCGTTACAATTTAGGTGAACACGACGATTTTCAGGAAGAAGCCCGATGTTGGGGTTCAAGGAGATACAGCGATTGTATGGTTTCTTCCGCACTCGACTCGTTGCCCTTGGGCGTGAAGCTGACGTAGCAGGTTAATTCTGCGCAGGCTCACGGATCCAGGGCAACCCTTCGAGCAGAAGGGTGGTCGCGCACTGCCTCTCGTCTCGAGTCGGGAAGCGGGAAAGAAATGAGTCAATCAGGAAGAAAAAGAGACAGCAGATCTCCAAGTGAAGGTAATCGAATGCATCCGAGGCGTTCGATAAACCATGAAGGGTTCGTGCGTGTAGTGAGTCGGTAACGTGAACTTGGGGACTCGGCTGGTCGTAATAGGATCAGTCTTAGAACAGTAGGACGTTCCTTCGTTCTCAACGAGGAGTCCGAGTTCGTCCGACTGTCGTGGCGTTCTTCGAGATGACCCGATTTCGGGCCAGGGGGATCGTCGTCCCAAATTTCTGAGGGAGTCACCTCCCATGATAATTAGGAAGATCGTCGCCATGGCGGCACTGATCTTGGTCGGTGCCTCGGCAGCGACCGCGAGCTCGAACGATCTCGGGCCCAGCGACCGTGACCTCCTTTCCACGTACGCCCGCGACACCTGGCACTCGATTGATGCCATGGCCTCGCGCGGTGAGCTTCCGACTGACGAATTACGTCGCCAAGGGGACAGCTGGACGCAGTCGGAACTGACGTCTCCGACGAACATTGCGGCCTATCTCTGGAGCGTGATCGCCGCTGAGGACCTGCACATCATCTCCCGCGAGGACGCGGGACGAAGGATCGAGCGAACTCTTCAGTCGCTGGGACGGGTCGAACGGTCCCACGGCTTCTTCTTCAACTGGTATGATGCCGCGAGTGGCCGACGCGCTCGGGTCTGGCCGGGAGGAGCGGCACTCCGCCCTTTCCTTTCCTCTGTGGACAATGGCTGGCTGGCCGTTGCCCTGATCGTGGTCGGTAACGCCAAGCCTGAGCTGCGTGGAGCAACAGACGCTCTGCTCGAGCCCATGAATTTCGGGTTCTTTTACGATCCCTACGACCCGAACGATCCCATCGCGCACCCAGGTCTCTTACGCGGTGGGTATTTCATCGACGACAACACATTCACAAGCTTTCATTACGGCACGCTCAACACGGAGCCTCGAATTGCGAGCTACGTGGCCATGGCGCGAGGACAGGTTCCGGTGGAGCACTACTACCGGATGATCCGCGCTCGCAACCTCGGTCCTGACGGGCGACCGGCAATGGCTCGAACCTATGTCGGCATCTCCGTGGTCGAGGGGAACCGTTCCTACCGCGGCCTCAATTTCGTTCCGACCTGGGACGGTACGATGTTCGAGGCGCTTATGGTTCCGCTCTTCGTGCCGGAGTCCGAATGGGCTCCGGCAAGTTGGGGCGCAAACCACTCGCTTTATGTCCGTGCTCAGATTGAGTACGGCCTCCGCGACGCCCGGCTCGGTTATTGGGGGATCTCCGCCTCCACCGATCCCGGAGGAGGCTATCGCGCCTACGGCGTTGCCGAACTGGGGAGCCGCGACCCGGATACGTCGCGGCGGCACGAGGGCATCATCACGCCTCACGCCACGTTCCTGGCACTCCCTTATCGCCCGGTCGAGGCCGTGGCCAACTTGCGAACCTTGGTGGAAAACTTCCCCCTGTATGGGCCGTACGGGTTCTATGACTCGGTCGACGTCCACACCGGGCAGGTCTCCGAACGCGTGCTCATCCTTGATCAAGGGATGATCATGGCCTCGCTCAGCAATGTGATCGGCGGCGACGTGCTCCGCCGTGGTTTCAGCACCGGTTCCATAGAATCCGTCGTTCGTCCGTTGATCGCTCCCGAGCGATTTGAGACCGGAGAAGACCTCTATCAGTCACCCGAGCAAGCCGTTGCGGGCAGTGAGAGATCCAGTTTCCTTGCGCCGGATTTGCGCATCGATACGCCCGGCGTCGTTCCGCCCGCGCCGGTTCATGTCAAGATCCCCGAGACCATCTCGATCTCTTCACCGGTTCGCGACATGGAAGTGAGTCCACTGTTCGGCCTCTCGTCCACGATTGCGGATCTGTTGCGGGATGTCGGGCCACACCAGCCGCTGATCGGACCCAGCTCGAATAGTGAACGTAAAGGACGCCGCAAACAGGCAACGCCTCCCGGCTCGGCTCCTCCCTGATTTGATGGACGGTCCACTGAAAATGTTCTCCGAGCTGGGCGAGCCGTCCAACTCGACGACCCACCAGGTTCTTGCCTGGACGGGTCGTTTTTTTATGGCTATGCGAAAGGGTAGCTCGCGGACTCTCGGGCGATTATGAGTAAGTCCTCTGGTTTGAATATTTTAATTGTTATGTATCAATGTGGAGTGTTATGCGGATAGCCGCATTGGTCGTCGGGACGACAAGTGATTCAGGCCGTCCCTGCAAATTCATCAATGAACACACGGTTGACGATATTCGTGGTTCATCCGTTAAATTTTTTGTAGGACAGGCCCTGTCCTGTTGGTGCAGTCGACTGGCCAAGGCCTGTGCTCCGAGTAGGGAGCTCACTGGAGGCTCCAATTGACCGACGCTGCGAGAGCGAAGGTGACGGCAACGATCCTCCGGTTTGTGGAGGCTCAGGAGGAGGGGCGGACAACGACCGGGATTACGACGCGCGACGGTTGATCCTTGGAACGATGGATCCGATGCTCAGCGATGCGGAAGTCGCTTTCCTTCGCTTCAAAGATGTTGGGGACGAACTTTTGCGGGTTGCGGTCGATCAGCGGGAACCACGTACTCTGCACTTGGACCATCACCCGGTGTCCTTTGCGGAACGTATAGTTCTGCGTGTGCAGGCTGAAGGTGTACGCCTGGGTCTTTCCGGAAGGGATCGGCTCGGGGCGTTCGAAGCCTTTGCGATAGCGGCCGCGGAAGACCTCGTTTGAGACCATGAGCTGGTAGCCTGCCAGGTCCCAGTCCTCCGGGTTCCGTTCGGGATAGACGTCGATCAGCTTGACGATCCAGTCGGCGTCGCTCTCGGTCGTCGAAGCGAAGAGGTTGGCCTTGACCTCGCCTGCGATCGTCAGGTCGGACTCGAGAGGCGCGGTTTCCCAACTCAGGACGTCCGCGCGTCGGTCGACGAACCGCTGGTCCTCGACGAGCCAGGTTGGCCATCGCGAACCTCCCTCGGCATACGTCGGCTGGATCGGCCGACGGCGGTACGGGACCGGATGGGCAGGGTCTGAGACGAAGGTGTCGACTGCGCCATCGGCCTCGACCGGGCGGTCGAATGAGAGGCGACGACCCGGGCCGAAGTAGAGCGAACGCGCTTCGGTTTCGCGCCGAGGCGGCCAGGAATCCCCGCGCCGCCATCGGTTCGAACCGGGCTCGAACGTCAGGGCCTGGGGGAGCTCAGGATTTCCCTTGTCTTTGAGGAAGTGGGCGAAGAACGGCGCCTGGATCTCCTCACGGAAATACTTCGCGGTGGCGGAGTCGAAGCCGATCGGTCCGAGCCGGTCGCCCGCCCCCCGCGCCCACCCGCCATGGTTCCAGGGCCCGACCACGAGGTAATTCCGGTTCGCCGTGTCGTGTCGCTCGAGTGCCTCGTAGATCCTCATCGGGCCGTAGAAGTCTTCTTGATCCCACCAACCGGCGACGTTGAGCGTCGGGATCTTGACCGCTCGGATGTGTGGAATCAGCGTCTGACGCCGCCAAAACGCGTCGTAGTCTGGGTGGGCGGCGAAATCGTTCCAGGTCGGGATCTTGCCGCGGAGATGCCTCGCGTTGACGTTGGCCAGCGGTCCGAGGTCCAGGTACCAGTCGAACGTGTCGTACCGGTCGAAGACGAAGGGGGCGGTTTCCTTGCCGGCCTCCATGAGCGCGGCGTATTCGAAACCGTAGCTCAGCCGAAAGGCACCGTTGTGGTGGAAGTCGTCGCCCAGCCACATGTCGGCCGGTGACGCCTGTGGTGAGATCGCCTTGAGGGCCGGGTGGGGTTCCAGAGCCCCGTTGATGGTCGTCCAGCCGTCGTACGAGATTCCAAGCATTCCTACCCGGCCATTGTTCCGCGGGACGTTCTTGATGAGCCACTCGATGGTGTCATAAGTGTCGGTCCCCTCGTCCAGTGCCTTCTCGTCCCCCTCGGTCCGGGGCGGCCGTTGCATGACGAACTCCCCTTCGGACCCGAACTTCCCTCGGATGTCCTCGAAGATGAAGAGATAGCCTTCCTCGACCAGCGACTTCATGTACGAGCCGAAATGACGAGCGGAGTTCCCCACGCCATAGGGCGTTCGGTTGAAAATGAACGGCAAGTCCTCGCGCTGGTCCTTAGGGCGAAAGATCCGCGCGTGCAACCGCACGCCGTCGCGCATTGGGATCATCACGTCGGAAGCAACGAAGCCTTCCTTCGCCGGTTCGTCCGTAGGCGGAGCCGCCACCCCGAACGTCGCGATTGCCAAGAGGAAAACGGCAGCATTCTGGGGGCCGCGGAGTAGGAAAGTCATGTACGCGTCACCTCGGTGATCCAGATCTCCAACGTCAAATGGCCAGGCCAGCGCGGAGTGCCCTGGACTTGGATCCGCCTTGCACCTGTTGCACTCAGTCGGCGGCGAATGATTGTACAGCGGGCTCGATGACCAGAGCCAGCGCGCACTTTGAGTAGCCCTGGCAATCTGTCGGATTTTAGCCTGAATTGATTAGATTATATATGTGTTGATTATGATATTAAATAATTTCTAGTGGATTCTTGAGGGCAATCGCTCCTCTCTCTCCTTAGTTAATTGGAAAAATATGAATACCGAAAACAGTGTGAAACATGAGCTGAAATCGGATAGGTGTGTCCATGGCCATTGGCCCGACTCAAACTCCAACGCCGACCGTATCTATTGCGTGTCGCTCCCACCTCGGCTCCATCCCCGACCTTGTTCAGACCCATGCACTTGCCGCCGCGGAGTCTCCGAATGAGGACGATGCAACTCAAAGGTCGACTGCCCTCGATCCTGCTGAAGCTCGATCAGCCGATCCGCTCGAGTCCACGGATGCCGATCGATGACCTCTTTCTTGGCACCTCAATGTCGGGCCTGCCCCCGCTCGGATTGTCCGGGCGGTTTACAACGCAAGCACCCGCTTAATCACGATTGGCCTGACCGGGAATCCGAATGAGACCGGGATGATGTCGTCGATCGTCTTCGCGACGGAGATCGTGAGCCCCAATGGCCAGCGGCTCGATGGCAATGACGACGGGGCCGGCGGGGATAACTTTGTCACGCTCGTGACGCTGAGTTGACAGACGGTCACGGCAGAGTTTGAAAAGGTGTAAAGTTTAAGAAGTCGCTTTAATCGGCAAGTTCTTTAGAAACAGAATGCAGTACGCTTGCGTTGATCTGAGTGGCCGGAGAGTCTTGGAGCGTTGAGGAGCTTTCCCGGCCACTCGAATCTCACACTGTCCCACTCGCCGGAGGGATTTCGTTTTCAGCATCCTCTCTCGATTGAAAGTTCGCCGCGAGCCCCTATGGGGCCTGTTTCGTTCGGAGCTTTGCGTCGAGGAACCAGTCTGCAAGATGAGGCACCGATTGACGATTGCTAGGCATGGACGCTCTCTCTGTCCAGACTACAGGTTTTGAACAATTAAATCTTGATCGATTTTATGGCGTCTTGCAGAGATATGCAGGTACGTTGGGTCTGAAAACGTCGACCGGTCTTGCTCAGCTGCGATCTTCCTCTTGATTTGCTCTCGGACCTGCTTCCACGTTCTTTTCCTTCTCTCCGGGCTGCAGATTGGATGGGATTCCCTGGTTGATTAGCCGCTGCTTTACGACGTGAGGGCTCTCCCTTCAGGGTGGAACGTGTCGGCGTTACCCGAAGATCGCTATCTTCAAGGCGAGGGTCTGAAACAATTCGTCGAATGTAATGCAGTTCACTTGCCTGGCCCCCACCTGCACCTGTTCGCTCTGCCACAGGAGGCGTTCGTACTGGGCATCGTCCAGGTAGTGACGCCGCCCGATCACGAGCAGGCCAACGTATTGGATGACGTCTGAGTCGAATTTGGCTTTGTACTGGACGGTACGTTTCTGGTCTTCCAAGATCTTGAACCAATCGAGAATCTGGCTGAATCCGTGATCGAAACGGGCCGACCATTCGGGACTCGACTTGCCCGGTTTCTTCGTGAAAATGCTCTTCGGCGAGGCGTCCTCGAATTCGACGAAGCAGAAATTGTGGCTGGTGGAATCCCCGACCACCAGGTCGCAGGAGTAGTCTCCGAAAAGACTGAATTCCGTGGCGATTCGGTCGAATGCGTTGATCTTGGGGTTGTACGAGCCGACCAATGCAGCGAGATGCTTGTGCGACTTGAAAAAGGGCAGGATGTCGTCCCGTTCGGTCAGCGTGGCCTTGCCGTCGAGGATCTTCTTGAATTCCGCCAGTTCCTTCTTGCATCTGGCGAGATCGAGGGAAAAACCCTCCAGGGTTTTCATTTCTCGACAGGATCGGGGGACTTTCTCGCGACGGCTTTTGGATCCTTCGCCGCGACCTTGGTCGGGGTTTTCGTCGTTCTCGACGCCTTGGCTGCCTTCTGCAAGGCGAAACGGTCAAGCGTGGCCCGCTCCACTAGGTCAACCACATAGATCGTATCCCCCACCATCGTGTAGATGAGGCGGAGCGATGGTGAGACCCGCATCATGTAGAGGGGCTGCCCCGAGGTGTGCATTTGCTGGACTCGACCCGGGAGGGCAGCGGCCCGTTCGAACGACTTCGGTGAGGCAATGAGCCGTTCTACGGAGTTTCTTTGTGAAGGTGGAAGGACGCTTAAGGCGATACCCACGCGCCGGTCGATCTCCAACCCTTTTTGCTTAGCCATGGCCGTCCCCGAGAGAAGCCTGCGAGCCGGACGCCCTGTGTGGTCTCCATCATTCTAACCCAATACGTCGGTTCGACCGATACGGAGCAAGATTTTACGGAAGCCCGGCAGGACCCTTCAGATAGAAAACGGAGATGCGGCGATAGGGATACCGGCTCTCGACGGGACTCTCCTGGCCGGTCTTTGAGAAGTTGCCGTGCTCGCATGAAGGGTCGGTCACGACGACTCTCTGTTCGCCTTTGACAAAATTCTTGATAAATCGATTTTGTCAAAAAAGAAGCCTGAAGTCGATCGCAAGTTTTGCGACGTAACTTCAGGCCACTTATATCGTTATAAGCGGAGAGGGAGGGATTCGAACCCTCGGTACGTGTTACCGTACACGGCATTTCCAGTGCCGCACCTTCGGCCTCTCGGTCACCTCTCCAAGGCCAACTAACTCTAAGTTGTTGATTGGGTTGCGTCAATCTCTCTTTGGAAGGATTTTGGCAACAATCGCTTGGCGATGTTCGGGGCTTTGTCAGCGGACTTCACGTTACCCAGAGATGCCACCTTTTGGCAATCCCCCACCCGGCTTACGCTCATTCACACACGCGTGACAATTCTCAAGTCAGATTCGCAGTCGTGACACGGAGGACGCTCGGTCGAAGGGACGGCGCTTGGTGACTCAGCAGATCAATCAGGCCTATGCTGGGTCGGTCGCCTCGCAGTTCCAAGGCTTCGCTCGTAATTTTCACAACGATGGCGTTACCCGTCTGAAGCTGTCCCTGGTGGCACGCTCTCTTGATGAAGTGATGCGCAGTCAGCCCCATTCACTGGCCGACTCGTCTTCAAGGCCCCCCGAGACGATCGACGATGAGCATCGGGAAGCCCCAATCCCCCCCGATTTCGAGTCGGCGGCGATGTTGAGATTCTCTACGGTCCCAGAAATGGTGGCTGGAGAAAGCGTCGAAGACCGCGGCCCCTTGGGTGACCACTCTTTGCATGTTCGCAAACGAAGAGTGCGTTGGGGAACATGTGATAGCCCAATTCTAAGATTGCACGCGTTTTGATCGATCGTAGGATTTGTGTGGCTGGAGATCGTGGTTTCGGATATTGGAGACCCGGAGGCGAGGATGAGAACGGTACTGGCATCGCTCTGCCTGCTCCTTGCGACGAGCGAGGCTTCAGCGGAGGGGCTTGAACGCCTCAAGTACAAACATCCCGGTCTCGTCGTCGACCTGGGGGTTGGGCTCTGGGCCTGGCCGCTGCCGATGGACTTTGACCGGGATGGGGACCTGGACCTCGTGGTCGTCTGCCCCGATAAGCCATCCAATGGGACCTACTTCTTCGAGAACGCTTCAGGCGACACGTCGAAGGAGAAGATGCCCGTCTTCAAGCCGGGCCGGCGCATCGGGCGGGGCCTCCAGAACGTCCAGGTCAGCTACGTTGACGGCAGCCCTCGTGTCCTTTCGCCTGCGACCGAGTATCCCGATTTCCTGAAGTCGGGCCTGGAGAATGGCCGGCCGCTGTCGCTTCCGATGAATGTCCACGCCAAGAACGTCCGCGGGAACTTCTGGCGGTACGTCGACTATGACGGCGACGGGAACACGGACCTGATCGTCGGCGCGGACGATTGGAGCGACTACGGCTGGGACAACGCCTTCGACCGCGATGGCAAATGGACCCGGGGGCCGCTGCGAGGTTTCGTGTATGTCCTCCGCAATGCCGGCTCGAACGCCGAGCCCAAATACGACACCCCGCGCAAGGTTATGGCGGGGGAGACTGCGGTCGAGACCTTCGGTTGGCCCTCGCCGAATTTCGCCGACTTCGATGGCGACGGTGACCTCGACTTGCTCTGCGGCGAGTTCCTCGACGGCTTTACCTACTTCGAGAACGTCGGGGGCCGGATGCGGCCGGAATACGCGCCAGGGCGTCGCTTAACAGCGAGCGGCGGTGGTAAGCTCGCCATGGACCTCGAGATGATCACGCCGACGGCGATCGACTGGGATACGGACGGCGACATCGATCTGATCGTCGGCGACGAGGACGGTCGGGTGGCCCTCGTTGAGAATACCGGGAGTTTGGGCGAAGACCACTCGCCGCGCTTCCTTCCTCCTCGCTATTTCCAGCAGCAAGCCGACGACCTCAAATTCGGTGCGTTGGCCACCCCTTGCGGGTTCGATTGGGATGGTGATGGCGACACGGACATCATCTCCGGGAACACAGCCGGGTACGTCGGCTTCATCGAGAATTTGAGCGGCCCGGGCATTGAGCGGCCGATGTGGGCTCGGCCAAGGTTGATCGAGGCGGACGGTAAAGTCATTCGCATCCAGGCCGGGCCGAACGGGAGCATCCAGGGGCCTTGCGAGGCCAAGTGGGGCTACACCACGCTGACCGTCGCCGACTGGGACGGCGATGGCCGGCCGGACCTGGTCGTCAACTCGATCCTGGGGCGGGTCCATTGGTATCGCAACGTCGGCTCCCGGACGAGGCCGAGCCTGGCCGCCCCGGCGCCGATCGAGGTCGAGTGGGACGGCCCGCAACCGATCCTCGCTTGGGGCTGGCTCCGCCCCTCGGGGAAGGGGCTGCTCACTCAGTGGCGGACCACGCCGGTGGCTGTCGACTGGAACCGCGACGGCCTGGTCGACCTCGTGATGCTCGACCAGGAAGGCTATCTCGCGTTTTTCGAACGGGCGAGGCGCAACGGCAATCTCGTCCTGTTGCCGCCCCGACGCGCCTTCGCCGACGATCAGGGCCGCCCGATGATGCTGAGCGCCGGAAAGGCCGGCAGAAGCGGCCGGCGCAAGCTCGGCGTCGTCGATTGGGACGGCGACGGCCAGTTCGACCTCCTACTCAACGCCGCCAACGCGCGGCTCCTCAGCCAGGTCGAATCCAAGAGCGGGCTCTGGTTGTTCCGGGACGCAGGACTTCTCTCGGCCGTGAACATCGAAGGGCACGACGTCAGCCCGACGGTCGTCGATTTCGACGGCGATCACATCCCGGACTTCCTCGGCGGGGCCGAGGACGGACATTTCTACACCATGAGAAATCCGAGGTCGAGAATCGGGCACTGAGTGGCCGTCGCCCCGGCGACGGCCACTATCTCTTACTCGAGAGGCATCAGGATTCTTGGCATTTGTGCCCTGGCCTCATGCGAGAATCCCATGGTAGGGTCACTTCGTTCAACAGGCGAGGCTGTGCTGGCCGGTGCTCCTTGTAAAGAGAGTGATCCGATGAGTGCGCTCGCACGATTGCGCTTGCCAGAGATCGAGGAGAAGGTTTGCGACATCGCCGCGATGCAGGTTGGAATGAGACGAGATCGTTTGGCCCCGAGCTCTCGGCTGGCGGAAGATTTGAATATCGACAGCCTTGATATTGTCGAACTCGTGACGGAGGTCGAAACGGCGTTTGATGTTTCCCTGCCGGATCCGAGGACCGGATACGCTGTTTACAAAACCGTGTTCACGCGTCATCCATTTCGGCTTGCCGACCTGGCGGAGCTTGTCTATCTGAGACAGGGATTCACTCGCCCGGATCACGGGTGGTGGCACGCTCGTCGTGAGGAGCCGTTAAGTGCGGACTCCTTGATGTTCTCACAACTGGATGGGCGATGGGGGCGTCGAGATTCGGAAGGGAAATCGCTGTTCGAGCGGTTGGAAGAGGGGACCTGCAAAGCTTACCGTCGCCGCAGCGATGGAATGAGATGTGTGGAGCTCCCCTCGGCGACGGTCGAACTGGGGGATGACTCGTTGGGAACGCTCGCCGATGAGCGCCCGCGCCATGTCGCCGAGCTCGATTCTTTTCTGATCGATGCCGAACCTGTGTCGACGACGGCCTACTGCCGATTCCTCAATTCGGTCGAGGAGGATGACCCCCAGGTGCTCAGGGATTGGCTCGTGCTCGAACCCCAGGACGACCGCGAGGAGCACATGCTGGTTCGCCGGATGGGAAGCGAATGGCGACCAGTGCCGGGCACCGAGTGTTGGCCGATGATTCTGGTTTCCTGGTATGGCGCGAATGCATACTCGCTTTGGGTGAACGGTCGCGATTGGCAGCCGTACCGCGGGGAACTCGGGGATGGGGTCGAAAGTTTTCTCCCGAGCGAAGCGCAGTGGGAGTATGCGGCGCGAGGCTCCAGGTACCAGGTCTATCCTTGGGGCGATGAAACCCCCTCGCAGAACCACATGCGATTTGGGCGGCACCGTAAGTCGGCAACCTACCAGGCGGACACGTTGCCGATGGCGAGGGTGAACGACCTGCTGGGGATGTCCCCCTTCGGACTTCATCACATGGCAGGCAACGTCTGGCAATGGTGCCGCGACTGGTACGAACCCTCGTACTACACGACGCGTGAAGCGAGCGGCCCCAATCCCGTGAACCGAACGCCCTCACAGGTTCGGAGCGAGCGGGGAGGAAGCTGGATTGGACCCGCCGAGCTTTGCCGCAGTTCCTACCGTCGAGGGCGTCCCCCTTTGGCCCGTGGGCGATGTCTCGGGTTTCGTTGCGTCAGTGTAATTTGAGAAGCGACTTAAGCGCTGGATTCGGTTGTGGAGATTGCGATTTTTGGCTTTGAGATGAGTGGCATTCGGGTGGATTGCGGTTTATATCGCGGCTGCAACACCTGTGTTGGCTGCCGTTATCAGACGAGCGCGAATCATATCAACGGATTCCAGCAAGAGCGCGCTCCCGGGATGAGTGATGACCCTGACTCCGGTCGACGATGAGGTTCTCGTCTTGGTCCGTGCGATCGAGCCTGCCGCTCGGTGCATGAAAAAGGTACTCGGCCCCCGGTTGGAATCGGGAAGCCGAATACCAGGAAGGATCCTGCACTGGCCGTATTTTCGTCAAGGTTTGGCCGTCTTGGCGGGTGCCTCGGATGACCCGGCACCTTTGCGGTTTTGCTTCGTCTCGGCGGCGAGCTCACGACGCTCTTGGAGGTGCTTTTTCTGCGAATCCGTCAGGACGGTCTCGCATTCGGCGAGCATGGTCGCCTGAAGATCGGCGATTTCTTTCTGGAGCGCGGTGATTTTGGCGTAATGTTTGGCACGAATCTTGTAAACGGATTCCTTCTGTTCTGGGGTGAGACCCAGTTGACCAAAATAGGTAGGGACTCGGCGCGAGGGATCGGAGGCTCTTTTCGAGGTTGTGGGTTGGTTGTTACTCTTGCCTTCCTTAACCGCAGCCTCCTGAGCGCCCGAAGATAGGGCTCCGGCTAAGACGATTAGGGCCGACCCGAGACCCATGGCACGGATTGAAGCAAGGCTCATCATATGGCTCCCTTCGACATCGTTATTTGACAAGGGCATCTCAAACACGTCCGACACTTTACTTGCCTACTGTCTACATGTCCAGACGGTAGATGGAAATTTGTCCCCAGGTTGGAATCCTCGCCTCCTGCGAATGGCCCTTGATCGAAGATGAGAGGGTTTCCGCGAGGGCCTTGAAAATGGAGGGGCGTTGCTGGCGAACACCTATTGTCGGATGGGATCAGGGATAGGCGGGCTTGCTTCGGATCCCCTTGAGCTCGGGGACTTTACCGAGGGTTTCCCAGTCGTTACGATGCCCAAACCGGATGTCCCTGTCGCCCGTTTGCCGACGCGGCGTGTCGCCGTTGCCAGAGCCTCTGACGTACCCGATTGTCCGGTCTTGGAGATTTTCTGTTATGGCCTCGGACTCGAAGTCGACTGCCGCACCTACTCAAACGCCGGTCACGAACCACAACCAAGGTATTCGCATTTTTACGTATCCCAAGCTGATCTTCATGTTCCCCACGCTGCTCACGGCGTTGATCTGCGGGATCGGGATGGCTCTGATCGGGGACGAGACGGCCGACCCCATCAAGACAGAGAAGGCCGCGCTGCTCGCCGAGGCGAAGCAGCACAACGAGAGCGCACCGGCTCAGGTTACCGCGACGACGCTCAAGCACGAGCGGTTCGTGAGGCCTCAGAACTTGCTGGGGGTCCTTTTCCTCGGGATTTTTGCCTTTAATCTCTTGATCTTGGCGCTTGACTTTCCGCGGTTCACCGTCATCGCCATCGTCTTGGTCGTCTTGCTGAGCCTCTTCGTCTTGCTCTGGGTGGGGGCCTATTTCAACGTCGACCTGATGAAGCCCGCTCGGGCCTTCTTTGGGAGTATATACACCGTGGCGAACTCCGGATTCTATTTCTGGTTCGCAGGCATCATGATCGCCATGTACGCGGTCATTTATGCGACACGGTTCCTCGACTATTGGGAAATCCTGCCGAACGAGATTCTTCATCATCACGGACCGCTCAGCGACCTCGAGCGTTATCCCACGATGAACCTCAAGTTCGACAAGGAGATCCCGGACGTCTTCGAGTTCCTCTTCCTCGGCGCAGGCCGGCTCGTGCTGCACGTCACCACCGAGCGCAAAGCGATCGTGCTCGACAACGTTCTCTTCATCAACCGCAAGGAAGAAGGCTTGAAGAGGTTGATGAGCCGGCTCGAGGTTCGCGTCACGACGGACCAGGAAGTGGACGAGCCGGGAACCTCGTTGTGACCCGAGCCTCGCGATGAATCCTGGGCGCGATCCGAGCGCCCGGGAAATCGTCGGCCGTGTATCGGAGGAGATGCGGATCCTCTCGAGAGCGGAGGACTCTGGCTACAGGCAGCAGCAACTGAGAGGCTGTCCGGAGTGGATACTGATGTGAAGCCGCGTTGTCTGGGTGGTCGGGGACGAGTCTTCGAGGCCCCGGGAATAAGCCGAGGCCTGTTCCCGGGGCGTCGCTGCGCTCGTCCCTAGCCACCCCTCCTGCCTGGTTTCACATGATCAACCCCTATTCGGATAGCCTCTGAGTCGATGAGGGATCCAACGAAAAAACCCGCTCTCGATCGAGAGCGGGTTTTCAGTTCCGGTCGTTCCCGAGCGTTGCTCGGGCCAGATGTTCAACGCGTCAGCCCGCGCCGTGAGCTTCATCGGTGCGAGTTGTCAGGATCCGGGGAGACGCAGCTTCCCCGTTTCGTTGCGAGTGCAGTTTGCCCACAGGCTTGTGAGCTAATCCATTGGCGCCCTTCGGCGCGGTTCCTCGGTCGGTATCTCCTTGGCGGAGTTCCTCGAGGATCGTGGTGTTGAGGACCGTCTCGATATCGCGGAGGCGACGCGCGACGTAAGCACCATCGAGGACGCGGTGATCGTAGATAAGCTTGACGATCACTTGACCTGTAGCCGAGATCGGGCCGAAGGTTAGCGTGGTCGTCAGCGGCGAAATTGGGTGGAGTGATTCAGCACCCAAAGCCCCGTAACTCGTCAGGCCGAAGGTCCCGAATCGTTTCGCCCTTTTGAACCCTGAGACGTTCAGGGTCGCCCACCAGAACAGGCGGCGGATCGGACGCGGAACGCGGCTGAACTTGAGTGCGCGACGATAAACGCCGACGCGCTCCAAGGGCTGATTCTTGTAAAACTGGAGAGCTTCCTGAAGTTGCGAGATCGACTGCTGCTCAGGCGCCCGAAATAGACCAACGAAGACCCCGTGGTCACCTTGGAACTGCCGCTCGATGGCCAAGGCACAGTTCATCCACGGATGTTCGTAGATTCTGGGCCATGGGAACTCGAGCAGCGCCCGCCTTAGCGGCGGATGCTCCATACCCACCAGCGAATAGGCCTTCATGAACAGGACTGCCCATGAGGGTCGCATCGGATGATTGACGCGCGGCTCGATGAGCGCCGACACATCAACCGTCCGGCTGACGGGTGTTGATGGGACCATACGGGCGAAATGCACCAGATCGATGATAAATCGTCTGGGACCCGTGATTGGAAGAATCCTTCCCTTCGGCTCGTGCATCCATGCACCTCGCCCAGGCTGAACCGCCGACCCAGATCCACGTGCGGACCGGATGGGAGATCGGATCGGGTTGAGGCCGGCACACTAACGGAAATCTCGAAGTGTGGGAAGGCGAACGTCGGGGATTGTTAAGACAATCTTTTCAAGCGCCGTGACGGTGGCTGGGAACGGGGGGGAGTGGCGAATCCGGACTCCCCAAATAGCGGGTCCCCATGCCATAATCATCAGGATATTACCGAACAGAGGAATCGACACGCCCGAGGGAGTGATTTCTGATGCCCGAGACTGGCCTGCCGGCGGTATTCGTGCATTTGCTTCCCGGTTTGATCCCACGTGGAGCGCTCAAAGGGGGCGTGGCGGTGGTGCTCGATGTGCTACGAGCCACAACAGTGATGGTTCAAGCGCTGGCTTCGGGTGCCTCGGCCGTGATCCCTTGCAGCGAGATCGACGAGGCCCGAGGAATTGCCGGAGGCTATCCGCCGGGGACGGCTCTTTTAGCGGGGGAACGTCAGGGGCTGCCGATCGACGGCTTCGACTTTGGGAACTCACCGGGTGCGTTCACGTCGGAAGTCTGTCGGGGCAAGACCCTGGTGATGACCACAACCAATGGAACTCGGGCGATCTTGGCGAGCCTCGATGCGAATCGAGTCATCATCGGCGCCTTTCCCAATTTCGCGGCGACGGTACTCACATTGCATCACGTCGAGGAACGAGACATCCATATCGTGTGCGCAGGAACGGACGGGCGAATCAGCTTCGAAGATACGCTGCTCGCCGGTGCGTTCGCGCAGCACCTGAAGGATCTTGGCGCGACGCTTCAGAATGATGAGGCCGAAATTGCCGCGGGGGCTTGGTCCAAGATTCATAATTCGCTCTGGTTCAAGAGCGGGGATCCGGACGTTGAGAACAACCCTCTGGTCCGTTACCTTTCGCGAGGACGAGGGGGACGCAGGGTGACCGAAATTGGCCTCACTGTCGACATTGCGGCTGCGGGACGTTGGAATGACCCTCGGCAGCAACTGACGGCGGAACTGAAGCGCGAGCCGCTCCGGATCGTCTCCGTCTCTAAAGCCGTCGAGCCGGCTCGGCGCTAACCATTTGACAAAGAATGAATGCCAAAGCCGGGGCGCTGCCTTCGTGCTCCGCTCCGTTTTTCCGAGGATGACGTCGCGATGGACATGGATAAGCTGGTTTCGCTTTGCAAACGCCGAGGGTTCATTTTCCCGTCGAGTGAGATCTACGGCGGGATCAATGGATTTTGGGACTATGGGCCACTCGGGGTCGAGCTGAAGCGGAATATCAAGGATGCCTGGTGGCGCGACGTCGTTCAGAGCCGCGACGACATCGTCGGGCTCGATTGTTCGATCATCATGCATCCTCGGGTCTGGGAGGCCTCGGGACACGTCGGGGGATTCAACGACCCGATGGTCGATTGCAAGGCGACCCAGCAGCGTTACCGCGCGGATCAACTCTACGTCTTTGGCCTCTCCGCGAAGAATCAGCCCCCCACCGATTTCGCTTACGTCGCGGGAGTCGGTCGAAGGCTTGGCGATTGGGCCGACCATTGGGTTTCGGCGGTGGGGGCTTCACTCGCCGATGCCTGGGAGGCGGTTCGGCCTCGTGCCGCGAAACTCTTGAAGACGAAGCCCGACCGGCTCGAAACACCGACGCTGGCCGCGACCGTGCTCTACATGGAAATCGCCCCCGAGGATCGGGTCAAGATCCTGGGACCCAACGCCGACGAGCCGGGAACCCTGACGGCGCCTCGCCAATTCAACTTGATGTTCAAGACCAATGTGGGAGCGCTCGAAGATGCTTCCAGCGTGGCCTATCTCCGTCCCGAGACGGCGCAGGGCATCTTCGCGAATTTCAAGAACGTGGTCGATACGGGCCGCGTGAAGGTTCCCTTCGGCATTGCCCAGGTCGGCAAGAGTTTTCGCAACGAGATCACCCCGCGCAACTTTACCTTCCGCTCGCGTGAGTTCGAGCAGATGGAGATCGAGTTCTTCTGTCATCCCGACGAGGCGGCCGAGTGGTACGCCTATTGGCGGAAGACGCGGTTTCAGTGGTACATCGATCACGGCCTGCGGAGCGATCGGCTGCAACTTCGCGACCACGCCGGAGATGAGCTGGCCTTCTATTCGAAGTCGACGGCCGACATCGAATACGAGTTCCCGTTCGGCGTCAGCGAGCTTGAAGGGATCGCTCATCGCGGCAATTACGACCTCACCCAGCATCAAAAGTTCAGCGGCAAGGATCTGAGCTATTTCGATGAAGAGCGGTGGGAGCGTGACAAGGCCGGCCTGGGCTTGACCTCGTTCAAGGATTATATGAAGAAGCGAGACGGGGAATCGAACCCGGGCTACCCGTACCAATACCTTCCGCACGTCATCGAGCCCTCAGCGGGGGCGGATCGCGCAACGTTGGCATTCCTTTGCGAAGCCTACACCGAAGACGAAGTGGGGGGTGAGGCGCGTACCGTCTTGAAATTCCATCCTCGGTTCGCTCCGATCAAGGCGGCCGTGTTTCCGCTCGTGAAGAAGGATGGGATGCCGGAGAAGGCCGAGGCGATCTATCGTGAGCTGAAGCGGCATTTCGCGGTTTTCTATGATGAGAAGGGGGCGATCGGCCGGCGCTATCGGCGTCAGGACGAGGCAGGGACCCCCTTTGGCATCACCGTGGACGGTCAGACGTTAGCGGACGACACGGTCACCTTCCGTGACCGCGACAGCTGCCGGCAGTGGCGGGTCCCGGCCTCGGGGGTGGTTCCGGCTCTGCGCGACTTACTCGAAGGGGGAGTCATCCCCGCCGGCGACGGATCTTGAGCAAGAAGGCCACCGATGAAACCCTGCATCAGCCAGGCCACGACCCTGAGCACGACCTTTGAGAACGACCTCGTCGCCTACTCTCGCGCCGGCTGGTCGGCGGTCGAGCTCTGGCTCACAAAGCTCGAGACGTTCCTGGAGACGCACACGATCGCCGAGGTGCAAGCGCTGCTCGACGAGCAGCGGATCTCGGCCGTCGCGGCGGCGTCTCAGGGGGGACTCCTGCTTTCTCGAGGCGCAGAGCATGAAGCGCACTGGGATCACTATCGACGTCGCCTCGAGATCCTCCGCGAACTCAAAGTATCGACCCTGGTCGTGGCGGCCGACTTTGTTCGCGAACTCGTCCCCGACGATTACGGCAGGGCGGCCGAGGCCCTGGCTCGCGCCGGAGCGCTGGCCCAGGCGGCTGGGGTTCGGATTGCGCTCGAATTCCAAAAATCGGCGACGTTCTGCGCCAGTCTCGATACCACGCTGGCCCTGATCGCTCAGAGTGAAGCCCCGGGGGTCGGCGTTTGTCTCGACCTCTTCCACTACTACACCGGACCCAGCAAGTTTGAAGACCTGGCGTATCTCACCCCGGAGACGATCGCCTGGGTCCAAATTTGCGATTTGAGCGGAACCCCTCGGGAGCTAGCCCACGATGGCGACCGCATCCTGCCCGGGGAGGGGGATTTTCAGATCACTCCCATCCTCGACTTCCTGGGTGGTATGGGGTACGACGGTTACGTCTCGCTCGAGGTGCTCAACCCGCAGCTCTGGCTGATCCCTGCGGATCGGGTGGCCGACGCGGCTTACCAGGCGACTTGCCGGACCCTGGGGCGGTGGAATCAGGCCGAATCTTGGGGAGGGTCCTGAGCGTGGCCCTGGTGGCATTCCAACCTGCCGTTGTTGTCTACCGCGAGGAACAGAACTTCGATTGGCGCGTCTACGCCCTTCTGGCCTCGGCGGAGGTGCTCGTCTGGCTGGGACTCGTCTGGTGGCATCAGAATCCGGTCCCGGGGGTCGGACCCGAACAACTCGGTCGCGGTGAAGCCACCGTCGGGTTTTTGATCGGACTAATTTTGCCGGCCATCGTCGTCATCGGGCTCTTGCGAATGACGACCGAGGTCGGTCCCACCGACATCCGCGTTTGGTTCGGCTGGATACCCACGTATCGCCGAATCGTCCCTCTGGGTACGATTCAGCGAATCGAGGTGGTGAGTTACCGGCCATTAGCCGACTACGGCGGTTGGGGAATACGCCTGGGGAGCGATGGTGTACGGGTCCTCAGCGCCCGGGGCAATCGAGGGGTGCGCCTGGACCTGGCCAACGGAACCAAGCTCCTCATTGGCAGTCAACAACCCGAAGATCTCGCACGCGCCCTCGAACGCGCAATGAGGCCTGGGATTTGAAGTTCGCAAATGGTCGGCTTCTCACCCTTGCTGTGCGTTCCAGCCGAGACGACCTGGAATGGGAGATTCGGGAGTTCGTTGCACGCACCGCTCCTCGATCCGGACACAATTGTGATCGCGTATCATCTGATCGCAAACGTTGGAAAATGCACGGGTTGACATGGCCTGTGTCGAGCTTAGACTAGCTGTTGCAACGTCTTGCGCGGGAATGTCGGGACGGGCCTTAGAATGGTCCCCCAAATTCATTGACGAGAGCCTCGAACACTCCGGCGCGGCGGTACGTACCCATGATTAAGGCACTTGGCACTGATGCGACGGAGGACCTCGGCCAGATCTCGGACGAGGAGTTGCTCAGCCGCTATCGTGACACGGGCCAGACGAAAGACTTCGACGAACTCGTACATCGTTACGAACACGAACTCTATCGATACCTGGCTCGCTACTTGGGCGACAAGGTGCTGGCGGAGGACGTGTTTCAGAACACCTTCCTGCAAGTTCATTTGAAGCGAGGGTTGTACGAGGACGGTCGTCCGGTACGTCCCTGGCTGTATGCGATTGCCACGCACCAGGCAGTTGACACGCTACGCAAGGTAGGCCGTCATCCCACGGTCAGCCTTGACCAGCGTGTGAGCACCAACGAAACGGATGCAGGAAGCCTGGTTGATCTTTTGGTGAGCGACGAGTCCGGGCCCTTGGCCGAGCTCCAAGGGCAAGAGCGGGCAGATTGGGTTCGCGAGAGCGTGGCCAAACTTCCCGAGACACTCCGGCAGACATTGATCCTGGCTTACAATCAAGATTTGAAATATCGTGAAATCGCTGAAATCTTGAAGATCCCGGTGGGGACTGTCAAGTCAAGGCTCCATGCCGCACTCGCCAAACTTCAACAGATGGCCCATGCGGCGAATCGAGATGGAAACGGCTGATCCCATGAACGCCACCCACATGATCGATTACGCCCTCGGTAAGCTGGATGATCCCGCTCGCGAGCAGCTCGAGAGCGAGGCTTCCTCCGACCCACAATTGGCGGAATCGCTGGAGCGTTTAACGCGAGCCGTCCAACGCTTGGTCGACGATGGAGAAACCATCGAACCTCCTCCTCATCTCGCCCGACGGACCCTTGAGTTCGTTGGGCAGAGACGACACCGCACATCGATTCTTGAGTTTATTCCGGTCAAAGTTCCCTTTCGTTGGACGGACGTCGCTGTGGCGGCGAGCATTTTCCTCGCGAGCCTTCTGACGCTGGTCCCGGCGCTTCATCGCTCGCGAGAACGGATGGATCAGGCCGGTTGCGGCTTCAATCTGCAACAGCTTGGTCTCAGTCTGGCCCAGTACGCCGCGCGTCATGGCCACTTTCCGTATGCTCCTCCCGGTCAGCCCAACGAAGCGACCGGGTCGTTCGCGGTCACGCTCCACGACTCCGATCTGCTGCCGGACATGGCGATGCTCGATTGTCCATGCAATGGTACGCACCTCGGCCACGAGCCGTTGCCTCGACTCGAAAAATTGCCGGAACTTCGCACCAAGGCTCCAGACCGCTACCGTAACCTGGTTCGCTGGGACTACGCCTATCATGCCGGCTATCGCCGAGACTCAGGCGTGGTCGGACCTGTCCCCGCGGTTCTCACGGCACGCGTGCCGCTCGTGGCCGACCAGCCTCCCTATGAGGCCGGTCTGATCCTCGAAGGAAATAGCCCCAATCACGGCCAGCGAGGACAAAATGTGCTCTTTTCCGATGGCCATGCGTCCTGGCATGTGACCCGTCGGGTGAGTCCGGTGGATTCGGACGTGTTTCTCAATGAGGCCCATCAGGCTCGTCCCGGACTTGGTATTCAAGACGCCGCCCTGGTTCCTAGCCTCTGTCCGTTCACTGGCTGGTGAGCCTCGGTCGACGGCGGCCGCAGTGTTGCAAATACCGATCTTCGAGCTTTCAAACCAGACATAGCCAATGAAACCGCCGACGGCTCGCTGCTGTGTGCGAGCCGTCGGCGGTTTCATTGGGTACCGACCGTCTCAGACATCTCAGAGACTGTCCGGAAAGTAAAGGTTGATGTAAGGATGCGTTGCTTGGGTGGCCGGGGACGAGTCTTCGAGGCCCCGGGGATCGGCCGAGGCTCGTCCCGGGGCCTCGAAGACTCGTCCCCGGCCACCCGTCTTTCCTGAGTTCACAGGGCTAACCCTTATCCGTCCTACCCAGGAGTCCTCGATCTTCGGACTTGCGTGCTTCCTGCGAAAACCGCGCTATGCCTGGGTTCGGAGCCGATCGCAGATCAGGATCGCGAGCATCGACTTGGCGTCTTGAATTCGGCCGTCGTGGACCATTTTCACCGCCTCATCCCAGGGAACGACTACCGGCTCGAGTTTTTCATCCGGTTGATGATCGACAGGGCCGGGGGTCAGGCCTTCGCAGAGATAGAGAAACATGCGTTCGCTCATGACGCCGGGAGAGACGAACCACTCGGTGATTCTGACGATTCTCGCGGCAGCATATCCGGTTTCTTCGGTCAACTCGCGAGTCGCGGTTTCGTCGGGGGATTCGCCGGTTTCGATGGTTCCCGCAGGAACTTCCAGGAGGGTTTGGCCGACCGCATAGCGCGCGTTCTTCACGAGGCAAACGTGGTTGGCATCGACCATGGGCACGAGGGCCACCGCGCCTCGATGGAGGACGACTTCGCGCTCGGCCAAGGTGCCGTCGGACAGGGTGACGGACTGGAGCGCGAGGTCGATCTTTCGGCCCTGGTAGATCACCCGGCGGCTGAGATGGGCTTCGCTCAAAGAAGGTCCTTTGCGAAGGAGGTCGAAGAAATCGGCGACAGGCCGAACTTCTCGCTTCATCGAGGGTGAACCGGCGCCCGTACGAAGTGGGCGCTTCGAGGCGATTGGCCTCAGGCGTATTCTCGGTCACGAATGGTCAGGACGGGGCAGGGGGCCTCGCGCACGATTCGTTCGGCCACTGAGCCCAAGAGAACGTGCCCCAGGCCGGTGCGGCCGTGGGTGGCGATGACCACGAGGTCGATGGATTTCTCTTTCGCTTCGAGGACGATCTCCTCAACGATTTCCCCCCAGCGCACGGTCGTCTGGACCGAGGCGGGCTTGCCCCAAGAAGGTTCGATCGCCTTCTCCAGGGCGGATTGCGACTGCGTTTCGCTCTCGGTGTAGAACTCTGGAGGAAGGACCGGGGTCATTAGCGGTTCGGGACCCGTAGCGACAAAGTCACTCAGGACGTGTAGCAAATGGAGCTCGGCGCCGAAGCGTTCGGCGAGCCCGCAAGCATAGCGGAGGGCCTTGGCCGAGTGGGCGCTAAAGTCGGTCGGAGCGAGGATCGTCCGAATCTCAAGCACGTTGACAACTCCGTGAGATGACAAAAGAGAGGGAAAGGTACCTTCCCTTATTCATAGCGGCACCTAAGATCAAGTTGATCCGACATCTTCGGACACTCGTGATTGCATTGCCTTCCCGGCCGGCTCCGCCATTCGGGCTGCGGTAGGAACCAGGAACGGTTCTGTTGACCATCCCCCTTAACCTATTCACAATCACCAATGATATCAACAGCCTATCAGGACATCACGCGGAAGGTCGGGAACGTCACCTCTCGACCCGATCCGGGATCGTCGAGGAGTGCTCTGACCTGTTGCTCGAGAATGCACTGAGCGCAGATTGCCACCGAAGAGAGGTGCGAGATGCCCCCTTGTAAAGTCCCGAGCGCAAAAGAAAACGCCGATCGACCTGTTTCGGAGGGTCGATCGGCGGGTACGTACGAGCTCGATGCCTGGCGATCGCCGTTCTTAACCTTGTTCATGGACGAGCGAGTAGAACCGGTGGCGAAGCTCCTGGGTGATCGGGCCAGGTTTACCGGTTCCGATCGGCCTTCCATCGCAGTCCACAACGGGGATCACTTCGGCCGCGGTTCCGGTGAGGAAGCACTCGTCGGCGGTGTAGATATCATGCCGATCCATCGAACGCTCAACCACGGAATAACCCGCGGCGCGAGCCAATTCGATGACGGCGTCGCGTGTGATCCCCTCGAGAATGCCGGCGTCGATGCCCGGAGTGTGGATCTCGCCTTTGCGGACCACAAAAATGTTGTCGCCGGTGCATTCGGCGACTTCGCCTTTGTGGTTGAGCATGAGGGCTTCGAGACAACCGGCGTTGGTCCCCTCGATCTTGGCGAGGATGTTATTCAAATAGTTTAAGGATTTAATACGAGGATTGAGCGCACTGGGATGGTTGCGCTGGGTGCCGGCGGTGATGATCTTGAGGCCGTGCTCGTAGAGTTCCTCTGGATAGAGGCTGATCGCATCGGCGATGACGATGACTTGGGGGTCGGTCGTCTTGCGAGGGTCAAGGCCGAGGCTGCCGGCTCCTCGAGTGACGACGACGCGGACGTAAGCCTCGACGAGGCCGTTCACGGCGATGGTGTCGGTGATGGCGCGGGCCATCTCCTCGCGCGAGATTGGGATTTCGAGGTGAATCGAACGGGCGGACTCGTAAAGGCGATCGACGTGTTGTTTGAGGCGGAAGACACGCCCGGAGTAAGCGCGGATCCCTTCGAAAACGCCGTCGCCGTAGAGCAAACCATGATCATAGACGCTGATCTTGGCGTCCGCTTTGTCGTAGAGCTTGCCGCCAATGTAGATCTTAAGGCTCATCCAGGTCGAACTCCGCCGAATCGGGTCGAGAATTGCATCGCCCCGGTTCGGGGCGAAAGGCCCCCGCCATGGGCCGTGGATCAGGTCAGCGCGGGGGCCCACTCCTCGATCCGCCCCTCGGCGAGCCGAACGACCCGGTCGGCCTGCTGGGCAATATGGGCGTCGTGAGTCACCATGATCATAGTGAGTCCACGCTCCCGGTTCAAGTCGCGGAGCAGCTCCAAGACCCCTTGGCCGGTACCGGCGTCGAGGTTGCCCGTCGGTTCATCGGCCAGCAGCACCGAAGGGCTGCCGGCGAGCGCTCGAGCGATGGCCGCTCGCTGCATTTCCCCTCCCGAAAGTTCGGAAGGCAAGTGGTCCAGGCGGTGGCCCAGACCGACGCGCTCCAGGAGCGCGGTGGCTTCGTTGCGGAAACGCTGTTTCTTGGCCTGGTAGCTCCAGAAACCGTACCGGATCAGGTTCGGCATCATCACGTTCTCGAGAGCCGTGAGTTCCGGGAGCAGGTGGTAAAACTGAAAGATGAAGCCGAAAGTCTGGTTGCGCAGGGCGTCTCGCTCCCGTTCGGGGCGATTGTCGACCCGCTCACCGTCCACGCGCACCAGGCCCATGTTCGGCTCATCCAGCAATCCCAGGACATGAAGCAGAGTGCTCTTGCCCGACCCGCTCGCTCCCACGATCGCGACGTGCTCACCATGCTCGACTTCGAAGTCGACTCCGCGAAGCACCGGGACCGCGTTCTTGCCTTTCTGGTAGCTCTTCTCCAGCCCGACCGCCGAGACATGGATCGACATGGGTCTAATTCCCTAGAGAAAAGGTACGGACCTGATTCCGTAGGGTGGGCATCGCCCACCAAAGGCATTAACCCAGGAAACGATTCTTGGGCAGTGCTCACCCTACTCAAAGCGCAGAGCGCGGACAGGGTGGAGTTTGGCGGCCCGCTGTGCCGGCCAGACACTGGCGGCGGCGGCAATGAACAGGGCACCGGAAACGATGCCGATTACGGTCCAGGGTTCAACGAGCGTCGGGATTTCGTTGAAGTAGTAGATCGAGTCGTCGAAGACCTTGCGGCCGGTGAGCAGGCTTAGTCCCTTCTCGATCGTGTTGATGTTGTGGACGAAGAGCAGGCCGCCGATCATGCCGACGCCGCTTCCCACGATCCCGAGCAAGAGACCATAGCCGAGGAAGATTCCGCGCACGCCGGACGTCGAGGCTCCCAGGGCCTTGAGCACGCCGATGTCTCGGGTTTTCTCCACGACGATCATCGAGAAGATGGCCAGGATTCCGAACCCGGCCACCGCGATGATGAAGAACAAGAGGATGTTGAGGATGCTCTGCTCCACGGCCACCGCCGAAAGCAGCGCACCTTGCTTCTCCTCCCAGGTTCGGACCTGGAAGTACATCGGCCGGAGGTGTTCGAGTGCGCCCTGGATCCTGCTGCGGAGCTTGTCGAGATCCACGCCGGGGCGGACCTTGAGCTGGACCTGATTGACAGCGCCTCGTTTTTGGGACTCATCCCAAAGTAATCGCATCCGTTGAAGCCGTTCGAGAGGCACGTAGATGTGCATCGAGTCGTTTTCGCTCATCCCGCTCTTGAAATACCCGACCACGGTGTATTCGTCGTAGCCGGGGTCGGGTTTTTGCGAAGCGCGCGAGAAGGCGAGTCCGATCTTGCTTCCTGGTGCGATGATGATTTCATCTTTACCCTTATAGTGGTGCGTGGCGGCAGCCCACCCGAGGATCACTCCGAAGTCGGGGACCTGTCGCTTCGCATCACTCTCGAGCACTTCCCTCAAGGGATCGTCCGGAGGGAGGTCGTCGAGCACTTGACCCGCCGGCGACTTCTTACGGCGAAGGCTCTCCGGAACCTCAAACGAAGGAGGGATCTGATTGCCCTTGGCGTCGACGCAGTATTCGGCGAAGTCGCCGACCGAAGCACGCAGTTTCGGGTCGACCCCGATGATTTGAACCTGATGCGGGTACCACTTGGGACCCACGCGGAACTTCATGAGCCCAAACGTTTCCATCGCCGGGGCCATGGCCACGACCTCGTTGCCGGCCACTTTCTTGATCCGGGCCATGACCTCTTCGGATTCGTAGAATCCCTCGGCGTCATACGGCGACTCGACGACGATGTCGGCCAGGACGCCGTGGAGACGATCGCGCATTTTGTGGGAGAACCCGGCCATCACCGAGTTGACCACGATCATCGTGGCGACGCCCAGCATCACGCTGATGACGCTCGCCAGCGCAATGTACCGGGTGCGGAGATAACGCCAACAGAGCAAATACTTGTACATATCGGGCGCCTCCGTTCGCCTCGACGCTCAATCGGGCTCAGTGACGGCGTGTTCTCCCACGCCGATCTTCCTGTCAGCTTACGTGGATAACGGCCGCATGAGCGGGAACAGGACAACGTCCCGAATACTCGCGCGGTTCAAGAGCAACATACAGAGTCGGTCGATCCCGATGCCGAGTCCGCCCGCCGGCGGCATGCCGTGCTTCAAGGCGCGGACGAAGTCGTCGTCCATCTTCGCCATCGAATCCTCTTCCTTCTGACCGGCGAGCTGGTTGCGGAAGAGGGCCTCTTGCAGCATCGGATCGTTGAGTTCGGTATAGGCGTTGGCCAGCTCCATGCCGCGCACGAAGAGTTCGAAGCGTTCGGCGACGGCCGGGTTGCTGGTCTTTCGCTTGGTCAAGGGGCAGATCGCCGCAGGGTAGTCGATCACGAAGATCGGCCCGGTGAGGCGATCCTCGACGAGCTCTTCGAAGATGTCGCTGATGATGACGTCAGGATCCTTGCCGGCCGTAGCGATTCCGAGTGTCTCGGCCTTCGCGCGAACCGCCTCCAGATTCGCGGGATCGACCCCGGCGTGTTCCTGGAACAGCTCGGCGTAGGTTTTGCGCGGCCAGGGTGGAGTGAAGTCCACCGTCACTTCGCCCCAGGGGCGTTCGTACCCGCCCCCGATTGCGTCGATGGAGCCGCAGATCAAGGCCTCGGTCAGATCCATCATGGAGTGGTAGTCACCGTAGGCCTGGTAGGCCTCCATCATCGTGAATTCGGGGTTGTGCTTGGGGCTGATCCCCTCGTTGCGGTAAACGCGGCCGACCTCGAAGACCCGCTCCATGCCGCCGACCAAGAGCCGCTTGAGGTAGAGCTCGGGAGCAATTCGCAAGAACAGGTCGATGTCGAGTGTGTTGTGGTGTGTGACGAAGGGCCGGGCCGCCGCACCGCCGGCGATCGACTGCATCGTGGGCGTCTCGACTTCGACGAAGCCCTTTTCGGCCATGATTCTGCGGAAGGCCGCGATGATCTTCGAGCGTCCCAGGAAGGTCTCGAGCGACTCGGGATTGCTGTAGAGGTCGACGTAACGCTGGCGATAGCGCTGTTCGAGGTCAGTCAGGCCGTGCCACTTCTCGGGCGGCGGGGCGAGGCTCTTGCCAAGAAAGGTCAGAGCCGTGGCGAAGACCGTCAACTCGCCCGTCTTGGTGAAGCCGAGTGTGCCGTCGACACCGATCCTGTCACCAAAGTCGAGTTCGCCGGCCAAGGCCCAGGCGGCTTCTCCAACCTGGTTCTTGCCCACGAAGATCTGGATCCGGCCCGTCCAGTCGCGGAGCTCGATGAAGTGGACCTTGCCTTGCCCTCGCTTGAGCATGATTCGACCGGCCACGCGGACGGCGGGACCGGGAACCTCTCCCTGAGGTGCTTCGGGCAGCGGCAAATTACGGACGTCGGCGATCGGCTGATGATCATCGAACCGCTGGCCCCAAGGGTCGAGGCCCAACGACTCGATTTTCCGCAGTTTTTCCAGGCGGATCGATTCCAGCCCCTCAAGGGATTCTTCCGACATCACGCGCCTTCAATCCAACGTTGATTCACTGTTCTAAGAGAACTTGAGCCAAATTGTAGAAAAGTCTCTACTTTGGTCAACGTCAACCGTCTGACGGTCTCCCCATTGCTTCTTGCCAGAGGCATGAGACACCTAAGCTCGACTCGGGGGTCGAACCCGCCTTCTATCGAACGGTGGGCTTCCGACAGGGAGCGGGCTGTGGCCTGATATTATGCGTGTCATCTTGGTGATCCCGAGGGGGGCCACCGATTGGGGGCGATCGGCCTGATCGCTGAGAGGGATCGAACCGAGAGGGTGGACGCGGGGAATCCATCGAGTAGACTCGTTAGCCGCTAGACGCTGCTTCTTTCCTACCCGCCAAGGCTTTGACTGCACTCGCCGACATAGCGGATTGTGGATCTGAGGAGAAACCATGCGTTTCGTGCTCGCACTTTGGCTTTCCAGCCTGGGGCAGACTCCTGCCCCGGTGGAGAACGTTTCTTCGTTCCCTCCTCGGACCGCGTTTGAGGAGCGGAAAGCACTTCACGTACCCGAGGGGTTCGAGGTCCAGTTGGTCGCGGCCGAACCCGCGATTCAAAAACCCATGAATATCGCCTTCGACGACCGGGGGCGGCTCTGGGTGACGGGCACGGTCGAATATCCCTATCCTGCCCCCAAGGGCAAGACGGGGCGTGACACCGTCAAGATCCTCGAAGATTTTCAACCGGACGGTCGTGCCGGTAAGATCACGACGTTCGCCGAAGGTCTCAATATCCCGATCGGCTTGCTGCCACTGCCGGGAGGCCAGGGGGCGCTCGTCTATAGTATTCCAACGATCGACCGCTTGCTCGACACCGATGGAGACGGCCGGGCTGATCGTCGCGAACCGCTCTACCAATCGTATGGGTATCGCGACACCCATGGCATGACGGGCTCGTTTTCCTGGGGCTTCGACGGCTGGTTGTACGCCTGCCACGGCTTCTCCAATGACTCGAAGGTCGAAGGAGCGGATAAGGCCTCGATTTCGATGAACTCGGGGAACACGTACCGGATGAAGCTGGACGGGTCCCACGCCGAGTACTTCACGCACGGGCAGGTCAACCCGTTCGGATTGACCTTCGACTCGCTCGGAAACCTGTACTCGTCCGACTGCCACTCGAAGCCGATCTACTTGCTTCTGCGAGGCGCCTACTATCCGAGCTTCGGCAAGCCCGACGACGGCCTCGGCTTCGGTCCCGAAATGATCGCCCACGACCACGGCTCGACGGCCATCGACGGCGCGACGTACTACGCGGCCGACCAGTACCCCGAAGCCTATCGAGGGACCGTCTTCATCGGAAACGTGGTCACGAACCGGGTCAATCACGACCGGCTCGAGTGGCACGGCTCGAGCCCCAAGGCGATCGAGCAGCCCGACTTCGTCTGGAGCGAGGACAACTGGTTCCGTCCCGTCGACATCGAACTCGGACCGGACGGCGCGATCTACATCGCCGACTTCTACAACAAGATCATCGGCCACTACGAAGTCCCTCTCACCCATCCTGGACGCGACCATGATCATGCCCGGATTTGGCGCATCGTCTATCGTGGTCCCGACGGCAAGGGGAAAGCGGTCTCGCCCCGAGCCGACTGGACGAAAGCCTCGGTCGCCGAATTGATCGAGGACCTGGGTCATCCCAACTTGGTGGTCCGGACCCGTGCGGCCAACCAGTTGGTGGACCGCCACGACGAGTCGATTGATTCCATCTTGACCGCCCTCGTGAATTCCCAGGAGAACGTCTGGCGTCGGGTTCACGCTCTCTGGGTGCTCCAGCGCCGTGGCAAGCTCGATTCGCCGACTCTGGAAAAGGCCGCCGGCGATGCGACTTTCGAGACGCGTGTGCATGCGATGCGCGTAGCGGGTGAACGAGAGTCCGACCCGGAATCCTTGAATCGCCTGGCGCGACAAGGTTTGAAAGATTCGAATGCCTTCGTTCAGCGCACGGCGGCGGATGCTCTCGGCCGGCACCCCGAGGTCGGCAACATTCGTCCCTTGCTCGATCTTCGCCAATCGGCTCCCGGTGAAGACAGCCATCTGATCCATGTGGTTCGGATGGCACTTCGGGATCAGCTCCTTCAGGCCTCGGCCTGGAAGGCCTTGGATGGACTTTCGCTGACCGAGCGCGATCGACTTGACATCGCCGATGTGGCGAACGGAGTTCCGACGGCCGAGGCCGTCGCTTACCTCCTCCACCACATCGAGACGGTGAAGGAATCGCCTGAAAACCAGGTCCGCTACGTACACCACATCGCCCGATATGGAAATTCCGAGGCGACGAAGGGAGTCGCGGCTTTCGTTCAGGGCCGAGGTGCTGAGGGCCTGGTCCGCCAGTCGACCCTCTTGAAAGCGATCCAACAAGGGACTCAGGAACGAGGGGCATCCCTCAGCCCGGAGACCTCGGCGCTGGCACTCGAACTCACGCGGTCGTTGTTGAACTCGACATCGCGCGACGAACTCTCGCTCGGGATCACCCTTGCCAGCTCGTTCCATCTCCGCGACCTGCGAGGCCGGCTCGAGGCGCTGGTGACCGATTCCAAGGTGGGCGAAGCCCCTCGGGGCGAAGCACTCTCGGCACTTGTCGGCATGGATCCGAAAGGGACGATCGGTGTGCTGGGATTGGTCCTGGTGGATGCTTCCTCCCCGATCGCTCTCCGCGAACGGGCGGCAACGGGACTTGCCGGCATCGATCAGGTGGAGTCACGCGGTGAGCTCCTGAAGGCGCTACCGACAGTTCCCAGCCGCTTGCAAACCACGATCGCGGCGGGCTTGGCCGGACGCAAGGCGGGAGCGGAAGCGCTTCTCGAGGCTGTCGGTACGGGTAAGGCGTCGGCACGCTTGCTTCAGGAACAGCGGGTTGCCCGGCCCCTGGACAACTCTGGAGTCCCGAATCTCAGCGAGCGGCTCGCGAGTTTGCTCAAGGGATTGCCACCGGCCGACCAGCGTCTCAAGGATCTCCTGGAGCGTCGCCGGGCGGCCTTCGCGAAAGCGCCCGGAGATGCGTCGCAAGGCTCGAAGGTGTTCGAGAAGAACTGTGCCGCTTGCCATCAACTTCAAGGCAAAGGTGCTCGCGTCGGCCCGCAACTTGATGGAGTCGGCAACCGAGGTGTCGAACGCCTCCTCGAGGATGTGATCGATCCGAGTCGCAACGTCGACCAGGCCTTCCGCGTGACGAACCTGGCACTCAGCGACGGACGAGTCGTGACCGGCCTCCTTCTCAAAGAGGAAGGCGCCGTCCTCGTCTTGGCCGACGCTCAAGGCAAAGAGGTTCGCATTCCGTCGGATCTCGTCGAGGAACGCTCCACCGCCCAGAGCTCCCCGATGCCGGCCAACTTCGTCGACCAAATCCCCGAGACCGAGTTCTACGACTTGCTGGCCTATCTCCTGTCTCACAAACAGGAGGTGAAGGCCGAGAACTCGGAAAAGCCTTGAGATAGAGTCGGGGAAATCCCCGTCTCACGAGGTTTTCAACACGGTAGCTCCGGTTGTCAACAGCCGGGGCTACCGTTGTTTTGTTAAAATGCCAGTCCTTGAATCTCGATCAGGAGGCGTCTGGTGACGCGATCAACCCGCTTGCCTGCGACTCGAGAAAGCGTACCCATTCGCCGGACGCTCGATGCCACGCACGACAGCGAAGTCGTCGTTTCCTCGATTCCCATGCAAAGGTGGACTGACGAGCCATGGGAAACAACGGCTTGAAGACCAAAGAGTGACGTCGGGGTTTGGGATGCCACCAAGGCATTTTCGGAGTCGACCATGGTGCGAGTCCGCACGCTGATGATCACCGTGGGCGTCGTGGCGCTGCTTCTCTGGGGTGCGATGATGGGCAGTCGGTCGTACGATTATTACAGGCTGGCCAACTACTACAGCAGAGAAGAGCGCGGTTGGCGGGAGATCGCTGCTCGTGGGCGCGGGACTCCCTCACGTAGCGTAGGAACTGTATGGGGCAAGCAGATCGCCGATTACTACTCACCGTTGGCCAGGAAGTACCGTCGCGCGATTTGGCGCCCCTGGATGCCCGTCGCACCCGATCCGCCAGCTCCCGTGTTTGGGAATGCAGACTGAAGTAATCGACGAATCAAAGGGTGTCCAGCCTCAATCATAAGCCCACGCGGCCGTGTCGTTCCCCTTGAACGAAGCTCCGTTCCGTCCCACGCTTCGGCACGGATAAGCAGATAGAAAAGAGCACATTCGCATTGGCCTTATTCAGAAAAAATCCATCGAAGTCGTCGACCGGACGCCCATCTCCACCGAGCTTCTCAGGCCTCGCCGCTGAAGGGCCTGGCGACCCTTGCTCTCAACAAGAACGATGAAGGATTTTCCCGGGATTCTTCGCAGTACCTAATTTAGGCGGCAAGGAGCGGTTGAGACAGCGGCCGCGAAGGCGTACCTGGGACTTAGATGCGTCGGGAATCACGACGCGGCGGCAGAGGGCAGGGCCATCGAGCTCGACCTGGCAGACGGCCCATCTCATGCGTCGTTCGAGCTCGTCGGCGATCGGTGGAAGAAGAAAGACGAGGAGCGGACGCCTGCGCGGTAGACATCGCTTTCTCGGGAGCCAGGCATCATGCCGCCGCTAGGATCGACATTCATTCTCCTCAGGGCGTAAAGGGACCTGGCTCGAGAGTCGTCGAGGGACTTCTCATCATTGTCGATAGCCCGGCGGAGTGAAGGTCGTGGGGAACGAATCATGGCTGGACGGAATCGCTACAAGGATCTCAAGCAATTTGGGGAGAAAACCGTCAAATTCAAGCAAGGGCGGTATCTCACCGGCCTCCGCCGAAGCCCCGACAACGAGGAAACGATGGCGGCGCTGTACGAGAAGGTGCGGTACGGGGTGTGTTTCGTCGTAGTCATGGAATGGCTAGCGACCAGGCTGAAATTGTCGGGTATCAAGTTCGAGCGTGACAATGACGCTCACCACCTGACGGTCATGCCACACCTGGCGACACTCCAAGCCTGGTATGAAGACCTCGAAAGGAAGCCGGGTAGGCTGCGCGTGGCTGCCGAAAAATTCGGGCTCAATCTGACATCGAACCAAAGGTTCGAGGCCGGAAGCCATGGTGAAGATGACCCCGTTAAACATGCAATAGGGCTCGTCAAATCGGAGGTGATCAAGGCTAAATTGCTAATGATCATACACATGACGAACATTAAGGCTCAAGCGCGCTGTTCCCACGCGATAGGCATCGAACGTAGCATCGCGTCCACTTACTTCTTCGACCCGAATGTCGGCGAGTATAGGGTCCCGCAGGAAAATATCGAGAACTTCTTCCGGTGCTACTTCGGCCTGCTGAAACAACGGAATGAGAACTTCAAGATTTCCTTCTACCTGGTGACCCATAAAGATTCCTGACTTTCCCGGATTCCAGGGGAAGAAGATCTTCTCGCTTTCCCGTTGCATGGGGTTATTTAGGTTTTCTCAGCCTTCAAATGCAGGCTGCACTTTCAAGGACATCGTTAATGCGATGCAGCCAGGCGGAGTAGTCTTTCGGCCGTGGCCAGTATTCCCTCCTCCGTAACCCCGGGGCGAAGTACCGTACGAGTTTCCTCGCCCAGCAGCGCTTGACGCTACGCCCGGCTCTTGTCCGCATGGCTCGGTCGGCTTAGAGCCTTGTCCCACGGCGAGTCCGAGCGATTCGTGTGTGCGATCTTGCATACGCTCGTGATTGCTTGTGGTGACGGCCGGACATGGCGTCTCTGGATTAATTAATCGAAAATTGACATTCGCTTTGCGATCGCTTCTCGAAAGTTTTTTAAAACGTCCAGCGGCGATCCGACATCTGTTCTCATGACTCCTCTTGGGGAGCCATGAGAAGCACCTTTCGAGACTCGGAGATTTCCCTTTGAAGCGCCGTGGATTTACTTTGATTGAACTCCTGGTGGTGATAGCCATTATCGCTGTGCTGATAGCCTTGTTGCTGCCGGCAGTACAGGCGGCGCGGGAAGCGGCCAGGCGGATGCAGTGCAACAACAATTTGAAGCAACTCGGCCTGGCCCTGGCCAACTACGAGAGCAGCAACGGCTGCCTTCCGCCTACAGGCTCTGATGATCCTGGTGACGGACTCGATAACGACTTTTCGTCGAAGACGCGACTGCTCCCGTTCCTGGAACAGTCGGCCATCTACAATGCGCTGAATCAGTCGTTTTACGGGGTCAGCAGCGTCGTTCAAAATCAAGGCATCAACTCGACCGCCATCTGCGCGACGATCAATACGTTTCTTTGCCCGTCCGATGGGAACGATCCCGGCTTCACGGTTCTCGGAGCGAAGACCGGGCAGACCAACTACGGGAATAATCTGGGGATCTCGATCACGTTGAACGGCCTGGCCTTTGATGGCCCAGCCTGGCGGATGAACGACCCCGCCAAAGGCGGGCCGACCCGACTCGCCGAGATTCTGGACGGGACCTCGAACACGGCGGCCCATTCGGAGTGGCTCAAGGGTCGGAACACGTTGACGGGTCGTCAGGCCGTCTGGACCGGCACAATCGCCTACAGCCGGAACCCGGGTTCGTACTGGCCCGCTCCTAACGGCAGTATCGTCACGCTCCAGCAGATCCTCCAGCAGGTCGCCGGTGGTTGCCAGCCGAACGTGACCACTCCGGCGACGTGGGATCAGAAGGGGATGGCCTGGGTCGACAACCTGGCGGGGGTCGGTGGCGGCTACAGCCATCTTCTGGCCCCGAACAAACCGGCTTGTTTCTATCCGCAGTACAATTTTGCCAAGTACAACGAGCCTGCACCCGGCAACGATGACGTTACCATGATGAACGCCCAATCCAACCATCCCGGCGGTGTCAACGTCGGCTTCCTCGATGGTTCCGTCAAGTTCATCAAGGACTCCATCTCGCTGAGCACCTGGGGAGCCATCGCCACCAAGGCCGGCGGCGAAATCGTCAGTGCGGATCAGTACTGATCCCTGCCGAGATCGGATTCGAGCGAGGGTCCTCGTTGATGATGCGAGGGCCCGACGCCCGTGTGAAAACCTAGCACACAGGGTGGACAGCCTGGTGCGACGGGTGTTGATCCGATCTCTTCTTTCTGGGTTGGCTTGTGTAGAAAGAGACGGTGTCGTTGATGTTGTGTTTATGTCTTTGAATTCAAGCTTGGCTAGGATCATGTTAGAGCGGTTTGCGATGGGATAGCCCACACGAAAGCTGGAGAGTGAGCACGTGGCTTGAGGGCAGTAAATAGGCTCTGTGGGTGGTACTGAATTTTTGTTCACAAGGGGCGTAGGTTCCTGGTGGACAAACGTCCGGTGCCACCAATACGCCTCTCTTCATCGCCCTGGGACTTTCCACTCTCTTGCTTGGGGGGTGTGCCACCCCAACGGTAATGGCTCGAGTACGACTCTGTTACAAGTCCGAAAGGCATCGAAGGACAGCATCCTGGGTGGCCGCGGTTGCCAGCAACCGGGGCTACCCAGAAATAGGTCTCGGATGCCAGTCGGAGTTGTCACGGAGTCGTACTAGTCTACGGAGAAAACACGGGACAACTCGCAGCACGGGCAAAGGCGATCGCGACATGGGAGGCCCTGTTTGAGGCTCTCCCTCTCCATCAAGGATCGAAGTGACGAATTGGATAGCCTTAATTGTCGGTCAATCTTGGCGATCGATTTCCATGGGTTTGCCGATAGGACGTAATGGTATAGGCGTTCCTTTGAGTTCGAAGTTTACGAGTTTGCGTTTTTTTTGATGTCCTTCGAAGTAGACACCGTCGTTAGTTGTTCCCTGGAAATAGTGTTTCTGATACTTCTTCTTAACAGCTTCGGGATCGCCTCGTTTCTGGGAGGCCAGGAACTCCTGTCGAGCCAGGATCCATTTCGTGTATCCGGCGTGTAACTCCGGATTACTGGCGAGTTCCCTCTGTTCTGCCGAAAAGGCCTCAAGGTCTCCTCGGCGCTGCGGGACAAGCATGGCAACGGGTTCGCCTGGCTCGAAAACGACGCGGCCGGGCCGGGTTAGCTTCCAGTTCATCGAGAACGATGCGAGGCTCCAATCCGTCTCGATGAGTCCTTCGAGAGGACTGAGGCCGTCCTTGACGTAATTCGCCGGCCCTCGGCAGAGCAGGTTCCATCCGGGAGGGGTGCGGAAGACGTACGGAATCGTCCATGTCAAAATTCCGCTGCCGACCTGGGACATCGCATGGACCATGGGGGGCGGATTTTCGACGTGCACCTTGAGATCGGTCGGCTCCTTGCCTCCGTTCCATTCCGCCACGGCTCCATGCGGCGCGAGTACGAACCAGCCCGATTGATTGGCCAGCGTCATCGGTAGGCATTGATACGCGAATCCGAATGGGGTCTCGTCCATCCAGTTCCGCTTGAGAAACGCAGGGACGATCTGGACTCCAAATCCCCATGCGGAATAAGCCGTGATCTGCAAGGTTTCCGTCGCGCTGTCGGTTTCGGTCGACATGGTGATGGCGTCCTTGCGGCTCCACGAGGAACGATGGAATGTATGTCGTGAGTGGCTGTTTCCTGGAATGTACGTCCGGAAATCACGGGGTGGCGGAACCATTCGTTGATGGATCTGCCTCCGGATTCCATCCGAGAAGCTGCGACTCAGAACACGCGTTCCTCTCAGAAGAAATCCCGAACGACCTTGTTACAGACTCACGGGCGTTATGTATCAGAAATCGAATTTCCCGGCAATGGCCGACAGAAGCCGGGAGAATCCAGGTTGAGAGAACGCATGTTCCGACGTTCGATTTCACGTTAGGAGGTCGAGTCGATTGCTCGGGCCGATCAGGGCAGGATGGCGATGATCCTGGTCGGGCCACCGCTGCCACCTTTGATCTTCATCGGCAAGGCAATGACCGTGGCGCCCGTGGCGGGGACTTTTTCGAGGCTGGCCACGTTTTCCAGGCCGAAGATACCGGCTCCGTTTAAGACTTGATGGGTCACGAAATCGCTGGAAGGACCATGGTCAAGGCTCGCGGTGTCGATGCCTACGCCGGAGATCTTGCGGTGCGCGACGAGCCATTTGGCCGCGTCTCCGGAGATTCCTGGAAAATGGAGGTGGGTCGTATCGCCGGGAGTGGTGGTCCCCATGTATCGAGCTTTGTCCGGCCAGAAACGCCCCCATCCCGTTCGGACCATGACGATGGCTCCCTCGGGGATCGGGCCGTGGGCTTTCTCCCAGGCGAGCAGGTCGGCCTCTTGCAATCGGTAGTCGCGATCCTTCTCGCACGATGCGCTCACGTCAACGACGACGGCTGGCCCGATCAACCTGGAGAGCGGAAGCTGGTCGGCCGTCGCTTGGCCCTTACCGAAGTGGATGGGGGCGTCGAGGTGGGTGCCGCCGTGTTCACTCGCCGCGTAGGTTGCCGACGCGTACCAGTGGCCCTTTTCGTCGTCCCCCCAGCGAGTTTTTTCCCAGCGGAATCCCTGGTCGGTGGGCCAGTAGATCGTTTTCTCGTCGAATGGATACGTCAGGTCGATGGCCTTCGCACGCAACTCCTGGCTGCGGTCCGGCCCGGCCGGGCGAGTCGTTTGAGCCTGAGAGGTAACGAGCAGTCCTACGATGACAGGGATACCCAGGGCCGTTACGGTGTAAATTCCTGGTCGCATGGTCGTCTCTCCTGTTACTTGAGGATTAACCAGATGCAAGAGAGGGCAAGGAAAGGATAGGTGGTGGAATCAAGGTCCATCAAGGGGCAGACCGAATCGAAGCCGAGGTTGCCGTGGATCGGGCCCCGGCATATCCTTGCCAAGATGGGGGGCTTTTTGCGGCCGATGAGATGAGATGGGGAGACGGTTCCGTGCGATCGCCGTTTTCGACGAGCCCGGAGTTTCGGAAGCTACTGACAAAGGAAGCCCCGGCCGATTTGATGCGGATCGCGCTGGAGATTGCCCAGGATGCCTATCCTGAATTGGAGCCGGAGCTCTACCTCGCGAGGATCGAGGCGTTAGCCACGCGGATCCGAGATCGCTGTCCGGCGGGGGCCAAGCCGCGTGGCGTGCTCGGGCAAATCAATTGGGTCCTGTTCGTCGAAGAAGGATACCGTGGCAATCAGGACGACTATTACGACCCGAGGAACAGTTATCTCAACGAGGTGGTGGATCGCAAGCTGGGGATCCCGATCTCGCTCTCGGTCCTTTACTGGACGCTGGCCGAACGGCTTGGTCTCGCGATGTTCGGCGTGAATCTACCGGCCCACTTCCTGCTAAGAATCGGTGAGCGGGAGTCAACCCTCTTCGTCGATCCTTACCATGCCGGAGCCATCCTCGACCGTCGAGGGTGCGAGCTTCGTGTCTCGGAGATTGCGGGAGAATCGTTGCGTCTGACAGACCCACAGCTTGCCCCTTGCGATCAAGGGGTGGTCGTGGCTCGGATGCTTCGTAATCTCAAAGCCATCTACCTCCGGAACCACGACTTCCCCACCGCACTTCCGGTCTTACGACGTCTGGCGGCCTTGCGCCCTGCCGATCCCGAGGAGCAGCGCGATCTCGGGATCCTCTGCTTGCAGCTCGATCGCCCGGCCGAAGCGATCGATCCACTCCAATCCTATCTGAATGCCGCGCCGGGAGCGGAGGACCATGACCAGGTCCACACGCTCCTTGGCATGGCGAAGCGCGAGGTCGCGCTCTGGAATTGAGGCGTGACAAGACTTCCTCGCGCTCTTTGCGTTTTCAACGGGTCGGTGCTTCGAAGCCTCTTCATTTGAGGAAGGAAGCATCAGCAAATAAGGCTCATTGACCCGCGATATGGGCGACGATTTGGCCAAGGTCGACCGGCTTGCCGTCGTTGCCTTTGGGTACGTCCACGTTGACCTTCACCCGGCCGAGCTCCTTGGCGGGTCCAGGCTGATCACGAACGGGGGGAGCATCGACCGTGACCGTCAACTCGTAGTGGCCGGGGGGGACGTCCTGGACCCGGAACCGGCCGTCCTTGTCGAGGTTCGCAGCGAACCGGTCGTTCTGGTGGAGGTCCGGGCCGAAGAGACCCTGAAGCGGATTGAAACCTCTTGCCTTTTCGATGGTCGCCGGTCGGTTCTGTCGCCAGTCAACGCGTACATAGGGCGGAGCTTGCAGCGTAACCCGGCCGACCACCGGTCGACCCTTGCCGCCGATGCGGACCTGGACCGTCTGGCCTGGGGCGACGTCGACCGGCTCCTGCCAGCATGCCATGTGCTGTTGACTGCCGTTGCCGAGCTCGGTGACGACCACGCGCGCCACTTCACTCGCGCCGGGGATCACCCGATCGAAGACGAAACGGCCCTCTGCGTCGGTCTGTGTCTCGACGTTATAGAAGGCGTACACTTCGCCGGGGGCCGGTTGATAGTCGCGTCGGTAGAAGGTGATGACCTGGTGCGTGGCCGGCTGACGGCCGATCCTCGCCTCGCCCTTGATCTTGCCCCAGGGTTCCAGGGCGAGCCTCCCCGAGTTTGCGAACTTCTTGGGCGTGGCCTCGGCGTAGCCGTCGTCGCTCGACGCGGCGAGTAAGTAGGGTCGCTTGGGGTGGTCGAACGAGAAGCGGCCGTCGGCATCGGTCTTCGCGAAGGACATGCCGTTTCTGCGCGAGAATTGTCGATGCTCCGTCTCGAAGAACAGAGGGTGGTCGAACGTGGCCAGTGCAACCTCAGCCCCGTTAGCAGGGCGGCCATCGGGACGGAGGACGACACCGGTCAGAAGGTCGGATGCCTCCGCATGGGAGAGCGAGACGTCGAACGAAGTCGCGCCCTCGTTGGCCTCGAAGACGCGTGATTCGGCCGGCTTGTATCCGGCGGCCTCGATGCGGACGGCGTAGCCTGTATAGGTTTCGGAGTGTTTGACGGTGTAACGCCCGTCGGTGAACTCTGCGGCTTCCTCGGCCCTCCAGAGGACGCGCGGGTTGTTTGAGAACACCAGGCCCCGCATGACGCGGAACGTCGGTATCGGCCGCTTCGTTGCAGCATCGGTCACATGACCGGAGATGACCAGTTCGGGGTCGAGGGTGACGACTTGCTCCGCGTCGGAGTGGGTCAGCGCGAAGTTGCGTCGGGACATGTAGCCGGCCTTGCCGATGCTGTAAAGGACGACGTCGTCCGGCGCGCCCTGCCATACGAACCGACCGTTCTTGTCCGTGTCGACGCGGAAGTCGAGCGACTGGTGATTGCGCCAGCCATCGGCAGCGACCATCACGCCGGCCACGGGTTTGCCCTGCTTGTCGACGACCTTCCCGCGCAGCGTGTGCCCTGGCACGAGGCGGAATTCCAGCGTGGGCTGGTCCTCGGGATGGATCTCCTGTAGGTCGGGCGCGAAGCTCTCGGACTGTACCGTGACGAGCGACGCGCCGGGGGGACAGTTCTCGAGCACGAACGCGCCGAGGGCGTCGGTTTTCGTCGGCTTCGGTTCTTGGCGCCATTTGTCGCCGCCACGGATTGTCGCGCCGACAACGGGCTGGCTCTGAGGGCCGATCACTCGGCCTTTGATCGTGAAGCCCCGCTTGAGGATGATCATGGCACCGAGGTCGCGCGACGCTCGAACACCAACACTTGTAAATCCGGGGGCCTGAACGTTGACACTCACGAGGTTCAGGTCGGAGGGGACGACGTTGACTCGCCAGCGGCCCAGGGCGTCAGTCAGAGCCTCCGCGAGGTCGGTGGAGTAATACGACTCTTCTGATTCGGTCGGCGGTCCGTTCACCTTGATCCTGGCCGCGACGACCGGTTTGCCGGCTTCGTCGTTGACCACGCCCCCGATCGTGATCCCAGGCACAAATCGGAGTACCTTGACGCTCGGAAAGCGGAGCGGGTGGGTGTTGTCATCCCAGCGGATCACGTAGGGCACGAAACCTGTCTTCCGCGCCGTCACCGTAAGACCGTTGACGGTCGCCCCTTTGGGCCATTCGAGGACCGCTCGACCGTCAAGGTCTGTGGAATTAGTCTTCCTTTGATATCGTCCATTATTGATCCGAAGCTGCCAGACGACGGCGGCGCCATCAAGCGGCTTGCCTGTCGTGGCATCGACGGCCTGGATTTCGAGGCGGCCGTCGGCGGTCGGGATCGTGGACGACCCCTCACCCGCCTTGACGGTCGAAGCCTTGGGAGCCGGCCTTGTGTCTTCCGGAGGCTTGGCGTCCGTTACAGCGAGGCTGCCGATCAGGAACAAGAGCATCGCCCCGCCGAGGATTGCGGGCAGAGTGAGGCTTCGGGGCAGGGGTGCTCGGAAGACCTTGCGGCTGAGTGCATTGACTCGGCGGCGGATGTCGGACGAGCGAGCCATCGCCAGGGCCGACGCGGGGGGCGGTTCAAGCGCGGCAAGCGCCAGGCGGGCGAGCGTACGAGCGTAGGTGGGGACGTCGCCGAGGAAGTCGGCAGCCACGGCATCACAGACGCCATCACAGGCAGCCGCATGGGCCGAGCGGAGCCGCCAGGCGAGCGGGTGGAACCAGAGCGCGATCGTCGCGAAGTGTGCGACGAGGTTCCACGCAAGATCGTGGCCTCGGGCGTGCGCCAGTTCGTGGGCGAGGACCGACCTCAGGTCGTCGTTGGCCAGTTCCCGTGCCGGCAGCAGCAGGACCGGCCGCCGGATGCCGGCAAGGCAGGGGGTCGCGATTTCGGTCGAGCAGACGACGCGCACGGCCGGCGAGCCGATCGACTCGGCCACATCCCGGCACTCTTCCACGACCTGCGCCGGAGCCTCCTGTGCGCGGCTGATGATGCGATTGAGCCCGAACCAGGCCAGCGCGATCCGGACCGCCAGCACCGCGACCCCTACTCCCCACAGGCCAAGCAGCCACGGGACGACCCGCCAAGCCTCAGCCGCAGGCTGGCCGGGCGATGTTGGTGCGGTGGTGGCGGGAAGGCCGGAGTCCTGTTGTCGGGAGATCGCCGCGGATCGACCAAGACCTGGCTCTTGGGGCCGAGGCGTCGAAGACGTTACGTTCGACGAGACGACGACCGGCTTCGCGGTGGGAACGATCGGGATGGTCAGCAGCGGCGGTACGAGCATCAACAGGCCGACGCCCATGATTCCCACCACCGTAGCTCGCCAGAGCGCAACGCGCCACCGCGGGTTGCGGCGAGCGAGCGCCCAGTGTCCGAACCAGGCCAGGGCCAGGAGCACCGTCCATCGGCCGACAAGTGCGGCGATGGCCAACTCGTTCAAGACCGACCACGCTCTCATTGTTGACCACCCTTCTCGTGTTCCGAGGCCGGCGCAGACGATCCCTGGTCGTCATCGGCCAACCGCTTCAGGTCGAGCAGATCCGCTTCGCTCAGCTTCTCCGACTTGATCAAGTTCATCACCAACGCAGATACCGATCCCCCGCAGTAGGTCTCGACCAACTCACTGAGCATCGTCCGGAACGCCGATCGCGACCGGGTGACGGCCTTGTAGTAATACGCCTTCCCGACCCGACGTCGGGTGACGTGCCCCTTCTCAACCAGTGTCGTTAGGTACGACCGTAGTGCGGGATTCTTGATCGGCTCAGGGAACTGCTCCTGGAGCTCGGCTGGCTTCAGCTCGCCGAGTTCCCAGAGTAGTCGCATGACCTTCAATTCTCCCGGTGTGAATCGCGGCATGACGCTTCCCTCCGGTGTCTGATCTGCAGAAGTTACTGCACGTCGGGGCGAAACGCAATCTCCTTATGCAGTGTTTTCTGCATGTTGAGGCCCGGGCCGGTTCTGGACAGGAGGCAGCCAGGTTGGCAACAGGCGGTTAGGGTCGAGCCCGCCAACCATCCGGAGTGTTTGGTTGTGTCCGTTTGCTATCCGGAGGCTGAATTGAGGCGTGAGGCCTAGGCCGGCGAGATTTTTTTCGCGAGAGGAAAGATTCTTTCAAGTTCGTGGAAGGAGGATGTCGAAAACGGAGGATGTGGCGCTCGCGAGTGATCGAAGCGCGCCCATCGTGGCAGTTCGCGACCCTTTTGAAGTGGAATGTGCGCTGGACCGAATGGAGAGTCGTCCTGTCGCAACGTTCAGGGAAGCTTTAAGCGTCTGCCAGATAAGATCGGTTATCAGGAGGAGGAACTGAAGTTATGCGCACCTTGCGAACGACGACTTTGATCCTCATCCTTCCCGGTTTGCTCACCGGCTGCGCCAGTACGGCAGGTGTCTCACCTGGCATTAGGACCGTGGCTTCGGTCGGGGACAAGCCATTCCCCGTCGTGACCGGCGCGCCAGGGGCCTCGGTGCGAGCCGAAGCCGTGACCGCCGATCGCCCCAGGAGAAACCAGACCCGAATCTCGGGACGCGTTGTCGACGATCAGGGGGAGCCGCTCCCCAACGTTCGTGTGCGCGTAGCGGTCGAGAACGCGGCGGCCGGCAAGGTCATCAGCGCCAAGACCGATCACACCGGTGCGTTCACTTTGCGTGGGGTGAAAGCCGGCAAGAATTACACGATCATCGCGGAAGACGAGGCGGAAGGGCTGATCGGGCGGACCGAGGCGGAAGCGCCCGATACCGATGTTAGGATCAGTGCTGCGGTCGCCGGATCCGACTCCGACAGAGACACCGTGAAGAGGACCGGCCGCAAGACGAGCGTCAACCCGGTCTCTGACCGAGAGGACCTCGACGATGAAGAGGAACCGGGGCCCGAAAAGCCCTCATACTCGCCGAAGCATCGCGTGAACCTCGAAGACATTGAGCCGCCTCCCGCTGATGAGGCCGAGTCGATGGACGACCCCGTTGCGGAGAAGGGCTCCGCAGATCGAGCGGTCTCGCGAACCTCTGGCTGGCGTGCCGGCACGGCCAGGCGCGAGGGACCGGCGACCTCGTCATCGAAAGCCGAGGACGAGGAAGTGAAGGGGGGCGGTAAGAAAGCGGCGCAGGGAACCTCGCCGGCTCCGTCTCCCGATGATGATGGTGTCGACCCACTCCCGCCCGCCCGTGAGCCAGGGCAGGCCCGGCTGACGAATCCGGCCGAGAGTCGTGAGAAGCCAGCCGTGGTCGTTGCGGGGGCCGCGGCAGGGTTGGCGACGCTGCCGGCTCCCGCGGAAGAGGTTGCTCCCGCTGCGGAAGCGGGTGAAGTGGCAACGCCCTCGGGTGACAAGCTTGTCGAGGCAACGGCTGAGCCGACGGCGACGGAGCCGGAACTACTTCCCAGCCCGTATGAAGCCAAGGTCGCCTCCACGGCCTCGCCGGCAGCCGGTCCGATGGATGCGACTCTGCTACCCGAGATCAACGGGAAGGCGCAGTCGATCGTCATCAATCCGGCGGGAACGCCGACCGAGGATCTGGAGAAGCTGGTCCAAGCGGTGCCGGCCGCCGAGACGCCTGGCGACGACCTGGAGAAGCTGGCGCAAGCGATGCCGGCCGCCGAAGCGCCTTCGGCCGCCGCAGAGGTTATTCCTGCGCCTGCCGCATCAGAAGTTGCTCAAGCTCCTGCGCCTGCTGCATCAGAAGTTGCTCAAGCTTCTGCGCCTGCTGCCGCAGAGGTTGTTGCCGTTGCTCCGTCCGCATCCGAGTTTGCTCGAGCGTCTACGACTTCCGCGGTTGATCCCTTCGTCGCGGCTGAGGCGAGAGCAAATCAAACCGCTCGGTCGCCTGTTGTGGCCGACACTCGAGCGGGGGCCAAATCCTTCGGCGAGCGCTCGCCACGTAGTGTGATGAAGTCTCCGAAGCAACTGCCCGCGCCGCCTCGAAAGCGACCCACGTGGGGAGACTTGGCGAGAACTTCGGCGAAGCCGGTTGCCACCGGCGAGACTTTGGTGATGGCCTCGGGCGCCGAGGGAAGACCGCGGCTTGCGTCCCTACCCGGTTCCTCGGGAATTCGATCGCGCGCGGCACCCCCTGCGCGAGACGACGGGAAGTCCTATTGCGACTTCGATTCCAAGCAACACCGACTCCGAGACTTCCGCCTGCCCGACCTTCAGGGCAGGCTTGTGCGTTTTCAGGACCTTGACACGGATCTCGTGCTGATCGACTTCTGGGGAACCTGGTGCCGCCCTTGTTTGCGCACCGTCCCCCATCTGGTTGATCTCCAAAAGAAGCTCGGAGGACCTCGCTTGACGGTCGTCGGAATCGCCTGTGAGGAAGGGCCGCCGGAACAGCGTGTTCGCAAGGTCTCGAAGGAGGCGCAACGGCTCGGGATCAACTACCCGATCCTCATGAGCGGCATGGACGGACCTTGCCCTTTGCAGGAGGCCTTCGACGTGAAAGCCCTTCCCACCTTGATCCTGGTCGATCGACAGGGACGAGTTGTTTGGCGCGATCAAGGGCCGACCCCGACCACGCTCGCCCGGCTCGACCGCTTCCTTGGCGCAACCACCCAAGCCGAAGGTGCCCGTCGCCGCTATTGACCGGGAATCTCCCGCAGCGATCTCTCCAACTCGGCGTACGGATAGATCCAGACAAGCGGTACGCCCCACTTCTTCACGACATAAGCAGGATGTCCTCGATCGACCAAGGCTCGATCCCAGGGGCTAAAAGCTCCCGGTCGATTTTGGATCACGTACCAGGCCCAGGCACCCGGTTGTCTCGGGTGGATTCCGACCCGCAATTTGCCGTGTGCTTGAAGGTAGAGCCATGAGGTGGGGTTGGTCGCGAAGGCGACCTTCTGACCTTGCGGCGTATGCTGGTTCAACCATGTGAGGGCCTCTTCGGAAAGGCCGTCCCAAAAATAGGTGGGTTCCATTCCGACCGACACCGCGCCCGGTAAACCCCCGATGATCGGACTGAAATATGACAGCGGAACCGGCATCATCAGGGCGAGGCCCAAGATCCCTTCCAATGTGGCCGCGGCGATGATCCCTTTCCCCGCGCGTTGGAATCGCTCGACCAGCGACGCCGCTCCCAGTCCGGCCATCAAGGCGAGGATGCCGAAGGCGGGCAGCATCTGTCGGACACCATCATGTCCAGGGGTATGGGGCAAAGCGCGGAGGAGCAAGAGGAAGGCCCAGTGTCCCAGGGCTAAGATCCCGAGCGGCTCCTTCCGCCATCTCCGGACGACCCGAACGGCCCCAGCCAAAGCAAGGCCGAGGAATCCGACGGGCGTGACGAGTGCCGTCCAAACGAGGGTGTTGTACCAGGGGAGCGACTGGTTGGGTGTATGGTAGATCTGACCCAGGAACAGTACGGGGATCGGAATCGTTTTGCCCCGCGTGAGATTCGAGACGAGGAACCGCTGAACCCCTTCAATCGGCGCCGACCACCAGCAAGGGTTGAAGACGTAGAGGGTGACGCTGGCGACCATGCCACCGATGATCAGCGTCAGCAGGCCGCGCCGGCTGCGTTCGAGCAGGGACCAGGCCAGCATCGGGAAAGGCAAAAACCAGCCGGTGAGCTTGGTATCGGCGGCCCAGCCGGCCAGGATCCCAAAGACAAGGACCCAGCCCCACCTCGGGAAACGCCGTTCTGCTTGTTCGCCAGCGTCGACGGCTTCAGCAAAGGCGAGGAGGGCTAGGAGCCAGAGGCTGGAGAGCAGGGCATCCAGTGTGGCGTAGTGGCCGTTGGCAAAGAGGTTGGGCTGAAGCACCCAGGCGCAGGCCGCAAGTCCCCCGGGCCAGGGTCCCCATCGCCTGGCGACGAAAACGAAGAGCGCTCCAGCCGTGATACTGAACGCCAACATCGGGCCGAACCGAGCGCGAGGGAGCGTGGCCCATGTCGGGGCGACGAGATCACCGATCATCCCCACGATCGCGTAAAAGGGAGGGTGACCGTGGGGCTCTTCGCGAGCAAACGGCCAAAACCAGCGGATCACCTCCGGCTCGAAGAGTTTGTGACGCTCGTTGATCTGCTCGGGACGCGGAGGAGGCGTTGGCGGAGGAGGCGGACGGTCCTCCTGGACGAGTTCGATCGAGGGGGCCTGCCATGTGCTCGCGAATTTTGCCGGGTCTGAGAGTGCCTGGAACCACGATCGCATCCGCGCTTCGCGGCCGAGGGTGTAACCCTCGTCCCAAACCATCGCGAGACGGGGCTCCGTCGCGATCATCACGACCAAGGTAACCCCGACAACCACCAGCCCCCAAATACGGAGCATCCAACGACTCGGGGGCGACATGGTTGTCACAACGACCTCGTCAAGGGTGTGCTCGAGGAAACCACGCGACGCGGTTACCTCTCACTCTCGCGATCTTGGATGCGTCTCGATGTTAAGAGAAGCCGGTCGAACGCGTCGCTCGTTTTCGAGAGCGACGCATTCGACGTCTGGCAAGGCTCGAAAGGATCAGGCGGAGACCGTTTCGAGCACGTTCCCGGTGGTCTGCCACTCGGGATCGACGGAACGAATCAAGGCGTTCTCATTGCAGTTGGGGAAGAGCGGGCAACGAACGCACTCGTTCCAGATCTTGTGAGGCAGGTCCGCCTTCTCGATCCGATGATATCCACACTTCTCGAAGAATTCGGCCACGTAAGTCAACGTGAAAACGGTCGGGATCTCGAGCGCCTGGGCTGCGTTCCAGCAGGCGTCCACCAGCATCCGACCCACTCCGCGTCCCTGGGCGTGCTCCGCAACGGCCAGACACTTCAACTCGGCGAGATCCTCCCAGAAGACATGCAAGGCGGCACATCCTATGATCCGCCCGTCGTCCTCGGTCACGACGAGAAACTCGCGAATTGACTCGTAGAGCTCACCCAACGACCTTCGGATCATCAACTTTTGATCCGCGAAGGTCCGGATCAGTTCTTGGATGGCGGTGACGTCGCCGACGCGAGCGGGGCGTATGTTCAATCGAGGAATCCCCCAAACCCCGGCTTTGAACCCGGGTGTTCTTGCCAAGAACCCATCAGTGCGCAGGCCTCTCCATGGCACCCGTGGGCGAATGGATTATTCTAAAACACACCCCATGAGAATCAAGGGCGCGTCTACGCGACGGGGGCGAAAATCGAAGCTGTCTCCTGGCGCATTTTCAAACCGTTTGAGATCTGAGTTCCTCCGCCCTCGACGCTCAGACGGAAGTCCCCGGAACCAACACCGGAGCGGCGGTCGCCGCCGACTCGGATGAGGCTTCCCGGAAGGGCAAAACACGCTCGATGTAGAATGATTGCATGTGTCGATAGTCGGGTCCATGCGACACTTTGACCAAGCCGAAGGTCTGGGCAATCTCATCGGCGGATTGCTCGAGAGTCCAACCGCAGTACTTCGTGCGATACGCCATCTGAACCATCGAGGTTCGATTGATCCCATGATGGCAGTGGAAGTAGAGCGGGTGGTTCTTGGGATCGGCCAGAAGCGCAGCGGCTTCATCGAGATGGTCGGAGATCACCCGCCAATCACCGAGGCCTCGCTCGTCGACGATGGGGATGTGCACCCAGCGGTACCCGAGCTCGCTGGCCATGGCCTTCTCACGAACCACCAGGGGATGGCTGGGTGGGTGGGCCAAAGCCACGACGGTCTTGATCTTGTAATTCTGGACGATCCGTCGCATGGGCCACGAGTGCAGCCATGCTCCCCGGTAGAGCTTACCAGGGACAACTTCAGCGAACTGGTCGGCGAACACATAATCGTGACCGTGACGCCAGAACTGTTCGCCCGCCAAAACACCAAGCCCGGCCAACAATCCCCGGCGGATCCAGACGCGACGCGTGGTCATGAGAAAAAAACTCCGAAACTACGGGGCGAATCTCTGCCCTGATCCGGGGTGCGGGATGGTAGCAGAGGGCCGGGGAACCGACAAGGCCGACCACAAAAACGCCCAGTACCACTCATGAATCATCGACCACGAGCCCAGTAGGAGTTCAACGAAGCGCGTTCCATTTCGAGGAAGTTTGGCATCGCGAGATGGCGGGAGGGTGTATAACATTGCCGAGAATCCTCGCCGACGAGATCCGGCTTCTTTGAGGAACGTCAAGGATGACATCGCGTTACGCGCTGCTCTTGCTCATCGTCATCTCGTCCTTGCTCCGATTGGCCTGGGCTTCGGCTGTGGGCTTGGGAAATGATGAGGCTTATCACTATCTGTTCACACGCCATCCCGACTGGAGCTACTTCGATCATCCGCCGTTACTGGCACTGATCGAGCGTGCCGGGATCGCGTTGAGCGGCGGGCAGGCCTCTGCCTTCGGTGTCCGGCTTGGGTTTATCGCCCTTTTCGCCGGTTCCACATGGTTGATGGCGCGGTTGACCAGCCGCCTCTACGGAGAGCGCGCCGGCTTCTTCGCCGCGCTGGCTCTGAACCTGACCGCCTACCACGGCGTCGCGGTGGCAACTTTCGCCCTGCCTGATGGTCCGCTCTTGTTCTTCTGGCTGTTGACCCTGGATCGCTTGATCGTGGCGCTCGAAATGCCCGAGCGCCGCGGCGAGTGGCTCCTGGTGGGTCTGGCCTGGGGGGGGGCCCTGCTGAGCAAGTATCACGCGGTTTTTTTGCCCGTGGGCACTCTGCTCTACATGCTCTTGGAACCGTCGGCACGTGGCTGGCTGAAGCGACCCGGACCTTACATTGCGGTGGGGATCGGCCTGAGTCTCTTCTCACCGGTCCTCTACTGGAATGCGCAGCATGATTGGGTCTCGTTCGTCTTCCAGGGGGGGCGAGCCGTGGGGGACTTTCGGTTCCGACCCGAGGCGCTGCTCGGAGCGATCTTTGGCCAGATGCTCTACCTCTTTCCTTGGATCTGGCTCGCCTTCCTCGTCATCCTGGTTCGCCTCGGCCGCGGATTTCTCCGTCGCGAAAACGAAGCACCCTTGGAGTGCTTCTTGCTCGTTCAGGCGTTGGTGCCGTTGACCGCGTTCCTGGCCGTGGCCTGCACACGAGCTGTGCTGCCCCACTGGACCTTGGTCGGATTTTTGTCGCTCTTCCCCAAGCTGGGGCAAGTCTGGGCTGCCAAGCCTGCCCCGTTCTCGAAACGACTGAGGTGGCTGTCGTGCTTGACCCCGGCGATCGCCGCGGTGGTCTGGATTCAATCCGTCACGGGGGTGCTGCAGAAAGGCGGGAATCGGACGCTTGGCCTACTGAAAGTGTCGCGTGATCCGACGTTAGATCTCTACGGGTGGGACGAAGTGGGGCAAGAGCTTCGCCGTCGGGGTTTGCTCGATCGACCCGACACATTCGTTTTCACGAGTGCGTGGTATTATAGTGGGCACGTCGGTCATGCCATTCGGGGGTCGACGACGCCGGTCCTTTGCTATAACTCCTGGGATGCACGGAGTTTTAGCTTTTGGAGCAAGCCCGGCGACTGGCTGGGGCAGGATGGCATCCTCGTCTCTCTCAATGGCCATGCCGCAGAGCCACACTGTTTCGACCGCTATTTTGAGCGGATCGAACTTCTCGGGGAATTCGACGTAGAACGGGCCGGTGCCCCGGTACGTAAGGTGCGTTTGTTCCGTTGCGCACGGCAAATTCAAGCGTTTCCGTTCGACGGGTTTCAACGATCCGAACCGGAGCGACGAACGATCCGATCACCCAGAAAAGAAGCAGCGAGAGAAGTGACAACAACCACTCTCGCTCGGTAACTTGGCCATTTCCGCTACAATCAAATGGCAAGCGCATGACAGTTCGATTGAGGACCGGCCTCAACATAGGCGACGTCGCCGGGTGCGGCTCCTCTCAAATGAGATAGATGGTGGTGGGTGTCGGAGGACATGAGGCATGGAATCGAAAACGACGGCCTTGGCAGACCGACCCATGGGGCCCATCTCTAAGGTCGTTGGCCTCTATCAAACGCTCCTCCGACGGAGCCTGGAACACTTCTTTCCCGACGCGGTGCTCGAGGCCGAGGGAGACCGAAGCTTTATCAATTGGGATGGTTCGCCGCTCGAGGAGTCCTTCCGCGTTCGCGATGATCCCGACGGCTTCGGCGTTCAGATCGATTGGTTCCGCTCGCACTATGCGTTTCTGCCCGGGAGTCCGGCCCCATTTCTACCGGCCGAGCGGCGCTTGATCCGGATGATCCTCCGGGCCCTCGATCTGCGGTTCCGCAGTCTTTTCGACCTGGACGTCGCGCATCGGATCGAGCGCTTCCAGTTCTTGCAAGAAGACCTCATTATTTCGGACTATCTGAATTTCGAGGACTCCCGGATTCCCGCAGCGCTGGAGGCCCTTCGCGTCGCCGCGCTTTCGACGTACGAGAATCGGCGGGTTTCCTTGGGAGCCTTGCTCCTGGGAACCCCGATCGATCCGGCCGTTCCCGACTGGGTGAATCCTGTAGGTGCGCCTCGCTTCAATATCCGGCTGACCGCCATCAAAGGGTTCCATCGCTTGTGCGACGGCGTGAAGACCCTTTTCGTGGTCGATCAAGCGGGAGATTTGACGCGGGTCGTCGATATCCGGAACTGGGCCGAGCAGTGCCAGGGAGATGAACCGCTCGAGACCCCTTGCCCTCGCGACTACATTGGGCATGCGAAGGCGACTCAAAGCGGAAGGCACGTCTGCCTGGTGCTCACCCCCTCTCAGGAAATCAAGGTCTTCGCGGAGGGAACCCTGGCGTTTGCCTTCAGTGATGCACGCTGGCGCCTGCTCGATATCCCGACCAAGTACGCGGCGTGGTGCAAGGCTGTCGGCAAGGGCTGCTCGACGGATCTGGCGCAACGGATTTTCCAGGCCGGCCTCAACTTGAGCGAAGATCGCCGGGGGGCGCTCTTCGTGGTCCTTCGCGATCCGGCCGAGTCGATCCCGAAGTTGATCGCCCCCACCGACCGTATCACCGAGGAGGTGGCGTTCGACGATCCCCAGGACCCCGACAACCTTTCTCCCCGACTGGCCAAGCAAGCGCTCCACCACGTCGTTCGAGGCCGGACATTGGTCGACCTCGACGCCACCGTGCTCGAAGCCATAGCCGGCATCGACGGTGCGGTCGTGACGGATCTCGAAGGCCGGCTCGTGACCTTCGGAGCCATTCTGAGAATCAACTCCGAATCCCAACGCGTGGCCCGAGCCGTTGAAGGCGCTCGCACGCTCGCGGCCCTTGCGGCCTCGTATCACGGACCGGTCCTCAAAGTCAGCGAGGACGGCTTCCTCACGATGTTCCTGGGTGGCCGACGCGTCTGGGAACTCTAACCACCGACGACTCGCTGCGGAAGCAGAGCGGGAACCCTGGAAAACACGGAAGGATGAAAGACTCTTCAAATTCCGGAATCATTCGCGTGAAAAAAATTCTGCTTTCGTGATCTTCTGTGTTTTCCGTGGTTCCAATCCGCTTTAGAGCGGTTTGCGTCTGAGTGAAATCCCTGGGATTTCTGTGTGGGACGCACCATCAACCGATGCTATGTAGATGGCCGTATGGGGTGGCACTGGTGGCTTGTCCACCAGTGAGCCGAGGCCTGCGCCACTGGTGGACAAGCCACCAGTGCCACCCGCAGAGCCTATTTACTGCCCTTGAGCCATGTGGTCACTTTCCAACTTTCGTGTGTGCTATCCAAGCGATAACCGCTCTAGATCGTCGCCATGATCGTTTCGAGCGTCTCGCGTGAGGGACGTAGTGCGTTGTCGGGTAAGAGGGTCAAGGGGGTCTCGCTCATCTTTTGCGCGGAGACGAAGTCGGTTCGTTGCGGGGCTACGTAGATCAGGCCGGTGAGGAACTCCGATTTGTCCTGGCTCTCGATCAAGAGTCGAAGGGCGGAAGAGCGGTCGGTCACTCGGTGTTCGTCGTGACGGAGCGCTCGCAGGACGATCCAGGAGCCGTCGTGCAATTTCACGCGGGTCGATTCGCCGGCCTTCTGCTCGACTTCGATCTCGGCCAGACGGGGAACGAAACCGATCTCCTGGAGCGGCTCTTCGTGCTCCCGGGCCCAGTCCCAACCCTTGGTGGACGACGCGAAGTCGTTGAAGGTCACGCAAGGGCTGATGATGTCGAGCACGGAGAGCCCGCGATGCCGCAACGCGGCTTTGAGGAGAGGAACGAGCTGTTTCTTGTCCCCGGCGAAAGAACGGGCGACGAAGGTCGCGCCGGCGGCAATCGCCTCGAGACAGAGGTCGAATGGGGGGATCGTGTTTTCTTCGCCCGTTTCACGACGGAGATGGGCGTGCAGATCGGCGGTTGCCGAGAATTGCCCCTTAGTCAGGCCGTAGCAGCCGTTGTTCTCAATCAGGTAGGTCAGCGGCAGGTTGCGTCGGCAGGCGTGTTTGAATTGCCCCATGCCGATGTTGGCGGTGTCGCCGTCACCACTGATACCAATGCATAGAAGTCGATGATTCGCGAGCGTCGCTCCCGTGGCCACCGACGGCATGCGTCCGTGCAGCGCATTGAACCCATGGCTGTACTGGAGGAAGTAGGCGGGGGTTTTGCTGGAGCAGCCGATGCCGCTGAACTTCACCGTCATGTACGGGTTGACCGCCACCGACTTGCAGGCTTCGACAAGATAGCTCGTGATACTGTTGTGGCCACACCCTTTGCAAAGGGTGGAGGGCAGACCCTGGAAGGCGGCCATGGGAAGTGAAAACGAGTGGCCGTTGCTCTGGATCTGAATCGTCGCTTCGCTGGCCATATGTCGCTCGCCTCTCTGGGGGGGAGGACCTCGGGAATCAATCGAACGAAATCAAGAGTGACGGGAGAGCGATGGCCGGCTGGGTTCCTCAGAGGTGTCCGAGGTCAACCGATCAGTCGGTCACCGCGCTCGACGAGGCGTTGCTTATTCGGGCGAGAGCTCGGGATCGTGAGGCACGCTGGGGTTGTCGGCCTCGACGTTCCCGGTCGGCCAGCCCGGTCCTGACGGATTTTTCTCCCAACCGAGAATGGGGGGGATGATGTTCGCGGCGGCGATCGGCGTGCCATTGTAGTGCGGGACCGAGAACAGGCGGTCCGCGAGTCGGGCACTCAGGGTCGAGCGGAGAAGGTCGGCCACCTGACCGTCTCGGTTCTGCTCAACGAAATAAACGCGCTCGTGCCGTGCAACGAAGTGAGTCACCTCGTCGGAAATGGGCAGAGCCCGGAGCCGGCAGTACTCGGTGGCGATGCCCTGATCGCGGAGCAAGTCGCGGGCTTCGACCATCGACCAGTGAGTGGAACCGTAGCCGATGAGCCCCACGCGGGCGCTGCGATCCCCCTCGAAGATCGGAGCCGGAATCCGGCCGCGCGCGGTCTCGAGTTTGAGGGCCAGGCGGTCCAGGTTTTTCTTCCAATCCTCGGGCCGTTCACTGTAGCCCGACTTCTCGTTGTGTCCTGTGCCCCGCGTGAAGTAGGCGGCCAGAGGATGCTCGGTCCCCGGGATCGTGCGGTAGCAGACCCCATCGCCGTCGACGTCGTGGTACCGTTCGAAATGCCCCAAACGTTCGAGGTCGTCGGCACTCAGAATCTTGCCGCGGTCCAGCGGTTTTTCGGGGTACGCGAACCGTTCGGTGAGCCAAAGATTCATTCCGAGATCAAGGTCGGTCGCCACGAAAACCGGCGTTTGAAACTGCTGGGCAAGGTCGAGTGCCTCGATAGTGAACGAGTAGCATTCGCCCACGGAACCGGGGATCAGGACGATGTGCCGGCAGTCGCCGTGTCCCAGGAGATGCAGCTTGAGGATGTCGCCCTGGCTGGTGCGTGTGGGCAAGCCCGTGCTGGGCCCCATGCGCTGAACGTCGATGATCACGACGGGGATTTCGGCGAAGTAGGCCAATCCCACGAACTCGGTCATCAGCGAAATCCCGGGTCCCGACGTTGCGGTGAGGGACCTTGCTCCGGCCCAGCCGGCTCCGATGGCCATGCCTACGGCCGCGAGTTCGTCTTCGGCTTGCACGACGGCGAAACTCTGGCGACCGTCGGCGCCGGTCCGATACTTTTTGAGGAACTCCTCGGTGTATTCGGCCAAGCTGCTTGACGGGGTGATCGGATACCACGTCAGGACGCTCGTGCCACCAAACACCGCCCCCAGCGCGGCCGCCTTGTTCCCCTCAATGAGGATCTGATCGCTCAGCCCGTCCATGGCTCGGACACGGTAGGGTAGATCCTTGGGCATGTGTTCCTTGGCCCAGGCGTATCCCGTCCGTGCCGCGTTGATATTGATCTCGGCCGCCTTGGCCTTTCGACCGGGGAATTCACGCTGGATCGCCGCCTCGACGGCGTTCATATCGATGCCACAGGTGTGCGCGACGACTCCCACATAAACCATATTGATAACTTTACGGAGTTTGTCGCGATAGGCTTTATCCTTACTGTCTGCCGGGTACGCCTGCTCGACCAGCTTCTGGAACGGGACCGGGAAGAACCGGACGTCGTCACGGATTCCGTCCAAATCGATGTCGTCACGGTAGATGACCACCGAGCCCGGTTTGAGCTGTCGTACGTCGTCGGCCGCCGTCTGGGCGTTCATGCAAACCAAGACCGGCGTATCGAGACGGTGACCGACATAGCCTTTGGCGCTGGCGCGGATGTGAAACCAGGTTGGCAATCCCTCGATGTTCGAGGGAAAGACGTTCTTTCCGCTGCAAGGGATTCCCATCCCATAGAGCGCCCGGAGTAGGACCAGGTTGGCCGACTGGCTGCCGGAGCCATTGACGGTGCCGACCCGGATGGCGAGGTCATTGATTGAGGCAGGCGACGACGCGGCCCCGTCCGAGACGGGGAATGTCTCGACCAAGGTGACAGTGGATGCCATGATGGGCCTCGATCCGGCCGGGCACTACGTCGGCGGCCTCTGCGCTCGCATGGGTCAGTCGGGCTTGACGACCCTCGCGGAGGCCATGGGGATAGGTGTCATCGCCGTGCATGCCCTGACCTAACTTCAGTCCATCACAACCTCGCCTCGATCGCAAGGTCGCTTCACTTTTCCAGCCCGCATCTTCGGCAACCCATTGCCGCATCCTCTCCGTCAAACGCTCTCGAAAGCCTTGCCGGCCTTCGTGTTTGATGAATCCTCGTAGGGCCAAGGCCCTTGCTACTGTATGTTTAAATCCAATGGGCACCGAATTCTAGGAAAATCAACATCATTACCCAAAATAGATTTTGGAATCAAAGTTTGCTGATTATTGGCTCGATGTATCCAGTTGGGGCGCACCGAGGACGATCGCCAGACCCTCAGGGGAGAATGCACCGCCGCGTCCGGCACGGGGGGACGCGGCGGAGGAAAGGTCAGCGATCAGGACCCAGCCTCAGCTCGATGCCTGCCTTGGTCTCGCCTTCAGCCAGGGTCAACGTGCGACTGGCCCCTGTCGAAGTCTGCCAGTACGGAGCGACCTGGATGTACTGTTCGCCGGCGCGGAGGAAGCGGAGCTCGAAGGTGCCGTCGGGCCCGGTTTTGGTGGTCGGCTCGTAGTAACGATTTTCTCGCTTGTCCGCCGCGATGGCGTGGATTTCGCGGCCAACGATAGGTTGACCTGCGGCATCGATCACCCGACCGCGGATGGTCGCAGGCCGGGTCAGGCTGAGAGTGACGTTGTCCATCACCTGGCCGGGCCTCGTTCGGAACGGGGCGATGATGCCGTTGGCCCAGGTTCGCCACTGCTCGTATTTACCATCATGGGCGACCAGGTTATAGGCAAACTCGCCGCTGGCCGGCAGCCTCATGGTGAACGCCCCATCCTGATCGGTCTCAACGCTGAACCTGGTATCACCGGTCAGCGAGTTGCCGGTGCCGGACTGGGCTGGGGCGACGGTGGCTCCGGCGACGGGCTTGCCGTCAGGGTCGAGGACGCGGCCCCGGATCGTGGCCGACTTCTCAACGAAGATCGTCACCGGGACCATGCCGGACTTCATGTCGAAGTCGAGGTCGTCGAAGTTGCGTTGGAATCGGAGGTGATCGGTTTTCTCAAACCGGCCCCACTTGCTGACGCAGGCGTCGGACCACCATCGGGCGTAGCCTTCGGCTTCGATCAGGTCGAAATTGCACCGCCCCGGTACCATGGCGGGGATGCGAAGAATCCCGTTGGCGTCGGAGGTCCCCCCGACGCTCGGGTTCATCCAGTCCTTGAGGACGAAGCCGGTTACCGGCGTGCCGTCCTGGGCATCCACCACGTGGGCCTCGAAGTCCACTCCCTGCGCGAGCGGGATGTCCAGGACACGGACCTCGTCGGACGCGATCGACTGTTTCGGCAATCGGGCCACGCCGATATCCGGTACGCGGACCTGGAAGTCGTACATCCCGGGCTCGACGTACAGTCGATATCGACCGTCCTTCCCCGATCGTCCCTCCGTCCAGCAGTTGTTCATCATACCGCCCTCCAACCACTTCGGCCCGCTGTCGGCGCGGATTGGAGCGTCGGGAACTGGCTTGCCATCGGGAGTGAGGACACGGCCCTCGAAGTAGGTCCGGTTCCCCATCACCACGACCCAGCCCGTCTGGCCAGTCGGTTGTTTAAGGAACTCACGAGGCTCGTAACCTTCCTTGGTGAATCGGATCTCGAGGTTACCTTGCTCGGGCACCTTGATCCGGAACCGGCCGTCCTTATCGGTGAAGGCTTTGTAATTCGGGATCCAGCTATAAGGGTGGGCCAGGACCCCTTCGATGGGCCGCCCTTGGAGGTCGACCACGACTCCGGCCAATTCATCGGGCGCAACCTGCTCGGGTCCTTTCGGAGCATCATCTCGCAGGGTCGGTAGTTTGATCGTCACCGCGTCTTGACCGGTCGGGACGACCGAGGCGTCGAACTCCTTGCCATCGGCCAACCTGACCCGGAATTTGACAGACTGATCGAGCGGGATCGGCTGTCCGTCCGCCTGAGTATCGAGGCGGAATTCTCCCTTGGCATCGGCGGTCGCCGATAGCTGATGAAACGGCCTGCGAGAGTTCTGGATACTAACCCCAATCAGTTGGGCCCCTTCGAGTGGCTTTCCCACGGCGTCGAGGATCCGCCCAAACAGCTTGACGCCGGGCGCCATCAGGAATGGCGGTAGGGTGAAGGTTGCACTCGTGCTGGGGATGATCGCACTTCGCCTCGATTCGTCTTCGCCCAGACTCGTGTAACCGGCGACCTTATCAGCGAGGAAGACGAAGACGTTACCGGGAGGCATCCGGAAACGATATACGCCGTTGACGTCGGTGGCGGCCGTCACCGGGGGCGATCCTGACCGAGGGTTCCTTGCCCCGTAGACGTGGATCGGAACACCGAGAATTGGCTTGCGATCGGTGGAGGTGACTGACCCCGAGACCATCACCCCCTCGGTCAACTCGATCCTCGCTTCGGTGGTTGTACCGGAGGCCAGGGTGATCTCGGTTGCGGCAAGGAAGGTCCAGGGACCGTCGGCAGGCACATCATTGAGAAAGAGATTGGCCTGGCCCTTGGCCAGCCCTCGGATCTCAAAACGGCCCTCACCGTCGGTCGTTGCCTTGCCGGAGAGGTGATGACTCGTCCTATCGAGCACCCCGAAGAGCCTCACAGAATGCCCCGCCATACGGACGCCAGGGATTGTGGAGACGACCCGGCCCACCACTCGGGCTTCCGGGGGGAGCACGATTCGCGTGGGGGCATCGGTTCCGTTGGAGGTGCGGCGACTCGTCGTCCGGGAGGTCTCTACGATCACGGCTCTCCCTTCGGCCGAAGCTCTCAGGAAGATCTCGCCCTCGTTGAGCGACTCGAAACGGAAATTCCCCTGGTGATCTGAGCTCGCCCTCAGCACTCGCTCGATCGGAGTCCCCCGCACAAGTAATTCAGGGTTGGGGATATCAGCGATCACCGGTATGTTCGATGCTCGCGCCAGCTCGACCCAGACCTCGGCCCCCTCGATCGGGTGGCCCTTTTCGTCCACAACGGTACCGGACAACGATCGTGGTCGACCCAGGGTCAGAGGGATCGGAGTGTTCCAGCCCGTGGGGTCCCACGGGTTGGAGCACCTGAAGGAGTACCCTTCCTTGTGGGCCAGAATCCAGACGACCTCGGGCTTCGATTCGCGATTGAATCGGACCGATCCATCGACATCGGTCCTGGCAACGGTGACAGGGCGAGCCGCTTTGTCCTCGACGGTCCCCGCGACCACGGTTGCCCCCTCGATCGGGCGTCCCTCCTCGTCCTTGACCACCACGGAGAATGATTTGACTTGCGCAGGAGCCTGACGTGGCTGGGCGGCCTGCTTCGGCGCGTGGGGCTCGAGTGCCCGGACGCGGGCTCCACCGATCGCCAACGCCAGGGCGGCGACGATCGCGACTTGGCCGAAGGAACTGGATTTCGATGGCGGAATACTCACTCGGGTCATTTCGTCCTCCATGAGTCGGGTGATGCGGTGAGAGACCGTATCTCGGTCAAAGAACGACAGGGCTTGCCGGCCGATGACCAGGCGCCGTAGGTCGAGCCGCAGAGGCCTGGAAGCGAAGGTGAAGAGGAGGCGGGCAAGGTCGAGGGGAACGATGCCGAGACTGACCGCCACATCGTCGCAGGCGAGTTCGGCCTCGCGATCGAGCCGGGCCAAAAGCCAGACGACCGCCGGATGAAACCAGAACAGAGCCCTCGTCAACTCGGCGCCCAGCTTCGTGAGGTCGTCTCGCCGCTCCAGGTGGGCCAGTTCGTGAAGTAGACAGGCACGTTGCGTCGCATCGGGCCAATCGTCCCAGTCGTCGGGGACCAGGATCGTGGGCGCGAGGCCACCGAGCACCACCGGCGAACCGACCGCCGGGTGAGTCGCCAGCGTGACTCCTCGGCGAGATCCCAGCTCCGACTGGTAGCGAGCGAGGGACGTCCCCGTGACGGAACGAGCCGACGACCGGAGTCGGCCAAGAATGCATCGGCCAATCAACAGTTGGACCAGGAGCACCAGGGTGCCCGCCAGCCAGACCAATCCCAGCCCAAGCCGAGCCCATCGCCAGGGTCCCAGGCCTTCGACGGTGCTGGGCTGTGGGATCGCGAGCCTTTCCATTGGCACCGTCGTAGCCGGGCGGGGTGCCTTGCCATACACCGGCGGTGCGATCGGGGGGCGGTCCAACGCGAGAGGCAATGCCGGCCTCTCCGGGACGAAGGCTCGCCTGGGTCCGGGAGTGGGCAGTTCGATCGCGGGCCTAACGCGATCCGGGGCCGAGGCAGGCCAGGGCCAGGGGGCCGCCCATGTTGGGGCGAACGGCAGGACCAAGCCCGCCACCAGGGCGGTCGCACAGAGCAGATGCCGCGACGCTGGCCGACGTGGCGGTCGGACCCGGAGCCAAAACGCGAGGGCAATGATCATCACGCCCCAACGTATGGACCAGCCCGCCAGGAACCAGAAAAAGGGGTCGAGGGCACCGTCCACGAATCGGATCATCCTTTGCGGCCTCCTTGCTTTGGTGGGTTCTTCAGTTTCGAGACCTCCACGTCCGTGGGTGCCTTCGGCGCGGCGGTGAGCCGGGCCTCGATCGCCTTGAGCGTTTCAGGAGCGATCTGACGGGCATCGACCAGCCCCAGCAACAGGCGCTCGGCCGACCCATGGAAGAACCGGCTGAGAAAGTCGGACAGAAGGTTCGTGGTGGCCTCGCGCTCGGTGAGCGTGGGCCGATAGCGATGCGTCTGCGCCTCCTTCTCGTGGACGACCAACCCGGCCTTTTGCATGCCCTGGAGCAGTCCGAGAACCGTCGTATACGGTTGCCGGTCGCCTCCGGGCAGGTGCTCCATCAACTCGCGTACCGTGAGCGGCCCGTTCGCCCAGAGCACCTGGAGAACGGCGAATTGCCGGTCCGTGATCGCGATCGTCTTTCTTCCCGCCATCTTCGTCCCTCATTTGTCCGACGTGTTGATTGATACGGATCATTGCGTAGGCGCTCCCGTGAGTCAAGAGGCATACGATTTCGAATCGTGCTGATTCCAAGTGCGAGCGTTTGGCCGCTATAATGTCGACCCACATGACCCGGACGCGGAGCTTACAGCCGTCTTGGCAGGGATGGCGTGTTCACGTGTGGGCCGAGGCTAGTGCCACTTGTGGGCAAGCGATCCGTGCTTCTTGGCCGGCTTATCTCTATGAGACTATCGGGAAAGAGAATTTTGATGGGCGAATGCGTGGTTTGGGTGGTCGGGGATGAGTCTTCGAGACCCCATACGCAGCAACTTAAGAGATTGCAAAGTCGAGGATCTGCAGGATCGGGGTGGCCGGGTAGGAGCGCAGCGACGCCCCGGGACCTGGGACGTCGTCAACACCGGGGCGTCGCTGCGCTCCTCCACGGCCACCCCCATGGCCCATTGGCTTGTCGGGCGGGATGGAAATCCGAAGTAAGCCTTAAGTTGCTGCGTACAGGGACGCGTCTTCGAGGCCTCGGGGATCAGCCCAGGCCTGTCCCCGTGGCGTCGCTGCGCTCCTTCCCGGCCACCCATCTTTTTAGAGCGGTTATCGCTTGGATTGCCTACAAAATCCCGGAAGATCTGAGGGAAATCCCTGGGAGTTATGTGTGGGACGCACCATCAACCGATGTGATGTAGATGGCCGTATGGGGTGGTACTGGTGGCTTGTCCACCAGTGAGCCGAGGCCTGCGCCACTGGTGGACAAGGCACCAGTGCCACCCAACCGGCCTCTTTACTTCCTTCGAGCTACAGGGTCACTCTCTGGCCTGAGTGTGGGCTATCCAAGCGATTACCGCTCTAATCTCACGCGGCCAAACCCCGTCCGGATAGCCTCTATGTCCTTGGGTCATCATATGGGCGACAGGCGATTTGAGTGGTCATCGTAGGGATGCGATCCAGAATCGCTTGAGATTCCGTGAGTGTCCCATAGGCGAACCACTTCTAGCTTCAATCCTTATGCCTATCAATAGATTACGTAGTTGGCTCAGGCGTCGTCCCTGGTGGTTGGCCTTTCGCGAAATCGGTCGGGAGGGATGGAGGAATGCCGGAAGGAGGGTCTGGTACCAGCGCCGGATTCTGGGAACGCCTCCGATTCGAACCGGCCGCTCCGGTCCCGTTGAAGTCAGGGTTTTGACCTGGCGGCGCGACTGGCTCAATCTACTTTGGGCGCTCAAGAGCTTCTACCATTTCGCCGAGGTCGACTATCCCCTATTCATCCACGATGGCGGCCTGCTTCCTCACCAGGCCAAGCGTTTACGGGACCATTTCCCGGATGCCACCTTCGTGCCGATGGCCGAGGCCAACACCAGAATCACGCACGAATTCGAACGTCGAGATTTGCGACGTTGTCTTGAATATCGTCAATTCAATGTGAGCACATGTAAACTATTTGACTTTTTCGCGTTTTCAACGGCGGACTACGTGTTGGTCATTGACTCCGACATCGTCTTCTTTCAGCGCCCCGAGCTCTTGCTGGTGCCGCCGGGTGGGGTCGCGGTCAATCGGTACAATCGGGATGTGGCCTATTGGTACAGCATGGAGCTTGACGAGCTCGAAGCCGCTTTCGGAATTCGGCCCCCGGATCGGATCAACAGTGGTCTGGCGCTGATTCGCCGCGAGTCGATCGATTTCGCCGCGATCGATCGTTGGCTGGCGCATCCCAAGATGTTCGAGAACAAGTGGGTGACCGAGCAAACGCTGCACGCCCTCTGTTCGACGGTCCATGGCGTCGAACTGTTGCCCGAGACCTACCTCGTTGACGTCGAACCGGGCCTCTCGCCGGCGCTCGTCTGCAAGCATTATCCTGGTTTTTTTCGAATCTGGCTTTACCGCGAGGGGATGGGGCACCTCGTGCGATCCGGCTTCCTGAAGGGGCTACGCCAAAAGGCCAAGGCCAGCGCGCACTGAACGTTTTGGGGCATCGGGAGGGCCTCGCATGGCTCAATCGCCTGAGAGGCTCGATGCTGAGGCAAGTCCCTAACCGCAAGAGTATCACCATGAAGCGATGCCCTTGCGGTTGGAGCGAGGAGTTTCTCTCAGGAGCAACGGCTTCGTTACGCTGGTCACGAGGCTTTTTGCATCCCGACGGCAGTCGCAGAATCGGGAGGATCCACGCTTCCTGCTCAGCGTGATTGCTCCGGGGCCTGGTTCGGGAGGGTGCTCCGGAGAGTCGGGGGAGCGTCCGAAAGGGCCGGCGTGACACTCGGGATGATCGGGGAGCCGCCCAGGAGGAATGGAAGTTCGTGTGAGGACGTCTCGAAGCTTGGACCCTTCGGCGTCGGCGCCACGCGAGAGTCGGTTTGCTCGCTCCGCGTCGGTGACTCACTGTCTGTTCCATAATGCGGATTCGTACGTAGAAAGGGGATGAGAACCAAACCCTATCCCAGCGATCTGACCGAGGCCCAATGGGCCATCCTCGAGCCCCGACTCCCCGCCCCACACCA
>Ga0153954_1000064_pt1 | contig 99825 bp, 98 predicted proteins | sample TSFL038MetaG_FD_102277 | JGI IMG/M metagenome (GOLD analysis project Ga0153954, IMG submission 102277) | Attine ant fungus gardens microbial communities from Florida, USA - TSFL038 MetaG | ecosystem: Host-associated > Fungi > Mycelium > Unclassified | place: USA: Florida, Wekiwa Springs State...
GACAACCGATCTGACACATCTAATGCCTCGCCAAGAGAGGAACCCTTGGCTTCGGCATTAGCTGCGCCATCTCAATTGTCTAATCAAGCCTGTGCTAGGATTTAGGGGGCAAGTTGGGTTTCAGTGTTTAAACTTTAATAATTTTTTTCAATAATAATTGGTTGTTAAATTTTTAAAAATTTATTGTTGAAGTAAATCAACATTTTGTTTTAAGGTTTTGACTCATTAATGTAACTACACTTTAATCTTTTCATTTACTATGACTGTTGAAGCTGGAATTTACCGAGGGTCATTCGACCCACCTCATAATGGACATTTAGAAGCTGTTAATTGTGCTCTACGAGAGGGTATCTCGCCTATAATAATAATTTATAAAGACACAAATCGACACAAACCTTTTCGAAGTCATGATGAAGTACGCGAAAAGTTCTTAATGTCAATGTTTGCTAATATGACAGGCGTGATAGTATCATCAAAATCATTTAAAGCAGTCTTAAGCGACTTATCAAAAGATCCAACCATTGACAAAATTTATCAGATTATTGGTTCGGATCTTTTGGATCAACCTGTTAAGCCATTAAAATCTAGTGACAAATTGGCATATTTTATTCATCCTAGAGCTGATTATCCTTTTTTAAAAAATCTGCAGGTATGGAATAACCTCCCAGTAAAGATAGGAGTTGTTAATAACCATACGGTAAGTCCCTCTTCTTCACTTATTCGCACCTTATTTCAAAATAGAGAACTTGAAAAAGCACAAAGCTTTTTTCCTCCTAAAGTTTTCGAACAAATTTTGCAGGAAAATCTGTTTGTTCCGACGAATAGTGAATATCCCTTTAGAACGATTATCAGTGAAGTGAAGAAAAATATTGAGAAAGTAATTGTCGCAAAAAATCTTGTTACGCAAGAGGACTACCCCCTTTCATTTCATCTAGGAACAGATGTTGGCGTTAATGGCCTATCAGGAGATCTAATTTATTTTATAACGGATAAAAATAAAAAAACGCGCCTAGTTGTCAAAATATTTATAGGAGACAACTATCAAGAAAGATATAAAAGCGAATTGTTAGGATATAAAATTATTTCTGACTTAAATTTAACCTTAATAAAAGTACCTACACTTTTCGTTTCCGAATTACAAACGGATTTTGCCTTTATCGGTATGAACTATGTAAGTGGTAAATCTTTAGCGGAATTAATGGATTGTTCACCAGAGGCTATTCGATTGTGTGCACGAGCAAATCTTGAATTACATCTAGCTGAAAGAGCTACAAATATTGCCGTCTCAGCAAATCAAATAGCTCTTTTTGAACAAGCTATCCAAAAGGTGATTGAAAAATTGACAGTAATCAATGTCAATTTTTTGACCTCTGATATCATTTCTAAGCTAAAAACAGGTTGGATGGAAATACACAAAGCCTTTATGTCTAACCCAGGTCAATTTAGTTTTACTCATGGTGATCCGAACCATAGTAATTGGATAGTCGATCTAGAACATCAGCATGTAACGTATATCGATCTAAGCCAATTCGCTCGTTCTGTGGTAGATCAAAAGCATCCTTACGGGTTTGCTATAAATGAACTGGAAGAGAGCCTATTGACATTTAAGATTGCTGGTAAACGTCGAACTCTCTCCAACGAAAAAATTCGAGAAATACAAAATATCTATAGAACTGAGTATTTGACAGCAGCCCCTGTTGATATTACGACTAAAGAAGCTAGGCGATATTTTTCTGCTTATTGGATATTACGCGTAATAGAAAGTATTTTGGAAAAATTGGATAACGCTAAAGAGTTAGAAAAAACTAAATACCTGTTACACCTTCAAGAACAACTGGATTTGTTTTTTAATCTAAATGTTTGCAATTAAATTAAACAAGGGCTCACTTATGCATTACATAAATGCTTTTGCATTATATTTTTCTACAATATTTATTTTATCATTAGCGCTTCAAGCTGAAATTCCTTATTCGCTTGAGCACTTATTACAATATGAATCTAATATTCAAGGATTTAATTGCACAATATTTGAAGATTCAATGGAATGGCAACGAGATAAGACTCCTGAAGAATTTCTTGAAGACAAAGATGTTCAAAATGTTAAACAAAACTACATCCAATTTTGTCAGAACTTTAAAAATTTACCCAAGCAGAACTACTCAGTCTTGCCTACCCAATATTCTATACCACCGATTATTCATCTTATTTGGATAGGGACAAAAGCTTCAGAAAAAGTTACTTCAGCATTTGATTCTTGGAAAAAATACCATCCTACTTGGGAAATAAAAATTTGGTCTGATAAAGAGGTTGCTAATTTTAATTGGTCAAGTCAACGAATACAGCAGGCCTTTAATCAAGCTGTTACTTGGGCTGAAAAGGCAGATATACTACGTCTAGAAGTTCTATATGAATTCGGTGGCGTTTATAGTGATGCTGATGTGGTATGCATGAATTCTTTTCAAGATTTGATTGTACAAGATATTGGTTTCTTTAGCTGCTTTGAACTTAATTATATTGGAAAACATTATGGGAAGCCATTTTTTATTGGCTCGGCAATAATGGGTGCTTCGAAACATAGTCATGTCGTGAAATATTGCCTAGATAACTTACAGACCGCACAAGATGCCCCAGAAGAAGGAATCATCAAACGCACCGGACCTGGTCTAATCAGTCGAGCTTGTCAAGATGTGCTTTTAAGCCGCAAAGAAAATATTCTTATTTTACCTTGTAGCTATCTTTACCCGCTTCCGTGGAAAAAAAGAGATGTAACAAGCGAAAGTGTTGTAGACTACGTTAGCCCAGAAACTTTAGCTATTCATTTATGGGACGGTTCATGGTGCCCTATTAGAAAGAAAAAAGAGAAGAAGTGAGCATAGAATTTTCATCTAAATCGAACTTTCCGCCTGCAGACAGAGATTCTATTGTAAAGATTCAATGTCTATGGCGGGGGTATCGAATACGCAGGAATTTTATTTCCAAAAAGCCGTATATCTTAGCAAAGCAGTTTATTGGGCAAAATCTCGAAATGATAGGTGTCCCAAGAGCTAAGAGTGGGATAACAAAAGTATTTTTCCCACTAAATCTTCCTGTGATTTTGAAAGCTTTAGGAGTAGAGAGAAGTAAAAGACGTTTTTTTACGATGTGGACAGCAAGAGATTTATGTGTAAAAAGCGGATACAAGCATCTCTTGATTCCTAAAGCATGCCCTTATAAAGAGTATAATATTGAAGATTGCCTGCCTGTGCATGATGTTATGCAGCGTGATCAGGTGGCATTATATGAAGAAAACTGTGAAAAATTTACACAAGCAGTAAAAGAGTTTACTGGTTTTTTGTGCCAATCTGTTTTTCTTGATATTTTAACTGAAACGCATGGTTATCGCCAAAAGGATGAAGTTCCTTTAGTAAGATGTGATAATCTTCCTCTGCTTATCGATAAAGACGGCAAGGGAAAGATTGCTCTTATCGATTTAGGTGGACATTATGTAAGAACTACTAAGCTCACTTTACAGGAGGCTGTGGAGTGCGCTAAGACGGCAATTGTTGTTTTTCCTTACCATCTAGTCGAAATTCTAGAAATAATGCATATCTTTTGTCCCGAGATTAGTTCTAAAATTACTGACCTGCAAGAACTCTGCCAGCAAACAATCAAACAGTTTAGAAGCATCTATGCTGATCATCGTGAATTTATTGAAGCAAAATGTCAATCACATTTACAGCCATTTTGTCAAAACAAAGAAGATATCGTTAAAAAAACTCAATTATTGATTGAAGATGCATATAAAATTTTTTCTTCTAAAAAAGAAAAAAAATTATTGTGTCCCGAAAAAATCACATTATTTGCTGTTAATATAATGGAGTCAATTTTAGAAATTTTAATTGAAAACAATAAAAAACCAACTTTGGATTTTAACCAACGAGCTAAAACTTTTAATTGTGAATTTTTAAATGAAGCTTTTCCGATGGAAAAAGATTTAGACCAAGCAAAATCGTTTCTGTTGTTAATTTTGCAACAGCTTATTGATATGAATGAAATTTGCTATGCCAATTTATTTTTGAATCGTTTTAAGAAGCTACAGCTCCGAATTCACTATTAAATCTGGAATACATACTATCATATCGTCTAAAAAATTAATCCTTAATCGGTTAGTGAGAGAAAAAATGAAAAAAACTATTCGCTCTTTATTGTATTTACTCTTTTCTCTGTGGATTTGTTTACATCTTTCTGCTTACGATACCATAAATAGCCTACGTTCTACATTTACTATTGAAAATAATATTCTCACAACTGCAAAGGGTGAAAAATATTCTCGCCTTCTCTTTGAAAGCAAGCTCCATTTTGACTTAGCGTATTACATGAAAGATCCTAAAGCAGCTGACATTGTTTATAGGGCTTACAAAAATCACATTTTGCCAATTGTATTTAAAATATCAGAAGATGGAACTTCCAACGCAGCTAATGAAGCTTTTGCCAAAGCCTTGGTAGAAGTCTGTGTATTGTTCGGAAACTCAATGTATTCTCCTGAAGAGTCTTTTTTGCAAGCCCTTCTACATCAAAACAAATATGGTGCACAATGGATCGATGAGTATTCAAAAGAAATAATCGATTTTATCAATGAAGCGAATACTTTTTTATATCCACTTCCTCAAAGAAAACAAACAGGCAATCTAAATGTTGTAATAATTACAACAACCATTAGTGGCGGCAATCATTCTGCAGCTGAATCAATAGCTAACTATTTAAAAACAAAAAAGAATATCAATCCTATTTTAATTGATGTTGAAGATATCGCCAAAGAAGTTGATCCTCTAATGACAGCCACAGGAATCTATACCTACGATATGACTTATTCGTCTATATTCCAAAAAACCAATGATTTTTTTGTTCTTATTGATAGAAAAAGATTAAATAGGGAAATTCAACAATATATCCCTTCTACACTATTATCGACATTAAAACAAAAAATCGCCTCTATAAGTCCCGATTTAATTATATCGACCCGTTCATATACATCTGACGACCTTGCCTTAGCTTCACTTGGAATCCCCTTAAGATTGTTCCATCCAGATTTTGAATTGTCTCCTTCTATGTGTGTTTATTATTGGAAAGTAAATTCTGACTTCATTCGATTTTGGCTGCCCACATTTTCCCCCAGTATGTTTAAACCTCTTTTTGAAAAATATAATCGACTGGATATCTATAATGAAAATGATAATGAAAGCGATCTAATAGAGAAACTAAGCAAGCTTTTAAACATTTCTCCTCATGCCTTTAAATCGCAATTTGAAGTGCTTGGTTATCCCTGTTCAAACTTTTTTCGTATAGATGAGGAATCTCACTATAGCGAATTACGTCAGAAATGGGGTATAATCGAAGATGAAATTCCCATTTTTATTGTGATGGGTAAATATGGTGCAAAAACTGTAAAAGACATTTTCGACCAACTGTTTCATGCTAAAACTAAATTTCCTTTAAAATATTTGTTTATTTGTGGAAAAAATGCTGATTTAAAAGATGAACTTGAAAAAAAACTTGATGGTTCTAAGTATGAAGGGAAAAGATTTGTGATCCATGGGTTACTTAGTCCAAGTGAAATGAATGAAATTATGAATATTTCAAAGATGGGTATTTCGAAAGCTGGAGGTGCAACTGTAGTCGAATCAGTAATGACAAAATGCCCTTTGCTTATTATGTGTTCATATCCCTGGGAAGAAATGAATGCTTCTTATCTGATTAAAGTAGGCCTTGCAACAAAATATGATCCCGAGAAAACCTTGATAGAGCAAATAGAAAATTGCATGTGCACAAATATCGATCTTTTCCAAATGCGAACTGAAATTGAAGAGTGGTAAGTCAGGTTAGATTTTTATTTAGAACCTTTCATCAAAGGTAAGATGGCAATCAGAGATGACAATATGCACGATGCGGAAGCGAAAACAATTGACTAATGAATAGTGCCTATGCCTTCCCTTCATCTCAGGAAAGGTGGATTTTAGGTCTTGGGCCAGATTTTCGATAGTTTTAGCGCCCTAGCCTTCATCCTTCTGTTTGAGATGGATTTTAGAACCCATTTCCAATAAAGATTAATGAGTTCGTGGTTAATAATTAAAGCGGCTTTTACCTGAGAGGTTAAGATTTTTTCTTTAATCTCTTTGAAGAATGCTTTGTATTCTTTCAGGTCTTTGGCTTGAACTTTCTCGACTGTATTAGATGACATTTTGCTTTCTTGGTGTAAGTCGGGGAGTGTAGCAAAAAAGAGCTAAAAACTTAATAGTTTTTACTGCAGTTTCATCCAATCTAGTGCGTAAATACTGCGTAATTTGGCTTTACGCGGTTAAATTTTTCGATAAGAATTTTGATGTGTAAGTCACTAAAAACAAAAAGCTTCACTTTTTAAAGTGAAGCCATCGTTTGATTGGAGGTGGAGAGATGCATTCAGAACTTTTGACTTCAATAAATTGCACCTTTTCAGACTTTGGTAAAATTTTTTATGAGTGTACTTTCGAAGTAAAGTACATCTGAAGATGCTGAATCACTGCACATTATAAAATCAAATTTTTTAGTTTCCAAACGATGATGTCCGAAGGTAGCCAGCAATAAAAACCGAAGGGGGCTATGTTCGATTCAAAGAACAAAAAGCAACGGTACTAAGCCGAAGCCTTCTGTTTGAAAAAAACGAAAAGGAGTCCATCATGACACAAGAAGAAAAAAACAAGGAAATCGTCGGTCTTTGGTTCACGTCCTTCTGGGGGCCGAAATGCGATCTTAAGATCGTGGACGAGCTCGCGGCGCCGGATATGCTGCTGCAATACTCGCTGCACGAACCCCGTCGTGGACACGCTGACATCAAGGCATTCATGACGGATTTTCGTGAAGCCTTTCCGGATCTGGCCTTTGGAGGTGCGGCAGACTTGATTGCGGAAGGCGAATACGTGGTTGGACGCTGGATCGGTGGTGGGACGCACACTGGCCCGGCGTTCAAGGACTTCCTCGTTGGATCGTTGCCTGCCGCAACCGGAAGAAAAATGCGTTTCACCGGAACGACGGTTCTTCGTTTAAAAAATGGAAAAATCATCGAGGAAATCGGCCTCGATGACGGAGTAACGGCCCTGACTCAGCTCGGGCTTATCCAAACGGTCCAGAAGAAGTAAGACTGGCGGACGTGTTGTTCAGATAAGAAGGTGCACTAAAAGGGTTGGGAGGCTTCCCAGCCCTTTTTCGTCAATTCTGTTTAATGTGGAAGGGTTTTTAGATTCGTCTCAGACGGGTTTATCTCAGGAAGAAAATCAAGATCTCTGGCCCCTCAGTTCCGCATGAACGATCATCAAATGATCGATGTCAATCTTCAATAGTATCAAGGATTTTATAACAAAATTTTTTCTATATAATAGACTTATTTCGAAATTAAACTTTGGAGTGTATATTCTCGCCTCTTAATGAAATGGAAGCTAGATGAAAACTGATGCTTCCAATTTTTCGCCCCAAAAACGATGATGTCCGAATACAGCCATACAATTTATTTCAGTTGTGTTAAAATGAAAGCATGAAAAGAGATGATGTTTTTTTTGAGGCCATGAAGGCCCGCGATCACCGATTTGATGGGAAGTTTTTCATTGGGGTGAAAACCACAGGAATTTACTGTCGCCCCATCTGCCCAGCAAAACCAAAGCGTGAGAATGTTGAGTTCTTTCTGAATAGGTACGCAGCTGAAGCCGCTGGCTACAGACCCTGTATGAGATGCCGTCCAGAGGCAGCTCCTATGTCACCAGCGTGGGTTGGCAAGTCGGCAGTAGTTCAAAGAGCTATCAAAGTATTGAACTCGATGGAAACCATCTCGTTTGATGAGAATGAATTCGCCGACCAATTCGGAGTGACGGCTCGACATCTCAGACGACTGTTTGTTCAAGAGATAGGAAAAACACCGAAGCAACTTACGTATGAAATAAGGTTGAATCTCGCGCGAAAATTAATCGTAGAGACAAATTTATCAATAACTGAGGTGGCATTTGCGGCTGGGTTTGATTCAATACGTAGGTTTAATGATGCTTATAAAGAGCGTTTCAAGAAGCCCCCAAGAGATACTCGTCGCAACAGTTTTCGCGAAGAAGAGGGGCTCAAAATTGCTCTTCCATATCGTCCACCATTCGATTTTGTTGGATTAATGAAATCATATGAGAATCACCGCATGGGAAACCTTGAATGGTTCAAAGATGAAAAAATGCACAGAGTGATTTCATTCGCTGGAAAAAATGGTCAAATTGCGGTGTCTAATGATATTGAGAAGTCTTCAATCATTATTGAAATAGATTTTCCTGATACGTCGATGATCCATGCGATCATCACCCGTGTTCGGAATATGTTTGATCTCGACTCAGACCCTGTGATTATCGCAAACGCTCTTGAGACTGATCAAAAGATAAAAAGCCTTTTAGATATCTACCCAGGAATTAGACTACCATCTGGATGGGATGCTTTTGAAGTGGCTGTTTCGACGATCCTGGGGCAGCTTGTAAGTATTGAGAGAGGCAGGTCTATTGTTGAGGACTTGATAGAGATGGCGGGACGTGACTCAGGAATTATTGTCGATGGGAAAAATATCAAGCTTTTTCCAACTCCAAAGCAAATTATTGAGACAGATTTGACTTCGCTCAAGACAACAATTGCTCGTAAAGAAACTTTAAAAGAGTTTTCCCGAGCTGTGCATAATAGAAGTATTTCTCTTGAACCCACACAGGATGTGGAGACTTTCCTGAAGAGCGTACGTTCTATCAAGGGAATTGGGCCATGGACCGCGAACTACATGGCATTGAAAGCGATCCGACACACCGATGCGTTTCCCGAGAGCGATTTGATTATCGCCCGTGCACTGGAAATTCACCCCAAGGAGATCATAGAATCGATGCGGCCTTGGAGAGGCTATGTTGCCGCCCTCTTTTGGCGTTCGTATGCAGAATCCCTTAAGAAAACTGCAACATCCAAAATCAATAATAAAAGAGAGGATGGATTCTATGAAAAATCTTAAACAAAAAATCGATGAAGTTGATTGGGACAGAATTAACAAGGAACTGTTGAAGAACGGGTTTGCCATCATACAACCGTTTCTGTCAGCAGCAGAATGTAAAAAGCTTAAATCCCTTTGGGGAGAAGATTATTTATATCGCACGACAATTGACATGAAAAAACACAGTTTTGGGAAAGGAACATATCGCTATTTCAAGTATCCCTTGCCTGAAACCATTCAGACACTGCGTGAAAACATCTATGAAAAGATCGTTGAAAGTGCAAATGAGTGGTCTCGGCGCCTTCGTATGAAAACCGAGTATCCGAAAAATTTTTCGACTTTCTCGAAGCAAATGAGAGACAAAGGACAGACAAGACCAACGCCGCTCATCCTACATTACACAAAAGACGACTTTAACTGTCTTCATCAAGACATCAATAACGATTTGGTGTTTCCATACCAAATCGTATTTGGACTTTCAGAAAAGGGAAAAGACTATGAAGGCGGACAGTTGATTCTTAACCAGCAGCGTCCGAGAATGCAGACAGTCCCATATATTATCACAGTACCGAAAGGAGGGGCAGTCATTTTCACTTCCAACTTTCATCCACAGGCAGGTTCTCGTGGATTTTATAGAACAGTTTTCAAACATGGTGTTGGAAAAATCGAAGAAGGAAATCGTTATACTTTGGGAATTGTGTTTCACGATTTCCGTGAATAAGTTTGAATGGATTATTTTCAGTTTCTGGAGTCAGACATCGGCAAAGAGTGAGAAAAATCGTGCGAATAACAAAATTTCCTTTGTAAAAATAAAAAAATGATGATGTCCGAATTCAGCGAGTAAAAATGGCTTGAAATGAGCTATTCTATAGGTATAGAAGCCATACAAAGGAGGAAAATATGGGAATAGCACAGATGAAAATAGAGTCCAAGATTGGCACTCTCTACCTTGTAGCCTCAGAAAAAGGTCTCAAAGGAGTCTTCTGGGAAAAACAGAATGTGCCTTTTCAAGATGGATTAGGCCGCACATCTGAAATTCTACGTCAGTCAGAAAAGGAAATTGCTGAGTATCTTGATGGATCGCGAAAGCAGTTCAACATCGAACTTGATCCAGATGGAACAGAATTTCAAAAGAAAGTGTGGGCTTGCTTGTCTAAAATCCCTTATGGCGAGACTCGATCCTACAAGGACATTGCCATTGAGCTGAATGATCCGAATGCAAGTCGTGCAGTAGGGACAGCAAATGGACAAAATCCTCTTTGCATCGTGGTTCCATGCCATAGAGTGATTTCCTCTGATGGTTCATTGGGTGGATACTCAGGCGGCCTTGATCGCAAAGAACAGCTTCTCATGCTTGAGAAGAATAGGAGATGCTCATGAAGACTCTTCCTTCCCGGCTTCAGTCGCTTGACTGGGCTCTTCATAACCGAGAGCTTTTGACAAAAGGTTTTACAATCACTCAGGCATTTCTGAACGATGATGAATGTAAAGACTTGCAAGCACTTTTTGATGAAAATGAGCTGTACCGTTCAACCATTGACATGAAGAGATACAGTTTCGGGAAGGGAACATACCGATACTTTAAGTATCCTCTTCCCGAGACTATTCAAATCCTTCGTGAAAACATATATAAAGAGATTGTTGGATCGGCCAATATTTGGGCAAAGAACAGCCACACCGATATCAAGTTTCCCACGTATTTCTCTGAATTCATAGATGAAATGTGCGCAAGGGGGCAAACGCGTTCAACACCGATCATCTTGAAGTACCAACCTGGCGACTATTGCTGTATGCATCAAGATGTTGCCGACGGAATTTTCTTTCCGTATCAGGTGATCTTCGGTCTAACCCAACATGGCAAAGACTATGAAGGCGGGCAGCTCATTCTGACTCAACAACGTCCACGACTTCAGACGATCCCTCACATCATCACGATTCCAAAGGGCGGCGCTGTGATTCTTACATCGAACTATCATCCACAGGCTGGAACTCATGGGTTTTATCGAACTGTGTTTAAACATGGTGTTGGGGAAATCACATCAGGAGAGCGCTACACTATGGGGATCGTGTTTCATGACTACAAGGAAAAGTGAGGTAATACATGTTGCTTCACATAAAAATAGGTCAGACCCCTGAAGAAAGAAAAGAGCAGGTTCGAGAGCTTATTTGTAAGGGAACAATCAGGCTTGGCGGCAACAAGAATCTAAAGATATATGGAACCCTCGACTGTGCTTCAGGGAAGAAGATGAAGATGAAAAATCGTGTTTTCTTCAATTCTGTAGAGGAGGCACAGATAAAGGGCTTTCGCCCTTGTGGCAACTGCATGAAAAAGGAGTATGTGGAATGGAAAGAGAGGCAAATTTCATTATGAAAAACCCCACCAACCTTCTCCCAATAGATGGAAAGGTATTCTATTACCCATCATTTTTTTCGTTGGCGGAAAGTGACAGATTCATCTCTTTACTTGCTAGTGAGATCGTTTGGAAACAAGAACCCATCTTTGTCTTTGGAAAACCCGTGATGCAGCCAAGGCTGACGGCTTGGTATGGCGACGAAGGAAAAGAGTACAGTTATTCAGGCATCTCAATGAAACCTTCTTTATGGACGCCAACACTATTTGAGATTAAGCAGAGGATTGAGAGTTTTTCAGGTATACAATTCAACAGCGCACTCCTCAATCAATACCGTGATGGAAAAGATAGTGTTGGATGGCATCGCGACGACGAAAAAGAGCTTGGGAAGAATCCCGCAATTGCCTCGGTGAGCTTTGGAGCCACGAGAACATTCCATTTTCGACACACAGACAAAACTCTAAAAACATCTATTGAGCTTGAACATGGAAGTTTATTGCTGATGACAGGAGAGACACAACACCACTGGTATCACAGCATTCCAAAAACCCAGAAATTTGTGGGATCTCGAATCAACATTACATTTCGGGTTATTGTACAGACGATCAACAAATAAGGCATTGATGTGTAGGTTTTTAAAAACAAGCTCACGAATTTGATCGCGATGATAACGTTGTTTTTTTCTGTAAAGAAGGACTGACCATTAAACAGATGCAGCAAAGAACAGGCCTCACTAAATCACAAGTAGAAACTTGTAAGAAAAAAGCCAAGGAACAAGGACTTATCTAAAATAATCGTAAATTTCCGACTTCCGATCTCTATGGAAAATCAGAAAATCGGAAAAGCATAAGGAGGCAAAGATGACAACTCAAAAGCAAACCATAGCAAATTATTTGAATGCCCAGCAATCAACGGGTCCAGTATCCGTAGACGGGAAGGCTGTGGTTGCTAAAAACGCTCTAAAGCATGGCATATTCAGTAAGCAAATTCTTTTAGAAGGCGAATCTAAGAAAGACTTTGAATCATTCAAGAATGAATTTTACACGCAATTTAGCCCAGAAGGTTTTCTAGAACAACTGTTATGCGAGCGAGCATTGTCTGCAGCATGGAGACTATCTCGAATTACAAAAATGGAAACTTTATTGATCGATCACACAGCAAAAAAGACTTATTCTAATAGAAGCATTAGTGAAGTGCTGAGCGGACGTCATGGAGAGGAGCTTATGCTGCTTTCCCGATATGAAATTACTTTAGAAAAAATTCTCTTCAGATCTCTTGGAGAATTAAGGAATTTGCAGATGGCACGAAGTCTTGAACAGGCGATACCGATCACAGAAATTGGCTTTGTTCCGCAAAAAATCACCGATGTTAGCATTTAAATTCATTGCAATGTTTTATAATCTTTTGCTATTGTAGGTGTCTTAAAAGAGGTTATATGAAAAAGATTCAAGACTATCTACAAATCAAAGAAGCTGCTGAGTTTCTGGGCGTGACGACCACCACTTTAAGAAATTGGGAAAAACGAGGAAAACTAACTTCACACCGTCATCCGCTTAATCGATATCGACTTTATAAACGTGAAGACTTAGAAGAATTTTTGCAATTGATAGCATCGTCAAAGCCAAAACAATCGAAAGGAAAATAGCATGGACTCAATGGAATTTAATGAGCTATTCAACTTGCTCCAAAATGGCGATGAAATGGATCGTATTGAGGCCAAATCTGCTGCTCATGGCATTGGAAAAAGCTTTCTTGAAACAGTTTCTGCCTATAGCAATGAACCAGGACTTGGTGGTGGTTGTATTTTATTAGGGATTACGAAAAATGGCGACACACGAGATTTTAAATATGCTATTACAGGCATCTCTGATCCAGATAAGCTTCAAAATGAGATCACTTCGCAATGTAGACAATGTTTTAGCCTTCCGATTCGTCCTATTATCAAGGTTATACCTCATCCACAAGGCTGCATGCTACTGGTTTATATTGCAGAAGCTAATACCCATGAGAAACCTGTCTACATTAAAAGCAGAGGCCTTGACGAATGTTCTTATCGTCGCATAGGTTCATCCGATCAAATATGTACCAGAGAAGATTTAGATTTACTTTACCAGCTTCGTTCAAGAAGAAAATACGATGAAACATTGATGGAAAATGCTTCTTTTACTGATTTTGAACCTCAAGCCATTAAACTTTATCGATATGAAAGAGAAAGAATAAAGTCAGATGCTTCTGAACTACGCTACAATGATGAAGATTTATTGAAAGCCTTGCGCGCGATCGAGACAGAAAAAGGGGTAACAGCTCCTACGATAGGTGGACTACTACTTTTTGGCAACCAAGCTGTTTTGAGGCGTCTGTTTCCACTCAAAAATCGAGTAGACTATATGCTCGTTGAAGGTAGGGAATGGATGACTGATTCTGACAAAAGATATACAGCGTTTGAAATGTGCGAAGCTTTGATTACGGGAATTCCACGTCTCATCAGTCAGGTTATGACAGATATTCCTCAAGTTTTTGCTTTAGAAGAAGATGAAATAAGAAGAAAAGATAACCCCATCATTCCAAGAAAAGTCATTCGAGAATCCATTGTCAATGCACTCATGCATAAAGACTATCGAGTATCAAGTCCTGTACAAATTATAAAATATTCTAATCGTACAGAATTTCGAAATATAGGCTATTCTTTAAAACCTCAAGAACAGTTAGGGCTTCCTGGATCAGTTCCCAGGAATGAAATTTTGGCTCAAGTTTTTCAAGATATTCATTATGCCGAAGCCAAAGGTACTGGGATTAGTACAATGCGTGAAGAAATGAAAAAAGCTAATTTGTCGGTTCCCTTAATTGAATCTGATCGAGCAAGTAATTTGTTTGTCTTAACTCTTTTACCTCATCATCTCTTTGACCAACAAGATGTTGAATGGCTAAAGTTTTTCAAAGCTCATAACTTAAGTGATGAAGAAGCTCGAACTCTCATTATAATCCGTGAAAAGGGTTCTATTTCTAATGCCGAATATCGAACAATTAATGGGGTTGATACTTTAACGGCAAGTGCACATTTACGACGTCTTCGAGATCTGGAACTTTTGGAGCAGAAAGGTAGAGGAAATGCAACATACTATGTACCAACTCTTAAGCTTTTAGCTCCGGGCATAAGCGCTCAAGCTCCGGGCATAAGCGCTCAAGCTCCGGGCATAAGCGCTCAAGCTCTGGGCGTTATAGGTCTTCCAGATAAATTTCCCCCCTTATCTTCAGAATTAATTGATTCTCTGAAAAAGATAGGGAAACGAGCTTCTATCAAAGAAGTACAATCAGTTATTTTACAACTTTGTAGCCTTGCACCCTTAAGATTACCTGAGCTAGTAGACATTCTTCAAAGAGATGCTGATCATATACGAAAGCGCTATCTTTCGAAAATGCTCGAGCAAGGTGAGCTTGAATATACATTCCCTGATGCTCCAAATCATCCCCAACAAGCTTATAGAACAACAAAAAAATGAAAGCGATCTTATTAGCCAGAGTTTCAAGTAAAGAACAGGAAGAAGGTCAGTCTATACCTGCTCAAGAACGTCGTTTAAGAGAGTATGCTGAGAGAAAAGGTTTGATTGTTGATGAAGTTTTTAAAATTACTGAGTCATCGACAAAAGACACTCGCAAAGAGTTTGAAAAGATTTTAGAGCGTATCCGAAAATCCCGTGAGACCATTGCATTAGTCGCTGATACAATTGACAGAGTCCAGCGCAGTTTTAAGGAATCTGTGGTTCTTGATAATCTTAGGAAAGATGGGAAAGTAGAAATTCATTTCATGCGTGAGGGATTGATTCTCAACCTTAGATCCAATAGTTCTGATATTTTGCGCTGGGATATGGGGGTGATGTTTGCTCGCAGTTATGTTCTTCAATTGAGCGATAATATCAAACGGAGTAAAGAGCAAGCAGCAAAAAGGGGCGTGTGGATGGGCTTGGCTCCTACAGGCTATATGCATGTCACGAATGACAAAGGAGAAAAAACAATTGTTCCTGACCCAGATCGAGCACCCTTCATTAGAAAGTTATTTGAAATGTATGCAACAGGAAATCACTCTTTACAGACACTAAAAACAGCAGCCATTCAAATGGGTTTGAGGACAAAAAAGGGTGAACCATTGGCGATCTCTCAAATCAATAAAATTTTGAAGAAGCCCTTCTATTGTGGAATGATGGATACCAAGTATGGGATCATGGAACATTGCTATGAACCTCTCATCTCGCAAGCTTTATTCCAGCAAGTTCAGGATGTGATTAACGGCTTTCACAAAAAGCCTCATAAGACAGCAATTAAGCCTTTTATCTTTAAAGGGCTGATCACCTGTTCTGATTGCGGATGTGTAGTTACTCCCGAAATTCATAAGGGACGCTATGTTTACTATAGTTGCACCAACGCCAAAAAGATTTGCAAGCGAGTCTATGTAAAGGAAGAGGAACTGATTAAGACTTTATCAAAATACCTGGATCAAATCGCTCTAAGCGAAGAGCAAATAACGAGTGTAACAAAATATTTGAAAGAAATTCATGAATCTGAGAGTCAATTTCACGATGAAAGCTTAAGTGTTCTTCAAAAAGAACGAGATAAGATCCAAAAGAGATTAAGCCAAATTTACGATGATAAACTTGATGGTTTAATCGATGAGAAGCTTTATCTTGAAAAAGTCCGTGAATACAAAAACGTCAAATCGAGATTGCTGAGGAGATGAAGAACCATGAGAAAGCTGATCAAAACTTTTATGTCACAGCGAATATGGTCATGAATTTGGTGGCACGTGCCAGAGAAATCTTCGAAAGTTCTGAAGTAGACGAAAAGCGAGAACTTGTGAATTTGGTGTTTCAGAACTTAAAATTAGAGGGTAAAAAAATGCTCACGGAAGTCCGTGAGCCATTTAGTACGATGATTGGATATAAGGACTTTCCAACCAATTGGAGGTGGAGAGAATTGAACTCTCGTCCTGAGCAAACTCCATAGAGACATCTACATGCTTAGTGTCTTATGAGTGGCTAGATTTCGATGTAAGACACCCCACTAAAATCTAGCTGCTTCATTTAATCTCGAGGGGACCATCCTAGAAGCGGGCGGATGAACCTCTCATACCAAGACTATTAACGATAGACTCTAAGATCCTTGGTCCAGTCTTAGGCTATCGTGCAATTTAAACTATTAGGTTTAAGCTGCAGCAGCACAGAGAACAGCTTCATCAGCTGCACGTGCTTGTGCGAAGATATTGTCTTCTGCATTTATTTTTTTATCGGCTTTTTAGGAGGCCAGCCGACGTCCTCCGCATGCAGTCAATACTTTGCTTCCCAGTCGAAACCGTGACACCCCCGTATTTTCTACACTATTTAGAATAACATAAGGTTTAAATTAATGCAAAGAATGGAAAAACAGGGAAGGTGACTGATTTTGCTCAGTCACCTGAAAAACAAGAAGGCTCTATAGTATCGGGCAAAGCCATTGGCTAGCTGTTCGAGTTTTGCTTATTGTTGCGTTTTTTTGTAATTCCGCTAATTTGCTCGCAATAGTGTTTATGAGGGTTTCGAAATTACTGATGGTTTTCGTACGAAGACATTCAGGCGTTTTCATTTCCTCACTAGAAAGACCAAGCGTAAATTGTTCTACGGTGGTGTTTTCATATTGTGTGGGGGCTGATGGATTTTCTTTCAAGATTTGTAGACGTTCTCTGTATGTCTCAAGACTATCTTCAATAGTTTGAATATTACTTTTAAGCTGTTCTATACCAACCTGGGCATTGTTCAAATTGTTTTGTAACTCTTCGATTTGTCTCAATTGTTCTTGGGCTACGTCATAGAGACATTGATTTTGCGCATTATAAAGCTGAACAGGAGTAAAGATTATAGGGAGGTCTTTCCTTTGAGCTAGCAAATAGTTTGCATAAGGATTAGCTCCTCTTATTTCAGGTCCCATAAAATTTTCCTAATTTAAAATTTTAATTAATGTTTGTGCAATTTTAAATAAAACGATAATAGTGTAGACTAAAATAATAAATCAAAGAAGAAATCCAATTTCTTGCAACTTCAGCCTCCCCTGAAATTTTTTTTAGCTCTTCATGGACATTAACGCTTAAAGTCGTTAGACTGTATAACTTATCTTACGCACCGAAGCTGACTTGGGACTAAAGTGAAAGTCCCTACGATTGAATTGTTAAAAATATCAGCCTCGGCGTGTAAGGTGAATCACTCTGTGAATTTTAAATAAAAAGGGTCTTATATGTTCGATGATATACGTAGCGAAACTTTTGATGAGCGCGAGCTGCGTATCCTTGATTTTTGGCAAAAGGAGCGCATTTTTGAACGGTCAGTGGATGAAAAAAAACAACAGCCGCTGTTTTCATTCTACGACGGACCTCCCTTTGCAACGGGTTTGCCGCATTATGGTCATTTTTTAGCAGGAACTATTAAAGATGTTGTGTTGCGTTACAAAACCATGAAAGGTTTTTGGGTGCCTCGTCGTTTCGGCTGGGATTGCCATGGCCTGCCTATTGAACATGAGATCGAAAAAGCTGAGCAGCTTTCTGGAGCTCATTCCATCGAAGAATATGGCGTTGCACGGTTTAATGAAGAATGCCGGAAAATCGTATTGAGATATAGCCAAGAGTGGAAAGCTCTTGTCAGTCGCATGGGAAGATGGGTGGATTTCAGCCAGACCTATCGCACAATGGATCTTTCGTTTATGGAGTCCGTTTGGTGGGTATTCAAGCAGGTCTATGAGAAAGGACTGGTTTACGAAGGCTTCAAGGTAATGCCTTTTTCGGCTAAGCTAGGGACTCCTCTATCAAATTTTGAGGCCGGTGAAAATTATAAAGATGTCGACGATCCTTCCTTAACAGTGGCATTTCCTCTTGAAGATGAGCCCAATGCTTTTTTGCTGATTTGGACAACGACGCCTTGGACTTTGATTTCAAACCTTGCCATTATGGTAAGTCCGTCGATCGAATATGTCAAAGTGCGAAATAAAGTCGATGGCAGATTCTACTACTTAGCTAAAGGACGCCTTCCTGCTTATGACAAGGAGGGTGATGTTTATGAGGTTGTTCAACATTTGACTGGTGGAGAACTTGAAGGAAGGCGTTATCGTCCTCTCTTTTCTTATTTTGCCAACAGGGCTGATCAAGGGGCTTTTCGAGTCATTTTAGAAGAGACGGTATCGACAGAGGAGGGTACAGGCCTTGTTCATGGAGCTCCGGCATTTGGTGAAACCGACTTTTATGCATGCCAAAGAGCAGGAATTGAGCTTGTCTGCCCCGTTGACAATAATGGCCGTTTTACAACTGAAATTCCTGAATATCGCGGCTTGTTTGTCAAAGATGCTGATAAAGACATTATTAAGCGTTTAAAAGCTCAGGGAGCTGTCATTCAATCCGCAACTTTGCGGCACCGTTACCCCTTTTGTTGGCGTTCCGACACTCCACTTATCTACAAAGCTGTCCGCACGTGGTTTGTCGCTGTTGAGAAAATCAAAGAAGACCTCTTGGCTTCGAACGAGCAAATTCGATGGATGCCCGCCAATATAAAGCATGGACGCTTCGGCAAATGGTTGGAAGGTGCGCGCGATTGGGCCATCAGCCGAAATCGCTATTGGGGCACGCCAATTCCTTTGTGGAGAGCTGATGATGGCGAAATCATTGTGATGGGAAGCATCGCTGAATTGGAGGAAGCCACCAAAACAAAGGTGACTGATCTTCATCGTCATTTTATTGACGATTTAACAGTTATTCGCAATGGAAAAACCTTTAAGCGAGTTCCTGAGGTGTTTGATTGCTGGTTTGAATCGGGGTCCATGCCTTATGCCCAAAATCACTATCCTTTTGAAAATCAAGATTTATTTCAGAAAGGATATCCCGCAGATTTTATTGGAGAGGGCTTAGATCAGACTAGGGGCTGGTTTTATACACTGACAATCCTTTCAACAGCCCTTTTTCAAAAGCCTGCTTTTAAGAATGTCGTTGTCAATGGCATTGTCCTTGCTGAGGATGGGGCAAAAATGTCCAAAAGGTTGCGTAACTATCCCGATCCTAGCCTTGTTGTCCAACAATATGGAGCTGACGCTGTCCGCCTTTATATGATGCATAGTCCTGCTGTCAAAGCGGATGATCTATGCTTTGCAGAGAGTGGGGTAGAGCTAGTTTTAAGACAGGTGCTGATTCCGTTGTGGAATGCATTTAGCTTTCTGGCGACATATGCTAAAATTTATGATTGGCAACCCCAGCCTCCTCCTGAAAAGCCACAGGCAGTGATCGATCAATGGATTCTCTCACTTCTCAACAAGCTTATAAGAGAGGTGGAAGAGGGGATGGATAACTACGATCTTAGCCATGCTGTCGAGCCATTAATCGAATTTGTGGATCAACTCACGAATTGGTATATTCGTCGTAGTCGACGCCGCTTCTGGGATGATAAACCTTCACAGGATCGCGATGAAGCTTTTATGACGCTTTATTATGTCCTTATTGAACTCATTAAAATCGCTGCACCCTATATTCCTTTTATCAGCGAAGCGATTTACCGCAATTTAAGACATCCGAGAATGCCAGATTCTGTTCATTTGTGTGATTTTCCAAAATATCATTCTGGACGACGCGATGAACGGCTTGAAGAGGCCATGTCCGCTGTTCAAACAACTGTCAGCCTAGGCCATTCATTAAGAAAAGAGCATAGGCTTAAGGTTCGCCAACCCTTACCTGCCGTCCATATCGCTTCTGGAGATGAGCGGATTCTTTCCTTTTTGAAGGATCAGCAGCATCTTATCGCTGATGAGTTGAATGTGAAACAGGTTATTTTCGGCAATGATGAAACGCAATTTGTTTCTCTCAAAGCCAAACCTAACTTCCGCATACTCGGCAAAAAGGTCGGAAAATTAATGCGCAGCGTCCAGCTCGCTGTCGACAACTTTAATCAACATCAATTGGCCGCGCTGCTGAATGGGGGGCAAGTGGACTTGCAAGTTGATGGGGAACAAGTGACTTTAACGCCTGAGGATGTTCAGGTTGAAAGACAGGTGCGCGAAGGATTAGTGGCAGCCAATCTAGATGCGATTACTATTGGTCTAGATACCACACTAAACGAAGAATTGCTAATCGAAGGTTTGGCACGTGAACTGGTTAATAAAATCAACTCAATGAGACGGGATGCAGGTTTTGCTGTTACCGATCGCATCAGGGTCAATATTGACACAAGTGAACGTGTAAAAGAGTGCTTCAGAACATTTGGAGAAATGATTAGTAACGAAGTACTTGCCGTTGCGGTTAATTTCGGCCCTTGCGAAGGGACTGCTTGGGACCTTAATGGGGAACCAGCAACGATTGCTCTATTTAAAGCCGAGTAGGGCTTAAGGAGATAGTTACAAGCAGATTTTGTCGATTTTGGATTTTTTTTGAACCGATTTTCAAGTTCCAAAGATCCGAAAATTGATGGACTCTGAGTTTTACAACTATCTTTTAAGGATCATTTTAAACCCAATTAATAACGTTTGATTTTTGTAGATTGAGGGGACATGAAAACAGTAACAGATGAAGAAGCGTGTACAAAACTTTCATCATTAATTGAAGAGGTTTCACAACAACAAAGTAAATGCTGCATCACTTCATCCAAAGGCAATGCCATCCTCCTTTCTGAAGAAACCTACAAAAATATTATGATTACCCTTGAAATGCTATCTGCGCCGCTTTTTCTAGATAATTCATAGGTTAAGGTAAGTTAGCTTGTGCATAAAGATTAGAAAGAAGTTCGGTAATGGATTTACTTTTTGGATCTAGGTCTTTTTGCATTTCGTGATGAGCGTAAATTCGATAGATAATTTTGGAAAAAACAGCATCAGAATACAAAGGAGGAGTTAAATTTCTAATTTTTTCTTCTCTTGCATTAAATATCGATTGAAGTGAGAAATGAATATTCTGAATTTCTGGATTTGTGATCACTGCCGCTGTTACTGCAAAATTTTGAAGGTTGCAAACAAAATTTACAGTTTTGGGATCCTTATACCAATCAAGTAGAAATGTGCGCGCCTTTTCAAACTCTTGGCTATTATTTAGATAGACCAAATCTTTAACTCGATTGAATGCGTCTTGATATTTATCTTCAATAGTTTGTGTTTGAGAGATTGATTTTTTCTGTTCTTTGATAGCTTTTCTGTATTCCTCAAAAATATGTTGAAGAAGAAAATAGGATGCTCTATCGCCTTTTACTGCCAATTCTAGAGCTTCGGCAATGATCAATTGCAATTGTTCCGCATTTCCCTTCACGTTCAATGATGCTTTAAGATAGAGCATCTGGAGATAATCTTCCATTTTCTCTAGAGCTTCGGGATTGCCCATTTCAGCAGCTCTATGATAGTATTCAAAAGCTTTATGTTGCACATGAGTTTTTGTTGAAGAGGGTAGTGATGTGAGAGAGTCTAATTTCCTATCAAGACAATTCCCCATTTCAAGAAAGTTAGCTGAATGGATAGTGGATATTCCAAGGGAGTCTACCTGTTTTTCACATAAGTCTTGAAGATGATTCGCTTGAGTTTGGCGATTCCATTCGGAATGTAGGATTTTTCCAGCAAATAAACAGAGAAAAGTATAGCCAGCAATTTTTCCTGTTTTGTTCATATCCAACTTGGGAAATGTCTCTTTGCAATTTGAAACTGTTCTCTGAGTTAAATGTGAAGCAAAGGTTTTTAACGAAGAAATGCTGGAAGCTAATGGATACATTTTCTCTGATAATGCGCCATAACTTTGAACGACGGCATTTTTGAAAGAATGGCAATTGTTATAAAGATAAGAAGTTTTGTTTATATTCATAATAAGAACGATGTGTTTTTGTGAATTATTTTGAATCCAAAACATAGCCCACATTTCAGCGTCGACTATCTATCAAGCCTCTTTTATAAAGATTGGTTTTTTCATGCTCCGGCGATGATAGGCATACCAGCATAAAAGGATGGTTAAACCAATTGCCCAAATAATGGCTCGCGGAATATTCATGAAAGGATAGGGTTTTTGTGGTGGAGGTCCTAGGCGATCTCCTGGAGGCCAAATAATCCAGTAAGGTGCCCCTTGAAGATTGTTTTGAGGGACAAAACCGAATACACGGCTATCGGCGCTCATCGCATGGTTATCTCCTAGCACTAAATAATGCTTTTCGGGAATTGTCACACCGAATGTCCGGATGAAGTCAATATCAATTTTTCCGTCTTTAAGCGGTGGACCATAATCTTTAAAGGCAACGTAGGGGTTTTTTGCAGTGGATGCGGCTTGTCTTTCTTCCTCTTTTCGATGGAAAGCTATCAACGTCGGATCGTCTTTTTTGATGATTGGAGCGCCCATCAAATAAAGATCTCCATCACGGAAATAGGCATAACGATGAGGAAATAATAACTGGTTGTTTGGTCGAGGAGAATATGCGGCATTCATTTCAATTCCAAGATTGAAAAGCTTTTGCACATTATTTGGAGATTTACTGTAAATGGGATTGTCCTTTGAAACAGCAGTAGAAATGCCTCCCCAATGAATGGAAGAGGCCTTGCCAAAATAGAATTCATAAGTTCCATCAGGAACGCCAGGAAAACTTGGACTTCCCGGATAAAAACGTTGGTCGTCGAGGAGATAGCGTCTAGCTCTACCATCGCGAACCACAAAGCGAGCTGTATAGAGATTATCCATCAAGGCATCCAAATGGCGTTGCTGTAAAGGGATGACGGTTGAGTAGGATAATATGCCTATATTATATCCTGCGCCCTCACGTTGAATTAGCGGTTTGGGAAAGTTTAGGCTTGGAGTGTGGTGGAGTTGCAGGTAGAGTATTCCGTCGCTTATGCCTTCTATATTGCCAATCTGTTGTTTAAGTTCTTGTTTAGTGAGCAAACGTGCCATCGCGTAATTGCGAATTCCAAAAATATCACTATATGTTTCTATATGATTATGCGGACTCGTTTGAGCCAATGGCTGATCTTTCACCCATTCTTTGCCATTAAAAACTTCCCCTTCAATTTCTCCCTGCCTCGTAAAATTGAGTTTTCCCACATGTTGATGCATTTGATTGAGAAATACTATCTGATCGGAACCAGAGGTCATTTCACCTTCAAAAGATAAAAAAGGAACATATTCTAGTGTATGCATCCAAGGAGAATCTCTTAATTCAACCAACTCATTTCCATGGTTATCAATTCCATAAAGGCGCCCGCCATAAAAATAAATAGAGTCTCCAGGTTTCCCTAAGCAGCGTTTGATATAGCGTTTGGTGTAAGGAAAAATGCCAAAATAGGTTGTGTTGGTATCTCTTAAAGGGAGGTTGTCGCCTGAGAAAATTACGACGCTGGTTCGTTGGACTAGTTCGGGATCAAAATAAAAATGCTGTGTCTCTAATGGGACATTGATCCCAAAGGCTGTTTTCGTGACCGTCAAATGATCTTGTTCGCGAAAGGTGGGTCGCATCGATCCCGTAGGGATCTCATAAAGTTCGAACCACATTTGACGGACAACTGTTGCTATGATAAGCGCGAAAAGGAGTGCTAAGATAAGTTCCCATGCATATCCGAGAATCGTTTTTTTACAATGCGTCTCTGCAAATTGTTCGAGGCGAGAGGCGATTTGACTAGCTGACTCTTTCTCCTGATTCAAAATGGCTTGATCGAGCGAAGTCATTTCTCTTTCGACTGTTTCTAGTTGTGCGGGAGAAAGCTGCTTTCTTTTTTTCCGATAGCAGTTATATACCCACTTTAAGATGCTGCGAGATTTGCGCAAAGTATAAGGACGAGAGGATTTTTTCATTGATACCCTTTTCTAGTGAAGATCTAGAATATCATTAATGAAAAAGAAAATGCAATGACAAACCCGAATAGCTCTGGAATGACTTTATTACGCTTTTTGTTCGCATCTTTTTCCTAAACTGACTGGTGATAACGAGTTTTTTTGGGGAAACTTTGTATATAAATTGTGAATAAATTCAAAAGTATCTTGGGGATAAGAGAAAATAAAGAATGAATGAATATGATATCAAATGTTTTAAAAATAACATAAGTTATTTCTTATCAATGAGATAGGGAAATTTGATGAAAATCAATCTATTACAGCTAAGAAAAAAAGCTTGCAGTGAAAAAAATTGTCGATAACTCTTGATTGCTAGCGTTGAGCAACTTAAGTTTGAACCAACTTGCTACCTATGAAGGCAGTCAGATTCGAAATTATTTCTCTCTAGAAGCTCGCACTCTCGGCTCTGAAAAGAATTCGAATCTAATTCGTTTATAGGTAGCAAGTAGAGTTTTAAGGGATTCGGGCAGGAGAAAACAAGCCAGCCCCTGAATCTACGATGCGTACTTTCGCTTTCCCAACCATGCCATTGATTTGTAGCCAATAGGGAAAATAAGAGGGATATTTTTCATTTTCTCTAGGGATATAGACTTCAATCATTTTGCCAGAGAGCTCTGTGGCGTCTTTTGGCCAACGTGTTCGCCAGCCGTCAAATTGAACTCCTGGAATTGCCTTTCCATCCACGATCAGACGGGGTTGCCAGAGTGAGCGGCGATCGACTGAATCCGATAAAGGAGGGGGACCAATTTTTTTTCGTTCGTTTTCTGGAATGCGTTTAAGATGCAAGTTGAGTAGAGTGGAAAGAAAATTTTGAGATTGCGGTATTGTCACCCATTCATTTCTTGTGAAAGAAAATGCATGCTGGATGGTCCCAGAAGGAAATTCAATCGCATATAAAACCCAGCAGGTATTACCTGAAGCTCCTTTTTCGACCCATTCTCTCCAGGAAACGTTTTTGGGAATACGCGATATTGGAACAGTGATTTCCTCGATATAGAGCCGGCTAGGCTCTTTGCTGCGTATTAGCAAAATCGTGTAGTTTTTATTTTGAGTCGTTACAAGATAGTCTCCAGCCCTGGCACGGAGCAAATTATCGCGCAATAAAAGTTCATTGCCTTCAGCCCATCCAAAGCTAGGCAGAAGCAAACTTAGAAAGAAAAAAGAAGTCAAAAAAATCAAAACTTTGAATTTCATGCTGAACTATGTAAATTTATATTCCACTTTGATAAAATTGTAGTGACTAAGAAGATTTGCTACAAGTAGGGAAAAAAGGGAAAATTTCGATGGATACCATAAAAATATCTGGCCAAGTCCATATTGTTTTAAAGCAAGGCGATATCACAAAGGAATCTGCGGATATTATTGTCAATGCAGCGAATTCTTCAATTTTAGGCGGAGGAGGCGTTGATGGAGCCATTCATCGCGTTGCCGGAGAAGCTTTATTAAAAGAATGCCAAAAACTTCGCGAAAGTCAACATAAAGCGGGCTTATATGTGGGATGTAAAACTGGCGATGCTGTCATTACTAGAGCTGGAAATCTTAAAGCTAAACATATTATTCATGCCGTCGGACCAGATATGCGTCAAAATTTGCCCAATGGAGCTGAACTGTTAAAAAAAGTTTATCAAAAAAGCTTACAGTTGGCTGTAGAACAGGGCGCAAACTCGATCGTGTTTCCATCCATTAGTACAGGAATTTATTCTTATCCCATTCAAGAAGCAGCCAACGTTGCTTTAAAAACTGTTGCGGAATTTCTACAAACGCCTTGTACTTTGAAGGAAGTCCGTTTTGTTCTATTCACGCAGGAAGATTACAAGGTTTATCAAAAAGCTTTACAAACGTTGGAATCTTCTCAAGAGTGTAAATTATCTTGGTGCTACAAGAAGGGGCGTTCAGGCGTCTGATTTTGGTTTGTTGAGCATAGAGAGAGCCTGCTTATTTTCAGTTTCCATTTTTTCATAAAAGGTTATTTGCCCTTTGACATACCCAATCATCTTTTCTATAAGCTCTTCGGTTTGCTCATATCCCCTTATGGACTCTTGGAATATCTTTTCCCAAGCCTGCAACTGTTCTTCCGCTAAGTTTTGTTTTTGTTCATAAAGATTCAATAAATCTTCCTGAATTTGTGTCTTTTTTTCGAGTATACTTTCTGCTTGTTTACAAATATTTAACTTCATTTGTAAGCTTTCTATTTGCCCTATGGAATAATCAGTGACTGTTTTTAAGATAATTGGGAAATCATTAATGTAAGAAAAATGAACTCCAAATTCGGAGCGGAATCTTCGTTCTTCATCTTTTATTTTACTTGCTGCAATGGTCGATATATCTTCCTTGCTATTGCAATTCTGAATATCTATTCGGCCTGGAACTACTGGTAGGCATGGTTTCTTGCAAGACATGGCAATGGCGGTAAATGCTGTATCAGCGCAAATAGTTGTCTTCATGGTTTCAGCGATAGGTAGAGCCTGGCTGCAATTTCCATTCGTTATCAACATCTGGATATTTTCTAAATCTTGCTTACAGTCTTTCAAGCATTCTGACAGAATTCTGTCATTGCAATAGTCTTTATCGAGGAATTGGGCTACAGAAAATGTATTGGCGATGGTAATTTCATTAGAAATTCCAAGAACTTTCTGCCAACCATCTTGCGGAATGTTCAGATACAAATTTTTCGCAGCCATGCATAGTTCATCTTGCGTTCCTAATAGTTTTGACGGCACGTTAATGCGAAAACCATTAGGATTAAAATTTTGTTCGATATTAGAATTTCTTTGAAAATTGCTTAAAGCTTTGCCAGCAACTGCCCCTATGAGGATTAATCCTAGATAGCCGAGTTTTTTTAAATGTTTAAAACCCAACTTGCTATCTATGAAGGTTGTATTGGCAAGGGTAGGGTTTGCTGAAATAAATCGATGTATTGAAGGGATCTGCATTATTAAACCAAAAAAACAAAAAAATAATATAAAAGAGATATGGCAGTCAAGGCATTCTTGAGGATGATAAACAATGTATATGGATATTGCGAATAGATTTAATAAGAGGAATTTTGTATTTTAAGCGTATAGATTCCTGAGTGCTTCCTGTAATGCGGGAATGGCTTGGATTAAGAAAATAGTTCACAATTCAGAATCCTTAGAAATCATAATTCATATGTCGCAAGCTTATCTTTCACGTCTATATAAAGAATCATTAGCGTTATTAACGGATTTTTATCAAATCACCATGTCGTACGGTTATTGGAAAGCCGGTTTGGATAAGAAGGAAGCTGCTTTTCATCTCTTTTTTCGGAAACGACCTTTCAATGGAGGATTTACTGTTGTTGCAGGTTTGGAGAGCGTTATTGAATATCTGAAAAACTTTCACTTTGATTCTAGCGATTTGGCCTATCTTTCTGAATTGCGAGGTTCTGATGGAGAAAAACTCTTTGATCCAGCGTTTTTTGACTATCTTGCAAACATGAAATTTACTTGCGATGTAGATGCTGTTCCTGAAGGGAACGTAGTGTTTCCTTACGAACCTCTTATCCGGATACAAGGACCATTGATCCAATGCCAGCTGCTTGAAAGTCCTTTGCTCAACCTCATTAATTTTCCTACATTAATTGCTACTAAAGCCGCGCGTATGTGTATTGCCGCTCAGGGGGAACCTGTATTGGAATTTGGTTTGAGAAGGGCTCAAGGGATCGATGGGAGTCTTGCTGCCAGCCGCGCAGCTTTTATCGGTGGCTGTGAATCGACCTCTAGCGTATTAGCGGGCAAGCTTTTCGGCATTCCTGTGCGCGGAACTCATTCCCATAGTTGGATTATGGTATTCGATAATGAATTGGATGCTTTCCAAACATATGCGCGCGAACTTCCAAACAATTGTGTTTTTCTTGTCGATACTTATGATACCTTGGAAGCCGTCAAAAAAGTGATCGAAGTAGGAAAAAGTCTAAGGAAGCAGGGTAAAAAAATGCTTGGAATACGACTTGATTCCGGCGATCTTGCCCACTTAAGTATAAAAAGCCGCGAAATGTTAGATGCGGCAGGGTTTAAAGATGCGAAGATTCTTGCGAGCAATGAGCTTGATGAGACTCTTATTAACGATTTGAAGCGGCAAGGAGCTAAAATAAGCCTTTGGGGAGTGGGGACTAATCTGGTCACAGGATCCAGCCAGCCGGCCCTCGATGGGGTATATAAGCTATCCGCCATTCGCGATCCAGGAGGTCCCTGGAAGTATAAACTCAAGCTTTCCGAACAAATGATAAAAGTGTCCAATCCAGGTTTATTGCAGGTGCGTCGCTATAAAAGCGGAAATGAATATGTCGCTGATTGCATCTTTGACGAAAATGTCAGCGGCAAAATAATAGGCCGCATTGTGCATCCTTTAGATCCTACAAAGGAGAAGATTGTCAGAAATGACTGGAAATTTCATGATCTTCTCGTCCCTATATTTAAAAGGGGGGAATGCCTATACTCTTCGCCATCATTGAGAGAAATGCAAGCGGCTAGCCAAAGGGAATTGGGACATTTTTATGAGGGGATTAAACGTTTTATCAATCCTCATGAATATATGGTGGGGATGGAGAAAAATTTATACAAGCTAAAGGTAAATTTGATTCGAAATATTCGAAGCGGAAAATCTCATAATTTCATTATGTCTGATGAAAAAGTGGAAGTTTGAACATTTTTTCAAATTTTTTGTCTAAAAGTAAGTGGAATCTATCAAGAATGTTGTTGCTGCATGAAAAAAAGAAAAAATGCTCTTATCCTCGTTGACCTTCAAAATGACTTTTTCCCTGGAGGAGCGTTGCCAGTTTCAAAGGGAAATGAAATTATTCCTATCATCAATAAATTGGTTTCTTATCCCTTTGATCATGTTTTAGCGACGAAAGATTGGCATCCTCCAACGCATGGAAGTTTTGCTAAAACCCATGCAAAACAACCGGGTGAACGCATTAAGCTTGCTGGATTGGAACAAATTTTATGGCCGGTCCATTGTATTCAGGAGACAAAGGGTGCGGAGTTTTCTCCGGGATGGGATGCAAGAAATGTGGAAAAAATCTTTTACAAGGGAACAGATCCCTTGGTGGATAGTTATAGCACTTTTTTTGATAATGGACACATAAAGTCAACAGGTCTTGCTGATTATCTCCATTCGAAGAATGTGAAAGATGTCTATATTGCTGGGCTTGCGACAGATTATTGCGTTAAATATTCTGTTTTGGATGCCTTAGAGCTAGGTTTTAAAGTATATGTTGTTGTTGATGGTTGTCGTGGAGTGGATTTGAAAGAAGGCGACAGCAGAAGAGCCATGGAAGAAGTGCATCAAAAAGGTGCAGAAATGCTCTCTTCTGTGAAGGTCTTAGAAAAATTAGAAGACTCTCTCATTGAATCTCGGGGTGGTGGGATTTGAACCCACGGCCTCTTCGTCCCGAACGAAGCGCGCTAGCCAAGCTGCGCTACACCCCGAAAGGCTGATGAGAGATTTTACTAAGTTGAGATTTACTCAACCAGATGATTCTGCAGAGAAATGTCCTTTTCATCTGCCGTGCTGCTAGAGTTTTAGTGATAAGGAGCTTCAAGATGTGGAAAGCGACACCCGAGGGAGTGGTCATCTCGGTGAAAGTCACTCCAAAGGCCCACCGAAATGCCATCCTAGGATGGGAAAACGGCGAACTGAAGATTCGCGTCGCAGCCCATCCGGAAAAGGGGAGCGCCAATGAGGAGCTCCTTATTTTTTTGTCTAAGGAACTCGGCATAAGCAAAAGCCAAATCAAACTTGTCAGCGGATCCACTAGCCGCCATAAACGGATTAATCTCGGGAAAGTGGATGTCCAACGCCTCGACCTATTGCTGCCAAAGCCTTAGTTGGATTTCAAGGGAAGAAGCTCTTAAAAAGCTGTTTTTTTTCTCATTTTGTTGATTTTCAGGCTATCTTTATAATGTCTTAATTTTTGTCATCCATCTTTAAACCCAACTTACTACTTATTGTAAATTTTGTGTTCAATAAATCCATTCAAATTTAAAATGCTAGTTTCAACAAAAAAGGAGTCGTTCTCTATGAATTCGCTAGACAACATTCTCAATCGCATGGATGACTGGAGCCAACCTGTCAATCTCCATACAGGAGCCACACAAGGTTTCAATAAAAGACACATTCTACCACGCATCGTAAATGGAACCTGTGCTCTTCCGACTGAAGTCATTGCTGTCGTTGAAAATATATTTTTAACTCCTATCACTGCAGCAAGCTCGGTATTAAAGATTGGTGTAAAAGGTCTTGCATGGATTTCAGGATCGGAAACTTTGGAAAAAGTCGATCAAAAGCTTCCTGGAGTAACAGATTTTCTCAAAACTGTTGCGAATGTGATCCGTTATGCGATTGGAGCGATTTCTACATCAACCTTAGGATTTTTTTCTCCATCGCTCAACTTTAAGTTTCATACTTCAGTTTTGGGCATTGTCGTCAATCGCAGAGAGGCGTTTGTCAAAGCAGCCCTTGAGGAAGAAGAAGCCAGAAAGGCGGCTGAATTGGCTAAGAAGATCGCTGATGAGGCAGAAGCTAAGTTGAAAGCCGCTCAAGAAGCAGAAGGCTGGAATGTTTTAGAAGAAGTCGCTCAAGCTTATGAGGCGATTCAAGAGGCTGATAAAGAAAAAGAAGCCGAAGAAATTCTCGAAGATATTAAGCCATTCTTTGAAAAAGCCGAAGAAGATATTCAAACGATAGAAGAAAATAATGAAGCTGAAATAGCTTATGATGAAACTAAAATGGATAATGAGGCCGAAGATATTGAAGAGGCTCCAGAGGAATTTGCAAAAGATGTCGAAGAAGCCATTGCTCCTGAAAAATCATATTTGGAAAGACTCGGTAATGTCCTTACGTTCGGTTATTTCTTTAACGATACGAAGTCTGAAGCTTACTAAAACCTAACTTGCGCTTTCTAAGAAGTTATGAATTTGATGTCCCTATGTTCTTTTCGTCATAGGGACATTTTCTTTTCTCATTGCCAAGAAAAGCCAGCTTAAGCATGATCCAACTCTAGTGCCAGGAATTCTTATGTTCCGGCTTATAACGTCTGTGTATTTCTCTAAAAAATGAAATTTTATTCTAAGGAGATTGATCATGTCCCCACTCAATCGGCTAATGAATCATACGGTTGAAATGACATCTTCAGATTCCTTTTTTAAAAAGCAAATCGCCTCAAGAGTTTTGATGATTGCGGGTGGGATACCTCTCGAAGTCCTGGCAATGGCTCAAAATTTGATTAAACTTCCCTTTGAAGCTGCGACCGCAGCCATCAAACTTCCTTCAAAAGTCGCAAATTTTTGTCTGAGATCCAAAACTCTCAAAGAATTTGAAAGGGGCTTATCCGGTCCATTTGATGTGATTAAGACAGCTCTTAAAGTCGTTGGATATGCCATTGGGACCTCATTCACAGCAACTTTTGGATTTTTTAGTCCGAGTATGAATTTTAAGTTGCATGTGAAAATGCATCTCATACGCAATGAAAAGGCAGAAACTAAACGCCTTCATGCTGAAACGGAAGCAGCGAGATTGCGCGATGCCCAAGAAAAATCGATGCAGGCACATATTCAAAATCTTGTCTTTGCGATGCGTTTGCAGGTGGCTGAAAAAGAGCGCAAGATAGCTCAAGAAGCTGAAAAGCGAAAAGAAGAGCAAGATGTCGTTTATCATGAAGCGAAACTTGAAAAAAGTGAAGGTAGCATTCAGCAAGCGGATTTAGAATCTGAAGAGGTTCGTTTAAGGCAAGCTGTTGAAGAGGCTATCTCTAAAAAGATAAAGGAAGACAGCTTGAAAGCTGCTGAAGCGACACCAGAGGAAAATTCTCTAAAACTTGCGAAACCTGTTTCAGATAAAACGTTGGCAGAGAAATCCGTAGAAAAAGTTCAAGATGTTGATAACTTTTTTTCAAAATGGCTTCCAAAAAAATGGAAACCTGCATAGCAAGTCGTTACCAAAGTTGCGAATTCCTTGGTAGTCTGCTATACTGACATTTTGTTTTTTTAGGAGAGAGATATTCTATGTATAAACATTTTTTCATAGCCCTTTTTTGGATGAGCTTGGCTACATTTCAAGTATTTTCCCAAGAAGAAAAAACAAAAGAAGCCACTCCGGCTCCAGGAAAGAAAAAAGAATCATTCACAGATGAAGTGTCGGTGACAACGCATAGTATAAAAATTGATGGCATTGAAATTCCCTATCTTACTGTTGCAGGAACACAAGTATTAACCGGCGAAGATGAAGAAGAGGCCAAGGCAGGGATTTTTTATGTTGCTTATACAAGAACTGATATTGAAGATGTAAGAAATCGTCCGATCACGTTTTGTTTCAATGGTGGGCCCGGCTCTTCATCCGTTTGGTTGCATTTGGGCATATTTGGACCAAAACGCGTGGATATTAATCATGAAGGCAAAGAAGCTAAGTTGCCCTTTCGTTTACTGGAAAACCCCTATTCGATGTTAGATGTGACTGATTTGGTTTTTATCGATCCCATTTCTACAGGGTTTAGTAGAGCCTCTTTAGGAGAAGACAAGAAGTATCATGGCGTTGAAGCAGATATCCAATCTGTGGCTGAATTTATCCGCTTATATATTACGCGGAATGGACGGTGGGAATCTCCGAAATTTTTGGCAGGGGAGAGTTATGGAACGACAAGGGCTGCAGGATTAGCTTTGGAGTTGAATGATACGCATTATATTCATCTTGATGGAGTCATACTCCTTTCATGCGTATTGAATTTTCAGACAATTAGATTTGTCTCGGGGAATGACTTGCCCTATGTGCTTTTCTTGCCCACATATGCGACAACAGCACTTTACCATCATCGTTTAGCTGAGGATTTGCAGAAGGATGTGAAGAAGACCATGGCAGAAGTGCAAGACTTTGCGCTTACTGAATATGCAACAGCATTAATGTATGGGCAGAATCTTGATCCAGAAAAGCGGCAACAAGTTGTTGAAAAGTTGGTGGCATATACAGGACTTTCTCGCGAATTTATTGAAGATAATGATTTGAGAATTAATATTTTTCGATTTGCCAAAGAATTATTACGCGATGAAAAACGTACTGTTGGACGTTTTGACAGTCGCTTGAAGGGGATTAATTCAGATGTTTGCAGCGATGTGTTTGAGTTTGATCCTAGCTTTGAAAATATTGTGGGACTTTTTGCGGCGACATTCAATGATTACGTGCGCAGGGATTTGCTGTGGAAGAAAGATGATGAATATAAGATTTTGGCGGATGTGTGGCCATGGGATTATGGGACAGCAACAAATCAATATCTTGATGTTGGCGAGGATTTGCAGGAAGTGATGAGCAAGAATACTAAGTTGGAAGTTTTTGTTGCTAGCGGGTATTGCGATTTAGCCACGCCTTATTTTGCGACGGAGTATACATTTTCGCATTTGGGATTGGACCCCTCTTTGAGGAAGAATGCTGTGATTAAGGAGTATGAAGGCGGGCATATGATGTATTTGTATCATCCCACTTTAGTGAAGATGAAAGCGGATTTAGCAAGTTTCATTAAGGGGAGAGTTTCCCGGCCCTAATTACAAAAAGAGAGGCGAAAATTTCTTGATTAGAGGGGGCTTTCTTGTTATGATAGTCCCTTTTCTTTGAGGGGCAATAGCTCAGTTGGTTAGAGCAGCGGACTCATAACCCGCTGGTCCTTGGTTCAAGTCCAAGTTGCCCCACTTTTTATCCATCATCCATAAGCACTTGTAAGTACGATTCAGCTTGAAATAAAATCTTGTATCAAGCTAATTTTATCACTTGCGGTGCAAATTCGGTGCAGTGAAGAACAATCTTAACAAGCACTATCCAGCCGCTCAAACTATAACTCTTATGAGGTTTGAGCAATGTCCATCTATAAACGTAAAGATCGAAACGGCAAAGTCACTGGCTGGCGAGTTGTTATTCGCCTTAAAGGCTATCCCACTGTTTGTAAAGAATGTGAGAGAAAAGAAGAAGCCATTGATTGGAAAATAAATACTGTACGAGCAATTAAAGCTGGCCAATTTCAATTTGAGCGACATAAAATTCAGCGTACATTTTCTGATCTCGTAGATCACTTCAAACAAAGCGGTGCATTAGAGCATCATCGTTCTGCAAAAGACACAATCCGTCATTTGGAGTATTGGAAATCTCGTCTTGGAGAATACGCTCTTGTTTATTTAACACCCGAGCGATTAGGCAAGGAAAGACTACTTCTTATTGATACTCCTACCCCTCAAAACACTAAAAGGTCTTCAGCTACAGTTAATCGTTATATCGCTTCATTATCCGCATGCCTCACCTATGCCTGTCGCCAACTTCGCTGGATGGATGATAACCCTTGTTTTAATCTAATCAAACTGAAAGAAGGTTCTGCAAGAGACCGTGTATTAACTCAAGATGAAGTTCAAAGACTTTTCATGGCTTGTCGCGAAAGTCGAAATGACTACCTCTATTGCATTGTTCTTCTAGCATTTACAACAGGAATGCGACAGGGAGAAATTTTGAATCTAGCTTGGAATCACGTTGATTTAGAAAATCGGTTGGCTCATCTGAAAGAAACCAAAAATGGAACAGCGCGTAGCGTACCTCTTGTGGATGCAGTTGTTAACGAATTAAGTAGGCTTTCGAAAATTCGAAATCCAGCTAAAAGCCTTGTTTTTGCAAGCAAAACAGCTTTTGGAAAAATTGATATCAATAAAGCCTGGAATGAAGCCCTTAATCGAGCTAATATTGAAGGCTTTGTTTTCCATAGCATTCGTCATCACTTTGCCACCCTTGCAGCGCGCGCAGGGGCTAGCAATTTGCAACTCAAAACAGCCTTAGGACATAAAACTTTACAAATGCTTGAACGCTATACCCATTTAGACGCTCAATCCACACGCCATCTGAGCGAAAAAGCCGAAGAACAGTTTGAGGTTGCGAATCATGAATAGTCAGAAAGAAACACTAAAAATAATACCATTCCTTAAGGAGAGTCATGAGATCAAAACGTAAAAACTTACCAGCTAAAAACATCAGTAAAACTCCTAAGATCAAGAGCGATTTAATAGAAGATTTACGCCAAATTATTGAAAAAACTCGGCAATCTATCGCCACTACGATCAATGCCAGTCTTACAATTCTTTATTGGCATGTAGGAAATCGCATTCGCAAGGAGATTTTGGAGGAGGAAAGAGCAGAGTATGGCAAAAAAATTATTGCTAACGTTTCAACACAATTAGCATCCGATTATGGCAATGGATTTAATGAAAAAAATTTAAGGCGAATGATGCAGTTTGCAGAGGTTTTTCCTGATGAGCAAATTGTCGTATCGCTAATACGACAATTGAGTTGGACTCATTTTATTGCCTTGATTCCACTTAAGGAGGCTACCAAACGCGATTTCTACGCTGAAATGTGTCGGATAGAAAGATGGAATGTCAAAACTCTAAGAACTAAAATTGACTCAATGTTGTATGAGCGTACAGCACTATCTAAGAAACCAGAACTTGTAGCGGAAGCAGAGATAGAAAATTTGCGTAAAGAAGATCTTCTTACTCCCAATTTGGTTTTCAAGGACCCCTATTTTCTAGAATTTCTGAATCTTAATGATCGATATTTAGAAAAGGATCTCGAAGATGCCATTATGCGTGAACTTGAGCAGTTTTTACTGGAGCTAGGGGGAGGATTCAGCTTTCTTGCCAGGCAAAAACGCATTGTAATAGATGGAGAAGATTTTCATATTGACCTTCTCTTTTTCCATCGAGATTTAAAACGAATGGTTGCGATTGAATTGAAGCTAGGGGACTTCAAACCAGGGTATAAAGGACAAATGGAACTCTATTTACGCTGGCTAGATAAATATGAACGTCGTCCTGGAGAAGAAGCCCCTTTAGGATTGATTCTTTGCGCTGGCAAAAAGCAAGAACGCATTGAACTATTAGAACTAGATCGTTCAGGCATACATGTTGCAGAATATCTGACAGCCTTGCCTCCTAAGAAAATATTACAAGAAAAACTACATAAAGCTATTGAGCATGCTCGGCATCGATTTGAAAACCAATTAGGAGTGGATTTGTGAATATACCTGCTGCTGAACGTCTATGGCAAGCTGTTGAACAGCTGTGGATTAGAATTGATGAACATTGTGAAAAACTTAAAAGTAGTCCTCTAAAATTGGGAACTTGCACTGTGAATCCAAAAAGATCAGGAATTGGGTTACCTACGCCTTCAATACAACTAGAACTAGAAAATCAAGCGCAAAAATACTTTGAGGTTTTCGACGATATTGAAGGATTTTATTTCCAATACTGGACTCCCCCTAAGCTTCCGATTATAGATGGACTGGAAGTGTCTATCGATGATTATCAAATGATTTACGAAGTTCCCTTGTATGACGATGCATGGGGACAAAGAACGCTTGCACGATGCTTAGTTTTCTGCCCTGATATTTCAGAATTTCTTACTGTCAAAGAGTGGTTTGTTACCCAAATTGAAGCAATAAGATTCACTCCAGTTTTGCATCAAAATATTCAAGAATCAATACAGCTAAACCAGATCAAAAGAGACTTATCCGAAAATCCACTATTGTTTTTTGAATCTTTTGTAAACCAATATATTTTGAGAGATCCCAGCTTAGAGATGTCTTCAAAAGACAGAAAAAAACACCAACAAGAAAGGAAATGGCGAATCCTCTACCCCGAGGTGATTTCAATATTTGAAAAACAAAGTACTACACTTCAGAAAGCCTATATTGAATGCAGGAAAAAAGCTCCGCAAACAAGAGATCCTAAGATAAAAGCGTTGCTATGGGCATTTGCTGCACATCTAGAAGGTAAGCTGATTGCGGGATCTTCTCTACCAGATGACTTAAAGCATACTGTGATTAATGAGATACAGCAAGTTTGCAAATTCAAAAAGTCAAATAAGTATCAAGCAGCTCGAGCAACTCTTGTATTAAGCGATGTAGAGTGTGGACAATTTTTATACTTGCTATTGCTAGAATTTGGAAATGCTCCCAAAAAGAGGCAAAAGCTAGGGGAGATCCTTTTGTTCATTTGGCTTTGTCAAAGCGCAGCGTTTTCCGATGTAAAGCTTACGATTGAGGAACTTCTATCTACACGCGTAAAGGACTTTAATCCAAAAGAGCTTACAGTAAAAATTAAAGATAATGAAATTCATATTAACGGTGGATATGCTGACATTCTTAGTATTTGGACAGATTCAGCAGAAATAAAAAATCAGTCTAAACTATTCCCTAGTTTGACCTATGACAATCTTGAAAAACAAATAGGCAAGCTATCTAAAAAATTTTGGGGCATTGAATGTAAATTGATAACAAAAGATTTCCTCTCCAAAGTACATGTAGTAGACTTTGCTAGAATTTCGATGGAACTGAGAAAACAAATAGACATGCAAGAGCAGCTCCTCAAAAATTCTCCCTATAAAATTGATTCGCGTATTATTAAAAAACACATCCTCGAAGCATTTAATCGCTAAACATTCATAATCAGACAGATACAGAATATTTTTCGCATCCCCCCTCAAATCTCCGAATTTTTTTTCGACCTGTACGACAAAATTTGCTGAAAATAGTCCAATAACGTTCGTAATTAATCAACAACGTGCATTAGCACTCAGGAGAACATTATGAGCGAGAGTCCTAAGTATTTATCATGCAAACAAGTTGTAGAAAATGGCAAATACCCATTTTCAATGGCTATGCTGAGGCACTACCTGCTTCATCGACATAAAAACAAACTAGATAAAGCAGTCAGAAAAATTGGTAAACGCCTTTTTTTAAGAAGTGATTTGCTGGATTTGTGGATTGATGAGCAAGGCTCTAAAGGAGGTTCTCTATGATTTCTAAATTAGACGCTAAAAGCATTAAAGAATCGATTGAATCACAAGAGTTTTACTTGCGAGAATTAAACTTAGATAGATTTGGACATCGTTCAGGACAATGGGCTGTAGCAGGCCTATGTCCCTTTCATGATGATCGCAAAGCTGGATCATTTCAGATTAATATTATTTCTGGTGCTTTTAAATGCTGGTCGTGTGCAGCAAGTGGAGGCGATGTCATCGCCTTTGTCATGCAGAAATACAATCTGTCATTTAGAGAAGCTCTCGACTGGTTAGTAAAGCTTGGGGGTGGACTATGATTCCAGACTCTACTTTACAAGAAATTAAGCAAGCACACCCAGGTTATGTTGCCCACTGGGTGTACTATGAGCATGGTACCCCTACCATGATTGTCGCTCGTTATAATAAAAATTCTTCAGCAGAAAAGAAAGAAAAATTTTTCGACCAATGGCACTTTCAAGCGAGTTGTTGGAGTCATGGAATTTTGTCAGGAGCACTGCCTCTATATGGACTGAATTCTCTCTCATACGAGTCTACATTCAGAGCAATTTTAATCACAGGTGGCGAAAAATGTGCGGCCGCATTGCATCAAGTGGGTTTAGCTGCGGTTACAAACTGTTTGGGAGAATCATCTGTCGATAGAAGCGATTTTAGCTCTCTTCGCATTTTTAACCGATTTATCATTCTAAGAGATAACGATTCAGTAGGAATTAAATTTGCTCGGAAGATCGCATCTCAATTGCTGAGAATTGTTGAGAATGCTGAAATTTTTGTATGCAATCTTACACCCGATATACCTAAAGGAGATGTAATTGACTGGATGCAAGGATATCCCCTAAGAGGACGCTTTTGGGACGGTTTTAGACCGTTATCTGATACAGAAATTGCTTTTGTAAAAACAAGCTTATGTCAAGAAATTGAAAAAACAAAAGTTCTAGTTCAAAAGTGTCCAGAAATAAAGTTTCAACCTGATTGCATGCTTTTTGATGGAGAGCCCCAACCATTAGAAGAACAGATGTTATCTGTACCACCTTTTCCTCTTGATTGTTTGGCTACACCGCTTGCAGAATATTGTCGGATCAGATCAACACAAAATTGTTTGCCACCCGACTTTACCGCGACAGCATTTTTAGGAGTGTTTTCTGGATTGATAGGAAAATCTCATCAACTTGAGATGCGGCCAGGCCATGACTGGGTTGAATCAGCAAACCTATGGGGATTGATTATCGGCAACCCAGCTTCACTTAAAAGCCCAACGATTAAGTCTGTGAGCAATCTATGTTTAAAGCCGCTCGATGAAAATGCAAAACTGGTTTTTGAATCTGCAATGCGAGAGCATAAGACATCTCTAAAAGATGCTAAGAAAAACCAAACTGATTTTGATGAACCAGAACCTATTCGTAGAAGATTTCATACAGATGATCCTACTGTCGCATCCCTAAAAAAGCTTTTTTCAACTAATCAAAGAGGTATTTTATTGCGAAGTGATGAAGCATCTGCACAACTTCAAAAATTCGATAAGGATGGCTGTGAGGGTGATCGAGCTTTCTTTTTGAGTTGTTGGTCAGGTCAAGAAACCTATCATGATGATCGCATGACGCGAGCATCTCTTTTAGATTTATCTCTTTGTTTAGCTTGGATGGGAGGTATACAACCTAATACCCTTAGGCATCATTTGCAGCAGGTAACGCATGCAAGTAAAGGCAGTGATGGTTTGATGCAACGGTTCCAACTCATCTGTTATCCTATCGTTGATCAGGAATTTAAAGATATTGATATCCAAATTCCAGCAGAGTTAAAAACTGAGATCACAAAATTAGCAGTCGATTTAGATCGTTTGTGCACAGGTCAAAAAATTCTCAGCTTTGGATACGAGGCTCAAAAAGCCTTTGTCAATTGGTATGTGCAACACCAAAACTTAACAAGGAAAGAAGACGAAGAATATTGGCAGAGCCATTTGGGAAAAATTCCTAAACTTATTGGCTCTCTTTGTATTCAGCTTCATCTTATTGACAACATCAAGAGAGGGATACATTCTGATGAAATTTCTCTATCCATTTTCGAAAAAGCCTTACGTCTTGCAGAGTATTATATAGCGCATGCTCGTAAGACATACACAAGCATTGAATCTCGCGCATTAGCAAATGCTAGAAAGATTTTTAAGATGATTCGTTCAGGTAGGCTTCAAGAACGTTTCAAAGCAAGTGATATTTATCGAAATTGTAGCTGTGCATTGAGAGAGCCTGAAGTAACGCATGCAGCATTAGAATATTTGAAAGAATACAAAATTGTTGCTCTGGAAAAGCAAATTGGTGGGATGGGTCGACATTCTAGTGAGTGGGTTATTCATCCAACACTTCAAAAGCTATAATTATAGGTACCGAAAAAACCGAAAGAATTGAGTTTATGCGGTTTTTTCGGTAATCCCCAACACAATAGGAGAAAATATGACCTCAGAAAAACAGCTAGATGCAAATCGTCAAAACGCTCTTAAGTCAACAGGGCCTGCGAGCATTGAAGGCAAATCACGTGCGAGTAAGAATGCTATTAAACATGGTGTACTTTCAAAAGATCTTGTAGTTTCAGGAGAAAAAACCTCAGAATATCAGGCATTTCATCAGAATCTTATTGAAGCATTTCATCCAGAATGCGCTATAGAGGCTTTATTAGTGGAAAAAATTGCCTGTCTTGCTTGGCGACAAAGAAGAGCCATTCAAGCCGAATCTTCATTATTTCATAAGGGCTTATCAAACGAATGGAACCGCAAAAGTCTTGAAAGTTTTTTTCAAGGTCGAGAGGGCGGTTGTCTTCAAAATCTTTCAAGATATGAAGCAAATATTGAAAAAAACTTCTATAGAGCTTTGCATCAGTTAAAGGAGTTACAGAAAGTCAGAAAAGAAGAGTTGTTAACCCCTCTTGAAAATGGGTTCGTTTGGTAAATTCTCAATCGTTTTTTACTGGAATTCCCTGGTATTTCCCATTATACTGCTTGCAGATTTAGAAAAAGGAGTATTCATGACAACATTAAGTAAATATTCCATTCTATTAGCAATGACTTTTGCTTCGTTAAGAGATCATTCCGATGAGCCACTCAAATCAATATTCATGCAAAACAGTTTTGATTGAAACCAAAAAAATGGACGAAACAATGGTAAGAATGAAACATTTAAAAAATCCTGAAAAGATTCCACCGACAATGGAGCAGATTTTTGAAAGTATTGTGAAATCCATAAATGCCTTTTGTAAAGAGCATCTAAATGAGGAATATGCTTCACTTTTACGTAAGCTAGCTGCCACTTTATGCCGAAAAAAACCATCGCCGTTATTACATGGGAATTTACAAACATGGATTGCTGGGATGGTTCATGCAATTGGGATGGTTAATTTCGTGTTCGACCGCTCTCAGAATCCTTATTTAAGCTCGGGCGACCTATGTGCTGCATTTGGTTTGGCACAATCTACAGTGTCTAATAAATCTAAGCAAATTCGAGACATGCTTAAAATCACCCAATTTGACGTGAATTGGACATTACCAAGTAGAGTAGAAGATAACCCTCTTGCATGGATGATCTCAATTAACGGTTTTATTGCTGATGCAAGACATCTACCTTTAGAAATTCAAGCAGAAGCTTTTCGTAAAGGTTTGATTCCCTATGTTCCTGGAGGAAATCCATAAGCACTGCTATCGATTAACGATGTTAGCATTTGACTCCCTTCCTTTTACCGATCAGACAACGACATTGATCTCAATATGATTAACCTGGTAAACTCTTTGTTTCAATCGATAAGGTTTTTATGTTTAGTTGTTTAAAATATTTAATGTTTGTTATTTTATTTTTTAATTCTCTTCAAGGCGAGAATTATTCTTATTCAGATCTTTTAAAGGAAAGCCAGCCTGAACAAATAAAAGCTCTACATGAAGTAAGCTCTTTTCTCAACTGGAATGAAGATACTCAATTTCAATCGCTTGAGGGTGGGTTGACCAGAGCCAAAGTTTACTCCTTTGAACTTCAAGGAAAGAAATATGTTCTTCGTTTTTTAGCCTTAATACCAAGTCATTCAAAAGAAATGCGACAAAATGAAATACAAGCGCTGAAGATTGGCAACAAACTTGGAATTGCTCCCGAATGTGTTTTTTCAGATCAAGAAGCCGTCTTGATGGTCATGCCTTTTATCCAAGGACACCCACTACATCACGCAGACAATTATCAGCTATCACATCTTGGCGAGATGGTAAAAACACTACATAATTATTCCGATTCATACCCGGCAAGATACTCTTTAAAAGACAGAATAACACTGCATTATCAAAAAGGTATCAAATTTGGTATTGCCTATCCCACTGGTTTTGATCAAGAAGTTCAGAATGTATTGAGCAAGACTTCTTCACGTTTGCTTATGCCTTCTCATGGCGATCTAAATCCGTCCAATATTTTAGTTGACGAATCTTGTAATGGTATCAACATTATTGATTGGACGACTGCGACATTGGAAGATCCTTTTTTTGATTTAAGCTTTTTTTGCTTACTTTCTAATTTATCGACTCTCCAAGAAGAGGTGTTTTTAGAAGCGTATTTTGGAAGAAAACCTTCGGAAGAAGAGTATAAGATCCTAAGAGAAGAAAAGGCAAAAGTCTGTTTGTTAACGGCTACAATCTGGCTTCGGTTTTCTGAAACATTTGAGGAGGTGGCATTGCCCCTTGAATCACGTATTGCAGCTTTGGATGCCGAGCTGTATTCACCTGCTCTAAAATCAATTCAAGATTACTTGGGAGAGGGAATTGTTGTTGACCTAAATACTGCCCCAAAATCTGCTATTAGATCTTATGCCCTCAGTTTCTATAAAGCTTATCTTGAAGTCCATAGAACGGGTAAGCCGACTTACAATCCTGCTTTGCTGAACGAATTAACGTTGATGTGTGAGAAGGATCAAGAAGCAAGACTTAAGGCCATAGATGCAGGAAGTCTAGGTTCCGATGAAGAGAAGAAAATAATAGAAAAAATTGATCAAGAACATCTGCCTCGCCTGAAAGCTATTGTTGACCAATTCGGATGGCCAGACTTTTGGACTGTTGGAACAGAAGGTGCTGACAAAATGTGGCTATTAGTTCAGCATTGTGATCAAGACGTGGAATTTCAGAAAGTCTGTTTGATATTACTTCAAGCAGCTGTTACAAAAGGAGATGCTCCTAAGCGGCATTTGGCTTATCTGACAGATCGTGTTTTGGTAAATGAGGGAAAACACCAGATTTATGGCACTCAAGCTCAAATTATCGACGGACAAATTTCGCTCTCCCCTGTAGAAGATCCCGATCATTTAGACCAGCGAAGGCAGGCAATGGGGCTAAGTCCTATTGCTGAATATCTTGCCCTTCTAAAAGAAGTTTATAATTTGAACAAGTAATCCACATGCAGCAACTTAACACGAGGTCTTATGACACATTCTCTTTCACGACTAATTATTTGCCTTCTCCTTGCTTTACCATGTTACGCCTCTTCCTCAGAAGAGAATTTCCTTCTAATTGATGGAATCTCAAATGAAATAGTCATGGAGTTTGGGCCTAATATCAATAGGCAGATGAGTCCTTGTTCCACCTTTAAGATCCCTTTGAGTTTGATGGGATATGATGCAGCAATTCTGGAGGATGAGATAAATCCAGTCTGGAATTTTCAAGAAGGTTACGATGATTGGTTAATATCATGGAGAAGCCCTCAATCTCCCTCTTCTTGGATGAGACATTCCTGCGTTTGGTATTCTAAGATGTTAAGTTTGAAATTGGGACTGGAAAAGGTTCAAAATTACTTAACTTCTTTTGAGTATGGCAATCAGGACATGTCAGGCGGATTGGCCGAGCCAGGTCCATTAAATCCCTTTTGGATAAATTCTTCTGTGAAAATTTCCCCACAAGAACAAGTTGGTTTTATTCAAAAGATGATTCAAGGTAAGCTTCCAATTTCAACTAAAGCTCTTCGAATGACCAAAATGATCTCTTTTAAAGAAGAGTTAACAGAGGGCTGGAAATTGTTTGGAAAAACAGGGTGGAGTGGTTCTGATATCACAAAAGATGGAAAAACTTTAGAGCATAGTTGGTTTGTAGGATGGATAGAAAAAGATCATCATTTTTACCCCTTCGCATATCTTATCCGTGAAGGAAAGATCAATCTCGATGCACGAATTCCGAGAGTCAAACGTTTATTGGTAGAATCAGGTGTGATGAACGGAGCTTCAATCGATTAGAAAGGTAATATTGCCCCCTGCAATATCTCATGGTGGTCCTGTGGTGCACAGATGGTGCACCAACTTACCTATTGCACCATCAAAATCCAGCAGAATTCAATAGCATTTTCTTCTTAAATCCCTTATCATCTTACTCATAGCGGTTGGATGGTAATGGGTAATATGGAAGGCGACCGCCCTCATAACCCGCTGGTCCTTGGTTCAAGTCCAAGTTGCCCCATTTTTTCACTTCTTGCTTACACATATGCTTAACCGCATTTTTCCTTCGCCTGACTCCATTCCCATAACAAAAAATAGCATTATGTCAGAACTTTTGTCAGGAATCTACTCCTTTTACTCTTATTGTCAAATTTGCACGCCTGATCACTCTTAAACGGTCTGATTAGTGCTAAAATTGGATGAACAAGAGGGGTAATTGTGTTATCGTGACAACATTCGAAAGTGAAAATGTTGAGGTTTGCAATGAGCACACTGACAAGTCAGCAATATTGGAATAGCGTCGGATCCCAAAAAGAATTTGAAGACCCCCTTTATCTTGAAAAACTGTCACCTTTTTTAAATTCAGAGTCTAAAATTATAGAATATGGCTGTGGCTATGGTCGCTTGATGCAAATATTAAAAGCAAAAGGATACAACTGCCTTAAAGGATTTGATTTTGCTCAAAGTATGATCGAACGTGGGAAACGCACCAATCCCCATCTAAACCTTAACCTCCTAAAAGAATCAGGTAAAATTCCCTGCGATAATGAATCTATTGATGCTGTGGTTATGTCAACAGTTCTTTGTTGTATGATTGACCCAACCGAACAAAAGAAATTACTGGAAGAGATCTGGAGAGTGCTTAAGAATAAGGGCATTATTTACATTTCTGATTTTTTAGTTTGCGATGACCCAAGATATAAAAATAAGTACTCTGAGGGCTTTCAAAAATTTGGTAAATGGGGTGTTTACACTACAACTGAAAATCTTGTTGTACATCATTTGATGACACAAAATGTGTTTGAACTTTTGAAAAACTTTGATATTCAATGGTTTGAACAGTTTGATTTTAAAACAATGAATAACAATCCAGCTAGAACCTTTCACTGCATAGGGGTGAAGAACTTAGATTTGAGGTCATAATGAAGTCATTAATTGCAGTCAGGCATGTTGATTTTGAAAATTTAGGGAGTTGGGAAGACGTTCTCACAAAAGATTATAAAATTAAATACGTAAACGTTATAGAAAACGACTTCTCCACTCTAAAAAATGAGAGTATTGATCTATTAGTGATTTTGGGCGGCCCTATAGGCGTTTATCAGGACAATGAATATCCCTTTATAAAAACTGAAATTGCTTTATTAGAAGATCGATTGAAACGGGATTTACCAACTTTAGGATTATGTTTAGGAAGTCAATTAATGGCTAGAGCTCTAGGAGCAAGGGTTTATCCCAATCATTCGAAAGAAATTGGATGGAACCCTCTAACCTTAACTAAAGAAGGAAAAAACAGCTGCATACAACACTTAGACTCCAAACATACTTCTATGTTCCATTGGCATGGCGATACTTTTGATCTTCCTCCAGGTGCCGATTTATTAGCCTCCACTGCTATTTGCAACAATCAAATCTTTTCCTTCGGAAGAAATGCTCTTGCTTTTCAATGCCATCCAGAAGTTACCGCGCAGCATCTTGAAAAATGGTGGATAGGTCATGCAGCTGAACTTTCTTATAATAGCCTTTCCGTTTGCCAATTACGTGATCAAAGCATCAAATTGGCTCCCCAGCTTCAAAAGCAGTCACTTCATTGCTTAAGGGCATGGATTGAAAATATCGAATCCATGTCAATGATGGGAGGAAGAAAATAAGATGAATAATATGCCGTTTTCTCATGAGGCTTTGTCTTTGCCTTGAAGTAAGCAGCTTGTCTACACAGCGATGTCAAAGCACTATTTCTATTTTCGTATGCATATTTCAAAGTATGTATTAGAACATGGAAAGGTTCCCTTAAATCCTTTTATGCTATTCGATTATTTTTTATTAGACAGTGTTGAAAGAGATTCAGTCAGAGATGCTAACAATTCTGTTGTCTTACGATCTGATGAGATTTGGGTGTTTGGTCCCATCTCAAATGGAGTTCTAGCTGAAATTATGCTCGCTCAAAAGGCAAATAAACCCATTTCTTATTTTAAGATAGAAAAACCTCATAAAATAATGCCTTTTATGATTGAAGAAGTTGAAATAGAGGAAGAGATTCAGCAATTCAAATCTTTACTCGCCTCTGGAGCATGTAAGTAATTTAAAGAAGTATGAGAGAGAGAAGTTTATGAAAAAAAAGTTTTGGATAGATCCCTATTTGACTATACTTGAAACAAATATTCTTGATATACAGGGAAACGAAATCGTTTTTGAAGAAACAATTGGTTATTCGGAATCTGGCGGACAAGAAAGCGATAAAGTAACCATAAATGGCATCCCAGTCTTGTCATCTAAGATGGATAGGAGCATGCCATTTTTTATTTATTATACGTTACCTGAAGGGCATGGTTTTTCAGTTGGCGACAAAGTTCTTATGGAAGTTGATTGGCTTCGTCGAAATAGACTAATGCGACTCCATTTCACGTGTGAGCTTGTTTTAATTCTTATAAATCGTTTTTTTAATGGAACTCAGGAAGGAACAGAGCTTAAACCTGAAGAAATCGACACCGTCATTAAAAAAAGGGGTGCTCATATGGCTGAAACAGGTGCAAGAATTGACTTCGAATGTTCTAAAAATATTTCTGAGTATTTTCCTGCTGTTTTAAGCGAATATAATAAAATTATTGATGCTAACTTGCCAATTGAAAAAAGATTTCTTAATGAAGCTGAACAGGTGCGTTACTGGAGATTGCCAAATATAGCGATGGTTCCCTGCGGTGGAACTCATGTGCGTTCAACTGGGGAAGTGGGAGCTATTGACCTGAAACGAGATCGAGCGAATAAAGGAGTTGAAAGGATTAGAATCACCCTTAAAGATACACAACCCACCAGTGATCCTACAACGGTTTTAGGTAAAGTATAATTTTGGCTTCGCAATAGCCTTGCTTAATTAGAAATAGGAGTGTGTTGAGTTGCTGTAATTTCCCATTTATCTTGGTTTTTCAAAAAAACATGAGTAAAAATTCCTTTCATTATTTCATTGAGTAGATCTTTTCCAGGTTTTTGAATATTACTGACTTTCCAATACACATGAGCAATTACGACACCAGGCATTGCTTCACGAAGCCTTAAGTCTGTTACTTCAAAAATAGAACCCTTTAAAAAAGATTCATGAATTTTGACATGCCTTTCTTCAATTTCTTGCTTTCCTGCAAAAGCCATTCCAAAAATGTTAACAAAGTCTGCATCTTGGCTATAGTAGTCTGCAGATCCTTGTCCTGCGTGATCATTCCAAGCATTTGTAAAATGTTCTATTATTTGATTAATCGTTTTATGGTCGTTTGTATCCAGCGCAAAAATTGACGAGCTGGTTGATGCGATAATTAGGAGTAAAAGGCTTATATACTTTTTCATACGATGCTTCCTTGGAATGTTGAAGTCATTCTGCTGTTTTTATGAAAATTTTGACAAGGATGATGTGCCTCAATTCATCCTGCATAGTGGGTTCAATTCCGGCAGCTTGTTACGTGAGGATCTCAGTACCTGGCAAAATAACGGATATTTCACAACTTAGACCGAAGGTTAAGGAAGTGCTCAGCTGCATTTTCAGATTCTTGAACAGCAATTCTTGCTCTAGCAAAACATTTCTTTTTCATACTGCCCTATTAGTGATCACGCTAAAAAAGACGAAAAATGGCTCTGTCAGATGTATACCGTTTGTAGATATGACATTCAATATCCTGAAGACCATACACGATAGTGAAACAATTATTGATAGCACTCATCAAATTTTTAAAAGCTACTTAAAGTCTGTCTACTTAAAGTCTGTCGACTCAGATGAGGCATAGAAGTATTCTAAGCACAATGAGGGCAAGATGGCGTGACATTAACAAAAAAAGAAAGAGAGACTATTAGATTGGCTTTTGGAGAGCTCGTGCGTAAATACCGACATAAGCTCGGAATTTCACAAGAAGAGCTAGCATTCAGAAGCGGTTTGCATCGCACTTACGTAGGCAGTGTTGAACGAGGCGAGCGCAACTTATCTTTGGAGAATATATTTGTTTTTGCAAAAGCCTTATCCTGCAATGCGGGAGACCTGCTGCCTCAGATCTAATTTAGGTCTATCGAAAATTAAAGGCATCTGCTTATTAACTTCATGCCATACAGATTCTAACATCTGAAAATGGAATTTTAAAAGCTCCACTAAGACTCTTTTAAATATTTCTCACATTGACTCAGAATCAACTGTTTCATCAAAAAACTAGTGCTATCCAAAATTAATTAAATTGCAAAATCGTAGGCTATGTCTCAAGGATGATCTATTAACTTCTAAAGAGACATTGCTCTAATTCTTAACTTAACTTTTTTAAAAAGGCCACCCCATGCCAAGGCCTGCATTTAAACCGCCAATATTGACCCTATTCGAGAAAAAAGCTTCTTCATAGAAATAGTCCAAAAAAAGATCAAAATAGAGATTATTTTCTAGAAAAAAATTAAAGCCGGTTTTTATCTTACCTCCTAAGATAAAAGCTGTTTCCTTATTAGAACAGCAAAATTTATTGTTAACATGTGCTCCTCCGAGACAAATTCCTGCACCTAAATAGAAGTCAAGGCATCGACTAATGCAGAAATTATATTTTGGTCCTAAGGTTATATCTACAACCCAAATTTTTGATGAGCCACATCCATGGACATGCCCTTTTTTATATAGGAACCCAATATTTGCAAATGCCTCCCACGGACTACAGAGTGTTCTTGATATCTCTAGCTGATAATTTGGCAACACATCTCCATAAATATCTCGAAAAAGTTGCTTTTGAGGCATAAATGCAGCGACTCTGAGTTCTACCTTATTTTCTGCAAAAAGAGATGTGGAAAAACACAATAAAAGACAGGTAATGACTCTATTCATATTTCAAGCTCAATTGGTTTTTTGTACTTTCAATATTGCCTAAAAATACAGTTGAGATTTCAAAACCTGATGCTTTCTTTTTTGATCCAAAGCATTCGCTATAAATCAAGGGTGCACCTGCAGGAACTTGTTTTACTAATATTCCATTATGATAAATTCTATAGAATAAAACATTTCCCGAAACTGGTTCTTGCCAAGATGCTGAAAGGCAATAAGTGGTTTTATTAAGCGCTTTGCATTTTTTCAAGATACCTGTAAAGTTTTGTGGTGCCAGCCTCAAACCAACTGTGACAGTATTAGAGTTAGATGATAAGTCCACAAATATTCTAGGATCCGGCTGATATTGATAATCGGCTGTAGATGTATCAAAGTAGAGATTTCCTATCGGCGGCGGTGTATTGAGTACAACTTGGAATTCAACAGTTTCAGACTGCCCCTCTATAATATTTCCAACAGAAAAACCAACTGCGAGATCGGGATCTGGAGAGACCACAACGCCATTAAGTAGAACACTATTTGGCACAACTGTTTGACCTGAAGGTATGACATCTTTAAATATGACATTTAATGCAGCGCCTTCACCTATATTTTGCAAATTGAATGAGTATGTAATGGTATCTCCTAATGATGCCATGATAAATTGACTGGAATTTACTGCTTTAGTAATTTCTATGATGGGTTCGTCTTCAGTGCTTAAAATCAACTCAACTTGATTAGTTGATGCCAAAAGATTAATAGTCCCTCCTTGGCATGGTTCAAAGTCGTAATTAATGGTGGCTTCGTTTTGAACGATGCTGCCGGAAGCCGGATAACTGACAACTTGAGCTTGAAAGGTGATGGTAGCTGTTTGGTTGACAGCAAGGTTTCCCATTGCGAATCCGGCATTTAGATTTGGATCGGGCTGTAGCACATTATTAAAGAAAAAGCTCCCAGGAACATACATCAAACCAGTCTCTAATAAATCTTGAAATAGTAGATTTAATGCGATGCGGGTACCAACGTTTCCAAACTCAAACGCGAAAGTAACTATGTCTCCAATCTCAGCATAAATTTGAGAGACACCATTAACAGTTTTGGTGGCTGTAATGATTGGGGAACCTACCAAAATTTGCATTCCTAAAGCATTAATCGTGTAATCATCGCCTGTTGTGGTTCCTAAAGCAAATGCGGTCGTTTGGTTATAATTGAGAGTCTCCGAGATATCTACACAAGTTATATCATAACCCTGTCTTCCTGCAATGATATTTGTGCCTGCTAAGGCATTGGCGTTAAAACTACCAAAACTACCTCTTGTATCCAGTCCTCCAAAGCTAAATCCAACTAGTTTTGAAGGAATTACTGTGTTTGAAAAAGAAGAGAGTGTATTGATCTGCGATGCAAAAAAATTATTAAGAGGATTGTTCCCACCAGAAAGCGAATTAGATGCGATTGTTAAGGGTAGCGTGCTTCCAAAAAGCATATGATCACCAGTAATGTTAGCGTCTCCTTCAATTGCACTAATATATAAACTTCCCAACTTAAGTCCTGAAGGAGGTACACAAAACCCTGATACAGGTGCAGGTGAATTCGTAGTCGAAGAGGCTTGTTCGCAACCTACAAAAATTGTCATATTATAAGTAAGCATAAAAGGATTTCGATAAACAACAGCAAGAGTCCAACCAGCTGCATTATGTGAATTGTCTTGAGAGGAGATTGTTGCTGGAATACCGCCTACAGTATATTCACCTTTACCACCTGCTTGAATAATGCTTGTTACATTGGCACTTCTGACATAGTTCCCCGCATTTGTAAAGCCAGGGGTGAGGGCTGTTTGGCTTGTAGTGGGATCAGGAGCAATTGAAAATGAATTATTTTGTGGTGTTATCAAAGTCACTGAAGCATTAGGCTCATTACCTGTTATCTGATTGTTGAAACCATAGCTACCCGACCAAATTAGCTCTGCATAAAGAACAGTGCTTTCTAAAGGTAAATCTAAAATAGCGCTGGAACTGTTTTGTTGCCAAAGCAGAGTTGTTCCAGGAAGATATAAACCTACTTGCTGACTGACATCTGTCGTTATAAATGCTCCTGCCGCATCTGCAAGACCGGGTTGATTTTGATTAGTTAATTTGCTTAAACCTAAAGTATTCCCAGTAAATGTTATTCCACCGTTATCTGTTGTACTAAAGCGGTTGATATACAAGGCGTTTAGTGGAGAAGTAAATAACACAAAAAAGAAATATATGAACAAAAAAGGGGTTTTGATGAAGCGGTTGTCAAGCATACTTATCTTCTGAAAGTTTAAAAAATCCTTATTTGCATATATCGAATCAAAAAACTTTTGTCAAGTATTCATTAGAATGCCATTAGAGTGTGACTCGATGACCTTTTATCAAACTATCAAAATCTTCATGGCACACTGGCGGCACAGTTCTATCCTATAATCATTCGCAAATCTCAGCACTTATCAATTGAACTTTAGACCCTGATCCTGTTATCTTATTGCTGTGAGCAGTGAATAACTGCTGTGATTTGTGGGAACTATGCGGACTCATAACCCGCTGGTCCTTGGTTCAAGTCCAAGTTGCCCCACTTTTTTCCTTTTCGGCTTAACATGTTAGTTTAGAGTCACTTTAGTGATTGTTTTGCTATGAAGCATAGCAAGCCAAAATCCTTAAATTTCCCTCATGGGGCAAATTTGGGGCACTGACAAACAACAAGAGCCGCAATTCACATGAACGTCAAAGGCGACAGCTAATCCCAACAAAAAGGATTAGACTGTACAGGGCATCGAAAAACGTATCAATAAAGACGGCTCTTTTACCTATCGAGCTAGAGTCCGCATCAAAGGACAACCTTCCATTAGCGAATCTTTTAGTTCGCTAACTTTAGCAAAGAAATGGAAACGCGATACCGAATCAGCTATTGAACACGGACGCTTTCGATTTTCCTCTCTGGAAAAAAAGCACACCTTAGCTGAATTGGTAGACCGCTATATTGAAAGTATTTTGCCAACTAAGCCTAAAAACGCAAGAAATGTAAAACAGCATTTATTGTGGTGGAAGCGCAAACTTGGTCATTGCTTGCTTTCAGAAATAAAATCCAGCCACATCGCTCAGAAGCGAGACGAATTGCTTTCTCAAGACACCTTTTTCAAAAAACCTCGTTCTTCAACAACTGTTGTTCGCTACATCGCGAGCCTTTCTCATGCCTTTTAATTGCTGTTAAAGAATGGGAATGGATGGATGAAAATCCAGTCTGCAAAATTAATAAGCCCAAGCTGCCGCAAGGCCGTATTCGTTTTCTTAATGAATTAGAAAAAAATCGCCTTCTTGAAGCTTGCAAGCAAAGCAATTCATCTAGCCTCTATCCTATCGTTGTCTTAGCTCTTTCGACGGGCATGCGCAAAGGAGAAATCCTAACATTAACCTGGGATGACATTGATCTTGATCGAGAAGCTATTCTTCTTCAAACCACTAAAAATGGGGAACGAAGACTAGTTCCCCTAACAGGGTTATCTTTGCAACTGATCAAAAGAGTGAATGCCGATCGTAACAGTTTCTTGGTATTTCCATCTCCAAATAATCCAAGTCAACCTCTCGATATACGTTCTGCTTGGGAAAGAGCGCTTCGAAAGGCCGATATTATCAATTTTAAGTTTCACGATTTAAGACATACAGCAGCTTCATATCTTGCTATGAATAATGCAAGCTTGATTGAGATAGGCGCTTTACTCGGCCACAAGACAGTCCAGATGACAAAAAGATACGCTCATTTGTCAAACTCTCACCTGTTTTCAATGACGCGAAATCTCAATAACAAGCTTTTTGATAATGCTGCAACTGAATGAATTTTTATAAAACCGCAAGTAGCGATTAATAAGATGCATTCAAGGGAATTCACCTTTGATCATCACAAGGATAATTTATGGAAAAAGAAATTCCAAAACAAAGCAAATATATCAACGGCATCGAAGTCAGACCAACTAAAGATGGAGTCGATCGATTTCGAATAAGAATAAGAAGAAAAGGGCAAAAACATAAAGGGGGTACTTATAGAACAGAAACATTAGCTATAAAAAATAAACATCGGATTCAAAGTCAACAAGAAGATCTGGATGCAGAATTTATCTGTGCAGGCAAACAGACTTTTCAAGAGTTGGTGGAACGGTACAATGAAACAATTCTGCCTCAAAATCCGAAAAATGCCCGAAATAAACGGGCACATTTGATTTGGTGGAGTAAAAAATTAAAGCACTATCGCTTAAGAGATATTAAGCCCAGCCTCATAGCTCAGTTAAGAGATGAACTTCTAGTAAAGAAAACAAAAAAGAAAAAGAATATCTCCCCGACAACAGTTGTCAGATATCTAAGCACCTTGTCTCATGCATTTTCTGTGGCAGTGAAGGAATGGGAATGGATAAGAGAAAATCCAGTTCTTAAAGTTAAAAAACCTCAGCCAGCTCGAGGGCGCCTTCGATTTTTTAGCTTAGAGGAAAAGGACCGGTTGCTTGCTGCATGCAAAAAAAGCAAATCCAAAGACCTATATTTAATTGTTGCTTTGGCAATCTCTACAGGTATGAGGCGTGGTGAAATTCTTAATCTCAGATGGCAAAATATCAATTTCGATATGAATTCAATTTGCCTTGAAGAGACAAAAAATGGAGAGCAAAGGTATGTGCCTCTAATCGGAATCCCTCATGAATTATTAAAATTTAAGTATAAATCGCAACCTCAGAACAGCTTAGTTTTTCCAAAAAAGAAAAATCCCGAGCAGCCGATTTGCATAAGAAAAGGATGGGAAAATGCTCTCAAAGAAGCACAAATTGATGATTGCGTTTTTCACAGCTGTAGGCATACCACTGCGTCGTACCTAAGCTTCTCGAAGAAATCCAAAAATATAAAACAAAATATCCAGATATTGAGGATCATTACAATGCGTTAGGACGGATTAAAGCACCAAGATTGAGTGGTTTAAAGAAGAATGACGAAGGCAACATTATTGAAGCTGAACCACTGGTTTGGATCAAATTAGCAAAAGAAAATAACTTATTTGTAGCACCGGCAATAGATGAGGCGTGGACTTATTTTCAACTCCGAGCTAAAAAAAGATACCATCCGCCAAAAGCGGACGGCTCCAAAAAGGCAATTTCGTCAGAACAAGAAGGCTTGGAAGGATCGGTTCCGTGTGAATCGCAACTCATCGACATGCATTTCTTTGACTATCTTAAGAAAATAACCTTCACTAACACTAAAAGTAATATTAGCAAAAGATTCACAAATGCAAGGCCAATGCATGAATCAAGTGACATCGATAATGTTCAACAGCTAGCTCGAAACCTATTTCGTGAAAATCCTTGTTTTACAAAACAAAAAATTGTGCAGGAAATTTGCAAGGTTTACCCAAGAGCAAAATGTTATAATCAATGCGTTTTAATCAAATGGTTGAGTTGGGCAAATATAGCTCCAGCAAAAAAAGGTCGTCCTAAAAAAGCTTCAACATCATCTTGAAGTCGTTCAAGGGTTAAGGCTAAATGCGTTTGGCCTTAACCCATCAAAAAATTCATCTTCTCAACCGAATAAATTTTATATTTTCTCAACCCACCCTAAGCTACCGCTATTTAATCAAGAACACAAGAACCTTAGGAGGTTGTATGGAAGAACAAAAAATGAATCGATTGATACCAGTTACCCATTGGAATAAGCATCATGCTTGGCCTCCAATCGGAGGATTAAGACATTTGATCTATGAACGCGAGGAAAACGACTTTGAAAAAGTTCTTAAACGACCAAATCGTGTTTGGCTCATCGACGAAAAAGCCTTCTTTAAATGGGCTGAGGAGAGAAAATTTAGATTTAAAACTAAGAAAAGGAACAAAGCTTGATGGAATGAGGATTGATTAAAAAAATGCCCATCAAACGCAAACTTGATGGGCAATACAATAAAAGGGAAATTTACATGATAGATAATAACGCCGTTCATAATCATTCTCAAGCCAAATTTCAAGCAGATGATCTTAAATTGCTTTCCAAACAACGAGCTGAGGAACTGGAAAATCAGTTTAAGCAAAACATTTTGGAACTCCCTCCTGGCTTCTTTTTTTCAGATGATAAATTGATGTATTTACCAGAAGCAAAACCAACTGATAAAAACAATCCATCGCCCATCTTTATATGTTCCAAGCTTGAGGTTAAGGCATTTATCAGAGACGATAATAATGAAAATTATGGAAAGCTTTTGGTTTTTAAAGATCCTGAGCAGCAAATCCATGAATGACCAATGCCAATGGAGCTTATCGCCGGAGACGGTAGTAAATATCGTGCCGCTTTACTAAATCGCGGCTTGGAAATATCAATGAACAGAACCGCTCTACCGCTTTTATCATTCTATTTGGCAACTTCAAGACCATCACTTTGGATTCGATGTGTGAGGCGTTTGGGATGGTATAAAAACAATTTTATCCTTCCTAATGAAGTTATTGGGGCAACTCAAAATGAAGAATTAATATTTCAAAATCCAAATATCATCACACCAAAATATAACCAGAAAGGCTCTATTAAGGAGTGGGTTGACAATGTAGCAAGATTGTGCAAAAAAAATTCCCGATTGGAGTTTGCAGTTTCCTCATCATTTGCAAGCCCTCTTCTCCGACTTCTTAAAGCTGAAGGCGGTGGAGCTCACTTTAGGGGTTCAAGTTCGATTGGCAAATCGAAAATTCTGAAAACTGCAGGGTCCGTATGGGGTGATGAGATGTTTATTCAGAGCTGGAATGCTACCGTAAATGGCTTAGAGGGTATTGCTTCCGGTTATAATGATTCTTTGCTTTGTTTAGATGAAATAGCACAAATCGAACCTATGATTGCCGGAGAAACCTCCTACCTTCTTTTTAATGAAAAAGGGAAAAGACGAGCTAATCAATTAGGTATTGGTTGTGATCCTCAACATTGGAAATTTCTGGTTCTGTCCAATGGCGAAATCAGTCTTGAAGAGCATATGGCCCAATGCGGTAAAAAACTCAAAGCCGGACAAGAAATTCGCATGATTGATATCCCTGCAGACACTGGCAAATATGGCTGCTTCGAAGAATTGCATGAATATCGAACAGGAGAAGAGTTCGCCGATGCTTTATCCAATGCTTGCAATAGCTATTATGGGTCTGTTTCAAGAGCTTTTCTTGCTAAAATTATTAATGATTTTGGTTTTGCAATTAACTTTTTAGAAAAAATCCAGAAAGATTTTGTCGAAAAAAATCGCCCATCAAAAGCTAGCGGTCAAGTAGCAAGAGTTTTAAAACGATTGGCAATTATTGCAGCAGGCGGAGAGCTCGCAACAGAGTTCTGTCTAACAGGATGGGAACGAGGTGCCGCTATGGAAGGCGTGGCTAAGTGCTTTAATGATTGGCTTATTGGAAGAGGCGGTGCCGAAAATCATGAAAAAATGCGTGCTTTAAAGCAGGTGCGCGATTTTTTTGCTTTCAATGGACATCGGTTTGAAAACTGGGACACAGTTCTTAATAGAGAGCTAGCTGAAAGAGCAAGCTTTAAAAAATTTGATCGACAAGGCATGGAAGAGGCGGAAAAGATAGCTAAAGAAAGAAAATGTACTTTTGCCACATTGAATACCATGGATTGGGAAGCTCTACCTTTCTATCAGAAGTTAGGCTATTCCATTGAATTTGTTCGAGAAGGTTATGACAAGGCATCTAAGATGTATATGCTAAGGAAAAAGTTATGAGAACTGTTGATATTAGAAACCAAATTCGCGATTTAGTTTTAGCAATACGGCCCTTAGATGACATTGAAAAGCAACATATTGATTTTTTTACTGATTGGATTCACTCAGGTATTGAGATTTTTCGCACGGAAAAACCCGCAACCCCACCAATACATTTGGTTTCCTATTTCTTGGTCTTTTCACCAGAAAAATCCAAAGTATTACTGGTCGATCACAAAAAAGCTGAACTATGGCTTCCTCCTGGCGGTCACGTAGAACCAAATGAAGATCCAAAAGAAACTGTCTCCAGGGAAGCTAAAGAAGAATTAGGTATTGAAGCAGAATTTCTCTTTGAAAAACCTCTTTTTGTGACTGTCACCAAAACGGTTGGGAATGTAGTTCCACACACTGATGTTTCATTGTGGTATGCCCTTAAATGGAACCCCGACGATCCGTTGATCTATGACAAAGATGAGTTTAATCAAATAAAGTGGTTTTGGATTAACGAAATTCCATTTGAAAAATCTGATCCTCATTTAGGGCGTTTTATCAAAAAAATGAGGGAATATCATGTCGAACCATGACGTCGGAAATAGTCAGGTCAATGACTCGCAACCAAAGAGAAAAAACATTGTTGTCGTACCGTATAACACCGATTGGCCCCAAATTTTTAAAGTAGAATCGGAAAAAATCAAAGAAGCTCTTGGGTCAAGTTGCATAGCCATTCATCATATCGGCTCTACTTCAGTGCCAGGACTTTCAGCAAAGCCTGTGATTGATATGATTGTCATCGTAGAGGGTATAGAAAAGGCTATCCAAACTCTTGAAGGCTTAGGTTTCAAATATAAGGGTGAATACAACATTCCCATGCGGTTTTATTTTAATCGATCGGAAGGAATCGAAACGAATCTGCATGTTTACGAGGAAGGACATCCAGAAATCGAGCTGAACCTTCTTTTCAGAGATTACTTGCGCCAACATCCTGATGCAAGAAATGAATATACTAAGCTTAAAGAAAATCTTCTTCAGAAAAAATCGTCCTACGAGAAGAATAATTCCCCTTTTACTGGATATAACCTTGGCAAGGATGCTTTCATCAGAAAAATTCTTCAAGCAGCAAATTTTAATCGTATTCGCATGATGAAATGCACGCACCATGTCGAATGGGAATCTGCCAAAAGGCTAAGAAATAAATACTTCTTTGATCCCTTATCGATTTCAGATCCCTATACATGGACTTTTAATAACCCTGAGCATGTTCATCTGGTTCTTTATCAGGGAGTCGAAATCATTGGCTATGCTCATATTCAATTTTGGCCTGAGCAGAGAGCGGCTTTACGCATCATTGTCATTGATGAAAACTATAGGCAGCATGGAATGGGAAGTCGATTTTTACAAATGTGCGAACAATGGTTGAAAAGCCAAGGGATTAAATCTCTTCACGATGAAGCTAGGCCGAATGTCGTCAATTTTTATCGTAAAAATGGCTATATAGAAATGCCTTTTGAAGATCCAAGTGGTGAGCCTCCGAGTGTTCACGATATTGCGATGGGAAAAAAGTTATGAATATGAAGAAGAAAACTGACATAATCAATATTGTGGATTGCTTAAACTCCAAGTATGGTATCGGAGTTACCAATCTTATACCCCTTCCTCTAGGCGCGGATATGAATGCATCCGTCTATAAAGCTGAAACGCAGAGCAGCCAGTCTTATTTCGTAAAGCTAAAGCGCGGCCATCGCTATGATATGAGCGTTGCAATATTAGCCTTGCTGCAGGCATCAGGAATTCAACGGATCATTCCTCCTATCAAAACAACCAATAGCGAGCTAACTCAGCACATCAGCGATTCCACTCTTACTGTATACCCATTTGTCAATGGACAGAACGGATTTTGCTATAATCTAACGGACGACCAATGGATTGCTCTAGGGAAAGTATTGAGGCAAGTGCATGAATTTGATGTGCCGCCTTCAATCAGACAGTTGATCAGAAAAGAAGCCTATTCTTCTGAATGGCGGGAAACCATTCGAGCGCTCGATGCTCATATTGATGAAAACCTAAATGGCGATGAAGCGGCTTTAAAGCTGCAGTCATTTATGAGGGAGCATAGAGAGATAATTCATCATCTCGTGAATCGAGCTGAGACTTTAAGCCAAAAGATTCAGGAACAATCGTCCGAATTCGTGCTGTGCCATTCAGACATCCACGGCGGAAATGTGCTGATCGATGATGACGGCTCCATTTTTATCGTGGATTGGGACGATCCTATTATGGCTCCCAAAGAGCGCGATCTCATGTTTATTGGAGGAGGGGTCGCAAATGTCTGGAATAATCCCCGCGAAGAAGAATTTTTTTATAAAGGATATGGAAAGACTGCAATCGATCGATTAATCCTAGCTTATTACCGGCATGAACGAATCGTGGAAGACATTGCAGAATACGGACAAGCGCTGCTTTTAACAACAGCCGGAGGAGAAGATAGATTGGAGATGTACAAGCAATTTATCGGCATGTTTGAACCCAATGGAGTGGTAGACATAGCATTAAAAACAGATTCAGATGACCGGGCGATGGAGAAATATTTATGAGCCGAAGGCCTTCCCGCGTTAGAAAGTTTTTGTCATACTACAAGCCCTACATTGGACTTTTCAGCGCGGATATGGCCTGCGCAGTTATTGCCTCTGCAGCGATGCTCGCTATTCCGTTATGCGTGCGGTACATCACGGCCAATTTGCTGCAGGTTGGCTCAACGGATGCCCTCCACCAAATCTACATGATGGGCGGGATTATGCTTGGCCTGATTGCTATTTACGCAGCATGCCATGCATTTATCGACTATCAAGGGCATGTCATGGGTGCTATGATGGAAAGAGATATGCGAAGCGAGCTGTTCGACCACTATCAAAAGCTGTCCTTCAAATTTTATGATGAGCATAAAACCGGCCAGCTGATGACTCGCATCTCCCATGATACATTTGATCTTGCCGAACTCTACCACCACGGGCCGGAAGACATTGTCATTTCTTTTTTGAATTTCATCGGAGCATTTGTCATCTTGATGACCATCAATGCCAAACTTGCTCTTATCGCCTTTCTCTTTGTTCCTGTTATGGGAATCTATGGGTTTTATACAGCCAGGAAAATGTACGCTGCATTAAAGAAGAGCAGCGACAAGATCGGAGATATCAATGCGCAAGTAGAAGACACTCTTGCTGGGATTAGAGTAGTCAAATCATTTACCAACGAAGACATCGAAAAGAAAAAATTTGCCAGTGAAAATAATCAATTCCTCGAGAGCAGGCGCAAAGGCTATAAGGCCGAAGCCTATTTCTATGACGGCCTAATCTCTTTTACTCAGCTCATGACGGTCGCTATTGTTATTTTTGGAGCAGCGAGCATCGTTAAAGGCTCCATGGATCTGGCTGATCTGCTCACTTTTCTTCTGTACATTGCTATCCTGATAGAACCGATTCAACGCCTCGGCAATTTTATTCGGCTGTATCAGCAAGGAGTTACCGGATTTAACCGGTTTATGGATGTTTTGGAAGTTGAACCGGACATTCAAGATGCGCCGAACGCTGAAGAACTGGATCAGGTTCGAGGAGAAATAGAATTCAAAGAGGTCAGCTTTAAATATAGAGAGGGCCATGACCATGTTTTGAAAAATATCTCCCTGAAAATAAATGTGGGAGAATACGTAGCCCTGGTTGGATTTTCAGGGGTTGGAAAGACTACTCTCTGCTCTTTAATTCCAAGGTTTTATGAAGCCAGCACGGGAAAAATATTAGTCGATGGTCAGGATATTAAAAGCATTAATCTAAAATCGCTGAGGAAAAATATCGGTCTTGTCCAGCAGGATATCTATCTTTTTGCCGGTACAGTTTTAGAAAATATCCGCTATGGCAAGCCTGATGCTACAGAACAGGAAATCATCGCCGCAGCCAAACAGGCAAATGCGGATGATTTTATTATGGTGCTCCCAAATGGGTATTCTACAGACATTGGCCAGCGCGGAGTTAAACTTTCCGGGGGACAAAAGCAGAGGCTCAGCATCGCTCGCGCCTTTCTAAAAAATCCGCCTATCATCATTTTCGACGAAGCCACCAGCAGCCTTGATAACGAAAGCGAAAGAGCTGTGCAGAATTCCCTTGAAAGACTGATGAAGAATCGTACAACTATCGTCATAGCACATCGCCTGTCAACGATCAGAAACGCCCAGAGAATTCTTGTGTTAACAGATAAAGGGATTGAAGAACAGGGAACCCATGAAGAGCTCATTGCTTTAGATAAGACTTACGCCAGCCTGTACAACATGCAGCTAAGGATCGAGGATACAGGAGAAAACACATAAACATGGCATCTCTTATTCCTCTTTATAAAAAGCGTTTAAATCTCCCTGAGGCTCAATTCACCTTCATAGACCATGAAGATGCGATGGTGGCTGCGGTCTTTAGAATTTCACAGTTCGGGCGCCCTGATCTGATTTTAAAAGTCTGCTCTCGAAAAGGAGACTTTTTAAGAGAGTCTTTTTTTTTAAGCCGTTTTGCCGGCAAAATCCTTGTGCCTAAGATCATTCAGCTGATAGAACCGGAAGAGGGACTGCATGCAGCTGTTTTGATGGAATGCATCCAGGGGGATCTTCTTAAATCAGAAACGATCACTAAAACTTTGGCATCGGAAATCGGTGCGCTTCTTGCCCGCATTCATCTCGAACATTCCGAAGGCTATGGAGACCTGACAGATCCATCCCGTTTGAGCAGCGACCCTCGAATTCCTTTTACGATGAAATTCGAAGAGGGCCTCGAAGAATGCAAAGGCCATCTGTCGGAGAGTCTGCTTGAAGCATGCATGCGCCATTTCGACGGAGATATCGATCTGCTTTTATCCGCTGACGGTCCGTGTGTTATACACCGCGATTTCCGCCCTGGAAACATCATCGCTTCTGATGAAAAAGTACGGGGAGTCATCGACTGGTCGTCCGCAAGAGGAGGATTCTCTGAGGATGATTTCTGCCCGTTGGAGTTCGGAGAGTGGCCTGCGGGCTGTAAAAGCTCATTCTTAGAAGGATACGCCTCTATTAGAAAAGTTCCTGACTATAAGCGGATAATGCCTCTTTTGCACTTAAGCAGAGCGGTTGCAGCGGTCGGATTCACTGTTAAAAGAGGAACCTGGGAATCCAGAAACTCAAAGCTTTATCAGTTCAATCTCCGTTATCTTGAATCTCTTGCCAACGGAGAAAACAATTGAATCTGCAAATGACCATTCCTAATATCACGCAAAAATCTACCTCTTCTGAGAAAATAGCTTTTTTTCGTTCATTATTTAAAGGTCGTGAAGACCTTTATCCTCAGAGATTCGAAAATAGGAAAACAGGGAAAGCTGGCTATTCGCCTGCTTGTGGGAATGAATGGGTACGTGGAATTTGCGAAAAACCAAAAATTAAATGTTCTGAATGCAGACATCGATGTTTTTTGCCAATTAACGAGAATGTAGTACGTTGGCATTTATTGGGTCATGATGATTCCGGAAAGGATTTCGTCATGGGTATTTATCCAATGCTCTTAAATGAAACTTGTTTCTTTCTTGCTGCAGATTTTGATAAGTCCACTTGGCAAGAAGACGCAAAAGGATTTTTAAAGACTTGTAGAGATCTAAATATTCCAGCAGCAATAGAACGCTCTCGTTCCGGTCGTGGTGCTCATGTTTGGCTATTTTTTTCCGAGGCAATACCTGCAGTCCTCGCAAGAAAATTAGGATGTCATATTCTTACAGAGACAATGGAGCACAATCCTGATATTGGATTAGATTCTTACGATCGTTTTTTTCCCAATCAAGATACCCTACCACAAGGAGGATTTGGCAACCTTATTGCTCTGCCATTGCAAAAAAAGGCAAGGGATCAAGGCAATAGCGTTTTTGTAAATGAAGATTTGATTGCATACGAAGATCAATGGGCTTTTTTAGCATCTTTAGGCAAGCTCAGTCTTAATCAAGTAGAAGTAATCGTTCGACAAGCAGAAGTAAAAGGACGTGTTGTAGGAACTCACCTTCGGGTTATTGACGAAGAAGATCTTACACCGTGGAACCGACCCACTCTTTCTAAATCGATATCGGCTATAACAAATCTTCCTGAAAGCATAGAAATTATTCTAAGTAATGAAATCTATATTCCTAAAAAAGACCTTCCTCCTGCTTTAAAAAATCGATTGATTCGTCTTGCTGCATTTCCAAATCCTGAATTTTATAAAGCACAAGCCATGCGACTACCCACTTATGAAACACCACGATTTATTTCCTGCAGCGCAGATTATCCGGATCATATCGGGATCCCCAGGGGGTGTTTTGAAGAGGTTTGTCAACTTTTTTCAGAATTAAAAATCCAAATATCTGTGCGAAATGAGCTCCAAAAGGGAACTCCTTTACGTACAAAATTTTTAGGAGAATTGCGTAAGGAACAAAACGCAGCCGCAGCAATTCTTTTGAAAACAGATTTTGGAGTACTTTCGGCAACGACTGCTTTTGGTAAAACCGTTATAGGAGCTTGGTTGATTGCTAAACGTAAAGTCAATACCTTAATTCTAGTTCATCGCAAGCAACTTCAAGAGCAATGGATTGAAAGACTTTCGTCCTTTTTGGAATTACCTAAAAATGCCATAGGGCGAATTGGCGGAGGAAAAAGAAAGCCTACGGGATTAATCGATGTAGCAGTCATACAGAGTTTAGTTCGTAAAGGCATTGTAGATGAAATCGTTTCTGATTATGGGCATGTGATTGTTGATGAGTGTCATCATCTACCAGCCTTTAGTTTTGAACAAATTGCACGCCGCACAAAAGCAAAATTTATTACCGGCCTTAGCGCAACAGTGACTAGAAAAGATGGACATCACCCGATTATTCTTATGCGTTGTGGGCCGATTAGATACCGTGTAGATGCAAAAGCAGTAGCTGCTATGCGTCCCTTTGAACATACAGTGCTTGTATGCCCTACTTCTTTTAGTCCAACAAAACCTGCCAATGAAAACACTCGTTTGCGGTTTCATGAATTGTATGAAGAAATTGTTCAAGATGAAGTACGCAATCAGTTAATTTGCACAGATGTGATTAATGCTGTACACAGAGGACGTTCGCCAATCATTCTTACCGAACGTAAAGATCATTTAGAACGCTTATTTGATAAACTATCCCCACATATTCGACATTTGATTGTTTTACGCGGAGGGTTGAGTTCTAAAGAAATTGCTGCTGCAACCCATCAAATAGCAAATATTCCTGCAAATGAACCTCGTGTTCTCTTGGCTACTGGAAAGTTTGTAGGTGAAGGTTTTGATGATGCCCGTCTTGACACGCTTTTCCTTACCATGCCTGTCTCCTGGAAGGGTACTATTGCTCAGTATGTTGGCAGGCTTCATCGTCTCTATGCAAGCAAACAAGAAGTACAGGTTTACGATTATGCAGATCTTGGAGTTCCTTTGCTCGAAAGGATGTTTAATCGAAGATGTCAAGGTTACGAAGCTGTAGGTTATAGGATTTTGCTTCCAGCTAGCGCGATTCCGGGATGGCCTGCAGAGATTCCTCTTCCAGTGGATCCTGCTTGGAAAACCGATTATGCAGGCAGTGTCAAAAGATTGATCCGTGATGGAGTAGATTTGCCCTTGGCGCATCTTTTTGTTCAAGTCTCTACAATCATTTCTAATGAAGCTGAAGGTGCAGAACGCGCACGTAGCGCAAGTGAGCGCTTTTTATTCTATCGATTAGAAACATTGCCACAAACCAAAGGGCTATTTCGTTTGAATGTTGAGCTTGATATTTCCTTTGATGGTTGGGGTCGAATGGAAGTCGATTTTGTATGTAAAACAGCAAAGCTTGTAATTGAGCTAGATGGCGCTCAACATTTTAACTCCTTAGAGGCTTACCGTAGAGATCGAAGAAAAGATGCACTACTTCAAGAAAATGGATACATAGTCCTACGTTTCCTCACCGAGGATTTAGGAAAGCACCTGACTGAGGTTTTAGATACGATTTTAAGATTTCTAAATTTAAATCGACAGAATGCAACTGAGTCCATTTTGACATAGATTCAAATAACTTTATTGCTTATAATTACCCCTCTTACCAAGGGAATTTCATGAGTGAATATCAATATTACGAGTTTCAAGCCGTTGATCGGTGTTTGACCGAAGAAGAAATGAGTGAACTACGACGCTTCTCATCACGAGCTGACATTACTTCTTATAATTTTATAAATGAATATTCATGGGGCAGTTTTAAAGGTGATGAAGACTTATGGATGGAAAAATATTTTGATGGTTTTCTCTATTATGCTAATTGGGGAACTCATATTTTGAAACTTCGAGTCCCTTCAGCTCTTTTAGATTTTAATACTGTTCAATCATATTGTAGTGGCGATCAATTTTCCGCCCGTCAAACAGACGATAAGCTCATATTAGATTTTGTATCGCAAAATGCAGATGGTGGAGAATGGGAAGAAGAGCTACGTTTAGCTCCATTTTTAAGTTTAAGAACCGATTTAATTCGTGGAGATCGTCGTTGCTTATATCTAGGGTGGTTATCCGGTTTACAGAATGATGAATATGATGAGAAAGAATTTGAGCCTTCCGTTCCACCAGGCTTGCAAAACTTCAACGTTTAAAAAATGTTTCTGTTTAGCGTTGAAAATTAAAAGCAACTAAAGGTCATCAATGAATGTAACTATCCGGAAAGCTGAATTAAAGGATACTGCAAACATAGTCAAAGCCGAACAGGAAATTGCTCAAGAGCCTGGCTTCTTCTGCTCCCAACCGTCTGAATTAACCGAACAGAATGTAAAGAAAACTATCGAATCCTCCAATGGCATCTACTTTGTGGCGGAGTGCAACGGGTGCATTGCAGGCCATGCATTTTTAGAAACACTTCCTTTGCAATCCCTTAAACATATCGCCCAGCTAAATATTGCTGTCCATAAAGGATTTCAAAACTGCGGAATCGGAACTGAGCTGATGAAGAGAATCATCGAATGGGCGCAAGAATCGGAATCCGTTGAAAAGATTGAATTAAACGTCAGAGCCTCAAATGCGCAAGCTATTCTTAGAAGAAGGCTGCTTAAAGCAGCGGGTCAAAACAAGAAACGGGTACATCGACGATATTTTAATGGCTTTGCATGTCAAAGGCTCTTTGCCTGACAGGAAAATTAGCAGAACTGGAGTATACGGCGTAGCGAAAGAGAAAGGAAAAGTCCTCCTTGTTATTCAGAAATCGGGGCCTTTTGCCGGACTTTTCGATCTTCCGGGAGGAGGAATTGAATTCGGAGAAGATCCGATTCGAGCACTGCATAGGGAATTCATTGAAGAAACAGGAATGGATTTCAGATCGATGAACCAAATTGACAATTTCTCGGCAGTAACCCGTATTTCAGCCTTACATGGAAAGCTAGGATATGAGTTCCATCAAATAGGTCTGATTTATTCTGTCGAAGGTCTTCATGATTTGGAAGGCTGCCAAAAGGGCTCCTTGAAGTGCGAGTGGATCGATATTCGAGTTCTTAAGAAGGATGCCGTCTCGCCATTTGTCCGAGCTATAATTCAGAGAGAAACTGCATGTACAAAGTGATCGTCGATCATAATCCTACCCACTCTGACAACGATGTCGTAAAGGAAGGTTTGATCAAGTCTTATGAAGCTCAATTCGGCGAGCGGGATAAAGAATTTTCTATATTCTTAAAAAACGACTTGGGAAAAGTTTTCGGCGGCATTCAAGCAATGTTTGATTCAGAAGCGATCTATATCGAAGCATTGTGGATTGAGGAAAATCTCAGAAAACAAGGCTATGGTAAAAAATTGTTAGCTGCAGCGGAAAAAGAAGCAACCGAAAAAGGATGCCGGTTTTCTTTAGTTGATACTTGGGATTTTCAAGCAGAAGAATTTTATTTAAAGAATGGCTATGAAAAAATAGGGGAACTCAAGAATTATTGGCACGGTCATTCAAAGCTTTTCCTTAGGAAAAAATTAAACCCATCAGAATTTAATTTTTCACCTGCGGAATCATCTCAAATTTCTCTGATACACAGATGGTTGCGGCAAGACCACATTAAAGAATGGATTCATGGAACCGGTCTTCAAAACACCTTAAACGGCCTGGAAAAGTTTTTTCGAGGGGAATCTAGCACTACTTACTGGATTGGCTATCATCAACATACCCCTTTTGCATTTCTGATTACCTCCCCCGAAGGACCTGATGCGATTACTTTAGATTTGTTTATTTGCAATCTCGATTATTTAGGAAAAGGACTTGCTGTGCCTATGATTCGGGACTTCTTGACTAATCAGTTTCCAAACATAAAAAAAGTTCTGATAGATCCTGAAGCCACCAATACACGAGCTGTTCATGTATATGAGAAAGCGGGCTTTAGGATTATTGGGGAATTTATTGCAAGCTGGCATCCTGTTCCTCATTATCAAATGGAGCTATATATGAAAAATTTATTGAACCCCAAGAAAGAAATCGGAGCATAGAATGAGCTTAACCATTGCGGAAGATATAGGAATACAGAGAGCTTTGACAGAAGAGCAAATCCGATCGTGCTATAGAGTTATGCATCAATTGCGTCCTCATTTGACAGATGAACGAGCCTTTATCGAACAAGTCCAACGTCAATTAGTCGAAGGATACCACTTGGTCTACTGCGAAGATAAAGAAGATGTGAGGGCGCTTGCAGGATTTAGGTTCATGGAGTTTTTGGCCTGGGGAAAGGTGCTCTACATTGATGATTTAATCACAGACTCTGAGACACGAAGAAAAGGCCATGGGGGAAAATTATTAAAGTGGGTAATCGAGCAAGGAAAAAAGGCAGGTTGTGATCAAATCCACTTGGATAGTGGACCTCAACGCCATGATGCTCATAGGCTCTATCTCAACCACGGTTTTAAGATCATTGGCTATCATCTTGCCCTTGATCTACAAGAAAATATGTAGACGAAATATCTTATGAACGGGAGCGCAAACTGCGGAAGTACTCAGCAGCGTTTTCAGATTCCTGAACTGCAATTTTTGCTCTGCCAAACATCTCTTTTTCATAGCTCTCCATCAATTTTGGCCAGTCAATAGGTTTAGAAGAAGAAGCTATCAAAGTCGATAATAACCTGGCATCCTCGAGCACATTGTTTCCGCCCAATCCTCGTGCATTAGACATGGCATGGGCTGAATCGCCAACAAGAGTGACTCGCCCTGTGGGGACCATGGGAAATTGGTTAGAGTCAGGAAATTGAGTAGTTTGTATAAGCCACGGCGCCATAATTGCTTCGGCAGGTGTATCGTTTACCAGCTTTTTTAAGTTTTCATGCCAAGGTTCATTATTCATCAACTCCTTGCAGTGATCCAAAATTCGCTTGCGGCATTCCAATCCTTGATCAAACTGATACCAAGAAGCATTTCGGTCTTTGATTTGTTCTGAAAATGCCCAGACAATGGTAGGAGTTCTATCAGGACGTTCCGAAAAACAGACTCCTATGTCATTGGAATCAACTCCTAAAAAACGAACAAATCCTTCTTTATTCAATGGAAGAAGCATCTCCCACTCTGATGTACGATCAATTTGCGCTCCTAGAACAGCTTGGTTGGAGTCAATCACTTTTGGGATAGGCCCGAGTCCTTCTTTGTAAACGAATGGCAAGAGCTTTCTAACAGATGATGCCCCTCCATCACACCCAACAAGTATGTTTCCATTGAAGGAGGAGCCATCTTCAAAATGAGCAATGATTTGATTGCCATTATCTTCAAACATAACAAGGCGTTTATTCCATTCAATATGGACCCCTTCCTGCAAAAATCTCCTCAATTCCGAACGAAGGAACTGAGCACCGACTTCCTGTCCTTGCACACTGAAGAAAGGCTCCATCTTTTCATTAGCGCAAGTGAAGCCGCTGCCTACATCTGTAACCTTAGCTGCAGACAACCAGCTCATTTTTTCTGGCGTTAATAATGCAGCCATTGCTTGCATACCCATTGAGCGAATGAAAATTCGATGTCCTTGAGGACGGCTTGTAGGGCTTTTATCCCTTTCAAAAACTGTAACATCAAACCCCTCTTTTACAAGACCTTGCGCCAAAGCCAGCCCGCCCAATCCAGCTCCAATAATTAATATTTTATTTTTCATTTACCCGCCTTTCTCAACATTTAACCATTGTATTTCTGATTCGAGAAGGGCTATTCCGTACCTCAAAGCTTTGAGGCGGGTCGCTTTTTCCGGCAAATCAGGTATGCCTTCCAACCTCTCCTCGATCTTTTTGTATTCCTCATGAATCCCTTTGATTCTTTCCAACCTCTCCCGAAAAAGCCTGGACGTCTCTTTTTGATCAGAGACAAAAAATAATTTGAGAAGAAACTCATTGCGCGGAGTTTCCGATCCAGTCGGGCTTTCAAACCAAGCCTTGAATTCTTCGCATCCTGCTTCCGTAATTGAAAAAACTTCCTTTCTTTTCTTTCCAATGCAGACTGTTTCGGAAAGTACTTGTCCTTCTTTAGCCAAGACCTTCAGCATTGGATAAATGGTCGAATCAGATTCCCGCCAAAAATAGGCGGTCGACCTCCCCATTAACGATTTAATCTCATACCCACTGGCCGGACCACTAAGAAGCACTCCTAAGATCGCATATCTCGTTTTATTGATTAGTTTCATAAAAAACACCTAGTTACTGGGTGTTTTAACGAGAACATAGATTATCTGCCAGGAAAATCTTTTATTTGCAGAAGCTAATTATCAGAGACTTATAAAAATATCTCAAAAACGCAAAAACAACAATTGAAATAAAGTTATCCAAAGGATAACTTTCTATTAACAACATGAGGAGGTGCAGCATGGGTCAGGTAAATATTGATGCAAGAGAAATAAAAAGGGTTCGCGATCTTTTGGGGTTGACTCAGGAAGAATTCGCTAAGGAGTTGGGAGTTGCAAAAATAACTGTTGTTCGATGGGAATCTGCTTCAAGAGCATGTAAAGGAGCATCCGCGATGAAGATTTATGACTTGGAGCAAAAAAAACACAATACCATGATTCGAAAAACCACTACAATTTTTTCTGTAAGCTCTGAAAGTTTATCTCGTCTCGATGGGCGTCAAGCAATTAAAGTTTTTAGAGATTTCTTATATTGTGAAGTTCGCCGACTAAAAATTCCGGTTACCGATGTTGACATCTCAGAACGGGAAATTGCTGATGGTGGCATAGATGCAAGAGTAAGAGCCAACGCTATATCGAACTCAAGCACACTTAAGTGCGGGGGCAACTATTTTCAGGTAAAAGCAGGAGATAGTGCAGCTCCATGGCGACCTTCATGGATTCACAAGGAACTATTCGGAAAGAACACACTAGGGGATGAGATTCGTCGCTGCTTAGAAGAAAACGGACGATATGTATTAGTGTGCTTTGGGATAGATCTCACGCCACAGCAAATTTCACAAGCAGAAGAAAACCTAGTCAATAGCTTCACCAAATGTGATTATCCGGCTACTAAGGTAGAAGTTTGGGGACAGCAACAGCTAATAAACATGATTGGCCCCTTTCCCTCACTGTGCCTACGTATTATGGGTCGTGACGATTACAACTTTAAATCTTATGACAGCTGGAAATTAGAACATGAAATGTCCTCCACTTTCTACTTGGATAAAGCTAGAGAATCTTTAATTAGAGATATACGTGATTTGTTGTTTAAGGATGAAATCCGGCATATTCGACTCATTGGAGATGCTGGAATAGGCAAAACAAAGTTGCTATTGGAGGCTTTGTCAACTCCGGCATTGTTTTCATATGTCGCTTACGTTAAAGATCCAGATGCTTTTCTAAAAAGTTCTCTATTTAACAATTTATGCAAGACTGATACTGAATATCATCTTATTCTAGTCATAGATGACTGCCCTGAGCATAAATCCAGAGAGATTTGGAATTCACTTAGAAACTATTCCGATAACTGCAGGTTGATCTCTGTTGATCAACGAATGTATCGAACTATTGATGGATGGGAACGTGTATTTGAGTGTCCTCCTTTATCCGATAGACAGATCATTCAAATTCTAGAAAATTATGTGGGACTTACTTATGATTTAAGACGTTGGTCTGAGTTTTGCTCAGGCTCCCCTCGTGTTGCACATGCGATTGGACAGAATCTGCGACACAATTCGGAAGACGTTCTTCTGTCTCCTTCAACAGTGTCTATCTGGGAAAAATTTATCTATGGCAATAACTCTTCAAAAGACGAATCTAAAATATTTGTCTTAAAATATTTAGCTTTATTTGAAAGGTTTGGATTTGAAGAACCTGTACAGGAAGAAGCTAGATTCATTCATAAAATGATCAATAGAGACGATCCGAACATTTCTTGGGCAAAATTTCAGATTGTAATAGAGGAGTTAAAGTCACAAGGAATTCTAAAAGGAAAAACAACGCTCCATATTACACCGAAGGCTTTACATGTCTATTTGTGGATTGAGTTCTGGAAACATGGACGTGGAATGTGTGAAAATTTACAGGAAATGCCAGATTCTTTGATGGTATGGTTTGGAAGAATGTTTTCATATGCTAAAAGCTCGGAAATAGCGCTTAAAGAAATTGAAAAACTATTTCGACCCAATGGACCATTCTATAAAACAGATATATTACATCCAAAAGCTTGTATGCTTTTGAACGAACTTTCTGAAGCGTTCCCTGATCAAACTCTACAATGCATAGAAAACACACTTATGTTAAAGGAGCGCGAAGAGCTTTTAGAATTCAAAAAAGGGAGACAATATATAGTCTTTGCTCTTGAGAAGATGGCATGGCGACCAAATTATTTCAGCCGGGCAGCAACAGTTTTACTTCACCTGGCTCACGCAGATAATTCAACACACGCAAATAATGCAAAGGGTACTTTTGCAGCTCTGTTTCATTTGACTCCTGGAGTAGCTCCTACAGCAGCGCCACCTGAAGAGCGATTATCGTTTCTAGAAGCTAGCCTTAGTTCAGATTCTTTTCCTATCCGTCAGATCAGTCTTATTGGTTATGAAGAAGCTCTCTCAACACCAGTCCATGCCAAGACTCGAGTTGTTGGCTCAGAGTATCAAGGATTGGAGCGTACATTGCCCGCTTGGGCACCTAAAACTTGGGAAGAATATAAAACACCTCTTTATAAAGCATGGGAAGATCTTTTTAAAAATACTCGGCAGTGGGAAGTCATTGAACGTTCAAAGGTCAATTCCATTCTCATTCATAAAGGAGAATATTTATTGAAAGAAAAAGGATACGAATGGTTGGAACCAAATATCCTAAAAACATTCCAAGACTTAATTGATGACGAAGCGACCGACAAAAAATATTTTATTGAAACATTAACAAGCATTCAGAGGTATCCAAATAACATATCACGAAATGCCTTATCAGCCATACGGAATTTGGAAGATCAAATCACAGGAGTAAGCTTTGCTTCAAGAATTAAGCGATGGGTTAACTTTGCCACTCATAACGACAGATCTGAAGAGGAAAATATTATTAAGTCTAATAAACAATTTGGAGTGCTTGCCTTAGATGCATTGAAGAATGAAGATGAGTTTAAAAATATCCTACCAGATCTCGTTAAAGAATTTAATATTTCAGCATTTGAATTTGGGAAAGTTTTGTCCGAAGCAGATAAAGAAAAGAAATTATTTTTGGATATTGTAGATGCTTACCGCCAATACAAGAACGAATGTTCTATACAATTCTTGAGTGGATATCTAAAAATTATTTTTGAATCAGATCCTGCATTATGGAATGAAATTACTGATAATCTAATTAAAGATTCTGTTTTTGCAAAGTTAATAGGAAGAATAATTGTTAGCTCAGGATTTAATGATTTCTCCATTGAAAAGTTGCTTATTCATTACGATCAAAATCATCTTGATATAGACTCTCTTTCCTGCTTCAGATTTTCAAACAGATTAAGAAATCTGAAAATTGAAAATATTCAAGAAATAGTACAAAGGCTATATCAAGCCAAAAAAATTACTTCGGGTTTAGAGTTTTTAGAGTATGTATTTTGCAAGCCAAAAGATTCAAAACAGCTACCCTTAGATCTTGCTTTCAATCTCTTAAAGGCTCCGGCAGATTTTGAACACGATGGGCACTTTTACTGGAAGGTTGTTGCTAAACATTTCATTACACAATATCACCAAAAACAAGAAGAAATTTTAAAAATAATTATAGTCAGGGTATCAAACGAAGTTAATCAGTTTTATTCTGATCGAGAGATAGGCCAGCTCGTAAGGGACATTATCAAGTCAAATCCTGACAGTTCTTGGTATGTACTTAGCTCCATTTTCGAAAAACTAGATAATCTTGAACTCTTTCGATTTGTTGAATGGTTTAAGATTCATCTTTCTCTTACAATGTTTCCTTTTAGGAAAATATCGGAATGGCTTGCAGAATTACCCGAGAAAAGAGCGCCTCTGATTGCAAGGATTTCTCCACCAGGATTTATGCAAGAAGAATGCTTAGTTCGTGAATTGCTTAATAGCTATGGGGATGATGAGAATGTACAGCAAAATCTCTTGGGAACTTTTTTTGCTGGCACCTGGGCCGGTGCAGCTAGTGAATTCTTCCAAGCAAAGAAGGATAGTGCTATTGAATGGCTTGGAAAAGAAACTTCGATGCGTGTGAAGAGATGGTTAGATAAATATATTAGGGTCCTTTCTGCAGAAATCGATAATACAAGAATCCGAGAGGAACGCGAATAAAATCCATGGGCCAAATTTGGGGCACTGGCCAACAAAAAGAGACTTGAATTGGCGATAGACTTATATGTTTGTTAACCTTATTCTAGTAGGTAATTAGCTGTCGCGAATTGCGGTAAGCTGGGGTTTCACTGGGGACTCATAACCCGCTGGTCCTTGGTTCAAGTCCAAGTTGCCCCACTTTTTAAAATCCCATTCACAACTGTGTTAAAATGGTATCTTAGTGTCCTATTTGCTTCGCTGCTTATAGCGATTGTCACTAGCGTGACACACTTACGACACACCGATACCCTATCAGCCACAGCTCTTCTCAGCAAAAGCAATAATGATTGCCATAACTGCTCACTGTTAAACCCTAAATGGAGACAGTGCATGTTATGATAAGAAAACGCAAAAACAGTAGAGGCCAACCCTGCTATCAAGTCATCATTCGTGATAATGATGGTCATCCCCCGCAATATGATACTTTTCCAACTTTGCAAGAAGCAAAAGACTGGGAAATTGATGAACGAGCACGACGCCGAAAGGAAACCTACTTCCCAGAACAAGTTAAAAAGAGTAATACCCTAACCGATTTGATTGATCGTTATTTAGAATTGCTCCCTCTACTAGGCAAGAAGAGTAGCGATGATATTATTTGCCACTTAAACTGGTGGAAAAATGAAATTGGTAAATATTCACTTAATCATGTGACTAGTGATCTCTTAGCAAAATGCCGCAATAAGCTTCTCAAAAGTGTATCACCTTCTACAGTTAATCGCTATACCGCCTCATTATCGACTGTGTTATCTTACGGTATGAAGGAATGCGGTTGGCTCGAAAACAATCCTATGTCTCGAGTAAAAAAGCTGAAAGAACCTCCTGGAAGAAATAGAATTTTAAGCCCTGAAGAATATGCAAGACTCATCCAATCTGCTGAGAATAGCAAAAATGGGAATCTGAAAATAATTATCCTAATAGCTTTGCTAACGGGAATGAGACAGGGAGAAATTCTGGCTCTTAAATGGGATGATGTAAAATTTGATCTTGGGTGTATTTGCATACGGACTTCGAAAAATAAACGTTCAAGAGCTGTGCCTCTTGATGATGAAGTTGCAGTTTTGTTAAAAAAATTATATGAAAACAGAAATTCCAATAATCCTCTTATTTTTCCAAGCAAAAGGAGATTTGGAACAACAAGCATTCGTAAGGCTTTTGAGGAAGCTTTAAAACGTGCCAGTATATCCAACTTCCATTTTCATGACCTTCGTCACACATACTCTACTTATGCTAATTACGATGGCTGTAATCCAATTACGTTGATGACCTCTTTGGGGCATAGTACAGTCAACATGAGTTCCCACTATACCCTCCAGGGCTAACTGAAATGCGAGGCTTAGGTCGATCTGTGCGCAAAAACTTAATGAAGGAATCCTATGAACAGAGCTAATCAGAAATCGAAAACAGTTAGAAATGAAATGCTACTTAATTTTCTCAAAAATTCTGTCAAACAAGTTTTTGATGAATTTGATGTCCCCTCTTTAAGGGAACTATTCAATCATATTTCTCTGCTTGAAAGTATGGCAGATAAAGAATTTAAAAAAGCTCTAGCCCAACATGATGTCAATCCAAATAAGAAAGTAAATGAGTCCCCTATCCGTAGAAGGTTTGTAACTGATGATTGCACAATTCCAAAATTAAGAGAGCTATTCGCTCAGAATCCAGGTGGACTTATCCTTCGAAATGATGAATTAAAAGGAATGCTTAAAAAACTGGATACCATGGGTTATGAAAGTGATCGTAGTTTTATGTTAAGCTGTTGGCCTGGACAGGAATTCTACAATGAAGATCGGATGCTTCGGGGAACAAATCTCGGTATTCCATTAACTCTTACTTGGATCGGATGTATTCCACCTACTGGTTTATTGCAATATTTGCAACAAGCTATCTCTGATAGTGGTGGAAGTGACGGTTTAATGCAGCGTTTTCAAATGCCCTGCTATCCTGACTTTGATTTACCCTTTGAATTATGCTATGAAAAAATTAGCAGTGAGATAGAGCAAAAAATACAAAACTTGTTCTTTTATATTGATACAACGATTTGTCATCCCTGGAGGGTGTTGTCTTTTTCGTCTGAAGCTCAACTGTTAGTTGATCAATGGATAGTAAATTCGGAAAATGATGCGAGGCTGGGAGGCCATCCAAGTTATTGGGGAAGTCATATAGGTAAAATTCCCAAGTTACTTGGTTCATTATGTATAATTCTTCATTGTATTAAGGAGGCAATATCTGGCTGCTTGTATCCAGAAATTTCATTGGACACTTTCAGTGAGAGTTCTAAGCTGGTTGAATATTACCTTTCTCATGCTAAAAGATGCTATGAAAGTGTTGAAGGCTTTGAAGTTGGTACCGCTAGGAAAATAATTGAATTAATTAAACACAAAAAATTGAACGAGCGCTTCAAGGCTTATGAGATTTATGGAAATGGATTAGGAGGACTTACAAGTAGCCGTGCTGTCAGAGAGGCGCTCTATTTTCTTCAGGAGGCAGGTCTAGTCGCTTTGGATCGAACGCAATATATCGGTAGACCAATCGAGGATTGGATTGCTCATCCTAACATTCGGCAAAACCCACTCTTTTGATAACCCCTAAAAACCCTAAAAAGTCTTATTCAGGGTTTTTAGGGGTTAGAGGTAGTCTGTAAGGGAAGGATCGTAAAAGTTAGATTTGAGAGTTAATGGAGGGACTAATGAAAACAACTGATGAAAAAAGGCAATTTATTGAATTGAGAGCTAGAGGCTTTTCATATGATAAAATTGCTGCTGAACTGAAAATTTCCAAACCCACTCTTCTTCAATGGAATGAAAAACTCGCAAAAGAAATTGCTAATTTGTCTTTTCTTGAATACGAAACGCTTCTAGGTCAGTACCAGTTAGCAAAACGTCAACGGATTGACGCGTTGGCTGCTATGCTTGAAAGAGCCATTGAGGAGCTTAGGTTACGAACTTTTGAAGACCTCAATATCAAAGATTTATTGAAAGTTATTTCAATTTTAGAAGGCAAAATCCGAGATGAAATTCGACCAATCCGCTATTTCACAGGGGAATTTTCAAATCCTAATGATCAAATAGAACTCCTATTCAAGGAGAAAACTTTACCATTAGTTTACTAAAATTTTACCGGCGTTTCAGCTTTTGCCTATTTTTTCTTGAGAAGATAGGTCGTGTTTAAGCAATACTCTTTCAATTTCAAATGATAGAAAACGGCTTCTCGATAACTACAAAAATCACAAGAAAAAAAACGAGCGAGGTACCCCATGATTCGAGTATCTGCGGGGGCAAAAGCAAGGACAAATGAACATAAACCTTGCATCCGCATTGCGATGAAAAATGGTCGCTGTCATCTGCATGGAGGCAAAAGGAATTAAAATAATCTTGATCGCAATCTAATTCATGCTTGTCTCCCTTTTTATCGATTGTGTCGCTCGTTTGTAAGGGGATGCGGTATTGACTCGGATCCACTTACTTAGCGGCCACTGTTTGCCAGAAGAGAGCGTACACCATGGCCAAATCCCCGTTCGATCGAGATTGCCAGTTTGATCTTCTGCTTCAACAATCTCCAGAACGCGCAAAACTAACTGATGAAATATCCTCATTTGTTCATCAGCACTGTCAAACTGGTATATCTGATAGAAGCGCTGAGCAATGCCCAAATAATCCCATGTTGAAAATCCCTCACAGGGCATTTCCGGCACTTTTCCTTGAATTCCGGCCTCATACCATTGGACTAAGGCTTTGCCCCATCCAATTTGATAGGCGATGATGTCTGAAATACTCACTTTTCCACCCGTTCCGTCGATGATTTTCAAAGTTCGGGCAGGAGGAGCAATGTGGGTTACGATTTTTGCCAATTGATCATATGCATTTTGAATGTCTTGGGTTAAATTGGACTTCATTTTCCTATTGAATTGCATCAAGAGTTTTTGTTTTAGTTATCGTGCTTATGTTTTTACTTCTTGTTGTACGAATTGGATGACTTCTTCCAAAAATTGGGATACTTCTTTTTGTTTTTCAAAAAATCTCGGAAGCACATTAAGCAAAAACTTTTCCAGATGAGAAGGAAGCTTCTTAAGTTTAAAAAGGAAAGGCTCTATTCGCTTAAGGGTGGGATCATATGTATCATTGAGAACAAATAAAATTTGAATAAGGGCGTCTATTCCCCGAAACAAATGGAATTGGTAAGCAAGGATTCCTATATTCCTTTTTGCGTAATCTTTAAGTTCTTCATCGGCTTCGAGAAGAATAGGAAAAAACTCCCGAATGATTGTCTCTTTTAGTGCCTGCGGAATAGGCTTAATTCGAGATCGGATTTTATGAACGAAATACTTTTCATCGTACAGAATTTTACAGGATTCTAAAAGGCCGAGGAAGGTATAGGGTCTGAAGGGAAATTCCTTGAAGGTAGTTTGATGCTTTATAATAAGTTTTTTGACAACACAATTGACCCAAGCGGTTGTATTGTAGCCAATCTCTACTTTTTTGCCGTGAATGAGCAGTTTGTCATTAATGGGAGACCAGGAGTTATCCCAACCGTTGCTCCGTTGAATGGTGGCTGGGGCAATTTCTACAATCTTTGTATGAGAAATTTTCTCGTAAATATCTCGTCTAATATCAGGGAGGGGAATTGTTTTAAGAAGTACCAAGAGATCGAAATCTGATTTTTCATCCTGCATATTTTGCGCATAAGACCCATACAGCAGGATCGCCTTAGCATCTAAATCTTTTGCAAGAATAGGAATTATGTGATCAATGATCATATCTCCTCCGGTTTAGATGCTACATAGACAACTGCTTGCTCATTTTGCTCAAAAGATTCATCTATGATACTCACGGCTGAAAAACCAGCCTTTTCTAATAAAAGTTCCATTTCAAAACGGTGATACCATCGAACCTCATATTCCTCTTCTTCGGCGTGGGTGAATAGCTCGTGGACCCATTTTTCATAGCGACTTTGGGTCTTTTCTATTTGCTCTTTGAAATTGACGGCAACAGTTGATTTGTGAACGATCTGGGAATCATCGCCGGAATGAGCTGCTCTTTCAAAAAGCTTTTCTTTGGATTCATCCATCAAAACTGAGCCCTTAATGTTGTCTTTGATCGCATCCCATGGGATAAAAGTTTCAAGCACAAGCCTTCCGGCTGGTAATAGCACTGAATGGAGGTTTTTTAAGATGTTAAGTGCTTCTTTTCGATCTTGAATGAGCTGAAACGATCCTATAGCGATGAAAATAAGATCATATTTTCGAGGCAGGTCAAGTTTTTGGAGGGATTGATGGTAAAGTTGCACCCCAAGACCTTGGTCAGAGCAACGCTTTTGGCAGCTTTGCAGCATGTGGCTGGAATTGTCGACACCATCTAAAACTAATCCTTTTTTAAGCAGAGGAATGAGAAGCCTGCCCGATCCGCACATCGCTTCGAGGATAGGACCTTTTGCCGTTCCAAGAAGCTTTTCATAAAATGCAACTTCCTTAGGACCAGCTTCTGGTTTAGTTAGATCATAAAATTCAGTGCACAAATTTAAATAGGAAGATTTCATTTGATTTTGCCTATAGCTCGTAGATTTTCCACCAATTTGCAAGGAACTCATCATCTAACTTTTCTTCTGCGCGAGAATCAAATTGCTCCCAATCGAACAAAGGATGCTCACCGCTGATCAAAAGATCGAAAATGTGCCTATATATTTTCATTCCGTTGGCACTATTTGTCATGATAACGAAACCTGTTTGCTCGTTTTGAAAGGCCAAGCATTGAAATGTTCCATTATCTCCTGAATGCCAAGAAGAGCTCCCTTCGGGAGTTATTTCAATCCCCCATCCTAAACCCCAGCCAATTTCTTTGTTAATTTGAACCTGAATTTCGGACATAACGGAAAATCGTCTCGCGATAATCATAAATTTTGCGTAGTCTGAGGCCGTTGTATGAAGACTAAATGAGGCGATGGCTTTTACCGGTTTCCACTTTTCGGTCGGAAGACCCTTTTGATCATGAGGAGATGCTGCTTGAGCAATATAATTCTTTTTCCAGATAAAGCTGCTATTATTCATCTTGAGTGGCGTTAAAACGTGCTCCTGCATATAGGAAGCTAAACAATCTCCTGTGATCTGTTCTATCACTCTACCAAGGTAGCAAAAACTCTCCCCTGAATACGCAAACTGGCTTCCCGGATAAAACTCTAGTTTCAAGGACTTGCCAGGTTTTAGATTAGCAGTAGGAAATCCTCCAGTATGCGAGAGAACATGCCTCAAAGTAACGACAGATAAAAACGTGTCGTTGGATTCTGGGCTTGTTAAATAGGTGCTCAAAGGTTGGTCCATTTCCAAGAGGCCTTTTTCACATAATTCTAGGGCTGCATAGGCAATCAGCGGTTTGCTTAAAGAAGCTGCCTCAAAAACAGTGGAAGAGGTTACAGGATCCCGAGAAATTCTATTCTTAACTCCACATTCAAAAGTTACGATTTTTTTGTCAGAGATCCGTGCCAATGACAAACCAGGAATATCATACACCTTTATGAGCTCGGGTAGAAATGTAAGGTATTCTTTCTCAAACATATATTGATTTTGATTTGGAATGTCAGTTTCATGAACAATCGCAGACGAACTCGCAAATATCATATTTAGGAACATCCATTTTCCTTTTTTAAAATGCCCTGGGTCTGTATCTCGTCATCAAAGTATTTTATAAAAAATGTTTTGGTGAGTTTTGGATTTTTTTTATTTTCCCTTACGAACTCAACGGTAAAACCACATTTTTTGTAAAATCCTGGTGCTGAAAATGCGCTTGTAACGAGATTGATGTTATTGAATCCTTTGCCCTTGAAATGATTTTCCAGTGCCTGCAGTAATTTTTTGCCATATCCTTTCCCTCGAAAAGGCTTATAGACCCACATATCATCAATATAGACTTCTGAAATTGCAGTGAAGGCATTGAGAACACCAATTGCTTCTCTTTTTTCATCCCTAAGAATGACCGCAAATCTTTTATAATTTACATCAATGCCATGACTAGTCTCATATTCTACGAGATCTTTGCGCATTTTTTCTTCCACTTCTTCAGGAAGTGTATCGACAAATTCCACTGTGTGACATTTACTATTCATATGAGCCTTCGGGCACTCCATTTTTCATTTTCAACTGTAAAATGGACGGGAACGCAGTTATTAATGGCCCATTCACATTCAACTTCTAAGAAACAGCAGAGAGCCCAATGGACGCCGCCGTGCGCAACAATTAGTACAGGACCTTTTTGCTCGAGTGCTTGATTTACCCCCTTGAGCACTTGCTGCATGAATTTACGCACAGGGTCTTTGGCCTGCAAGTAAGCCATGGTTCCAAAAGCGGTCATCTCTTTCCATATTAGACCGGAACATTCACCAAGCTCCTCTATCTCGCAATGGTGGGCCGAAAGTCTAGAGGTAACGATGTCTTTGGTCTCTTGAGCACGTTTAAAGGAGCTGCAACAAACGGTCTTAATAGGTAAAGAAGCAATGATCGGTTCTATTCCATAAGCTTGAGCTAAACCTCTAGAATTTAAAGTGATATGGGCAGGAAGATCAATTTTTTCCTCTGCTGAGATATTATGATCCGTCTGGCCATGACGAATGAAATAAAAATCCTTCTTTAAAATCATGACGTCCACCCATATTCAGAATAAAAATTCCCTTCTTGAATAGCCTTTAAAGCTGTGACGTTATAATCCACTATGTTTAATGGCAATGTGTCCAGTGGAAAAAATGCAATGTGCTCGCATTTGTCAGGTTCGCGGTTAATGATACTGCCCTCCCAGGATGCGCATTCGAAAAAAATATCCACGTTGAGTCGATTTGTTTTTCGATGCATCACGTGGACAACTTTCAGTTTAAGAGGTTCGATCTGAATCCCAATTTCTTCATATGCTTCCCTACTCATCCCCTCAGTGGCTGATTCTCCGTCTTCTACATGCCCTGCAATTAAACTCCACATTCCATCGCAATAGCCGGTATTTCTCCTCAAATGCAGCAAGATTTTGTCCTCTTGTTTTAAAATGAGATAGGCATTAACACTTGCCCCGATACGTTTTTTGGATGCTAACGCTCGATAACGCGCATAGGCTTCTTTGCCACCAATCATGATCGGCATCATTTCCATTTCCTCTGCGGATACCCATCGATAGTTTTGATGCTCAGGTGATAGTCGAACCTTAGGTCTTGAAATTACCTTGATGCGGAATAAGTGATAGATATAATCTACTTCCGGTTTTCGAATATAAAGAGATCCAATCGAATGAATTTGTGATGGGTCGATGGAAATCGAAGTTTCTTCAAAAAGTTCACGAATCGCCCCGTATAATGGGGGCTCATTCGATTCTAATTTTCCTGCCGGAACTCCCCACGATCCTGCTTCTGAATCACTAGGCGCATTCAGTAGCAGTAATAATTTCCCATCGCATTCAAGATAGCAGGCAGCTACTTCAGCCTGAGGATTAAACGTTTCTGGCTTAGTCTCATGGACTTCTACAGTTGGTTTAAGGTGTATTTCTTGAGGCTTTTCAGGTTCAATAATATATTCTTGAATAAGATCAAAAAGTTGTTGGGGATTTTCTTGCATCATTTTTCTGAACGTAAAATGATGCATATATCCTCTAGAACATGGAAGAAAACGGCAGAGATCTCTTTCTTTTTTGCCATTTACCTTTGATAAGGCTTTCTGGATAAGGTCTTCAAGCAATAGATTTTGTGACATGTAATCCTTAGCAAAGTAATTCTTTAAACGATTTGGAGCCATATTCAGGTCTTAGATAATTTCCATTTTTTGTATAGACGACAATCGCATGTAAACGCCCTTCTTCAGCCATTACAATTGCCGCATCTTTTAAAAGCCAACGTTCGCCTTTCATACCTTGTACAAGATACTCTGAAATGACTCTCTTTTTACTCATCCGAGTTCCAGTAATATTTTCGACTTCTTTAAATTCCTCGTGCCCTACTTGCCAGCCCTCGTGGGTTTCCATAGCTTTAAGCAGTTTTTCATACTCTTCTTCATTCAAAGATTTAACAGTACGCTCCATATCAAATTTAGTTTGAATTCGAATTGCTCTGCGATAGATCTCTACTTCTTCTGTATCCGGAGCTTCGACTGGAACTCCAGTGTATTTTTTAGGGAGTTGGTTCAATGTTAGTCTTTGGTAAAAATCTTCCTTAAGAAGGAGTCGCATAGATTGTTTGCCTGTTTCGTAATCTGGAAAAACAGGGCGACCCCTGGCTTTTCCTATGGCCCCCGTTTTCTTAGCATGTACACCACTGCCCCACGCTAAATTACCTGGATTGTTATTCCTCCAAGAATTGACCCGGTCTTCCCATTCTTATCGTGATAACGAATAGTCATATTACCGTCAGTATCATAATAAACCACGGAAATCCCAGGTGGTTTCCCTTCTTCAGCTCTAACGAATTTCTTTTTATTCATGGAAAAGTGCCTCAGCAATTTCTACTACAAATGGAGTGTGACAGTGTGCAGGTTGCGCACTAATCACTGCATCAATAACAACTTGTTTATTTTCATAGAGTTCAATATTCGTTGGTTTTCTTGAGAAAGAAGAATCTAAAGTGACCAAATTAGCATTCGGTTCATCCGCTTTTAATTCCGAATCAATAAACTTTCCCAAATAATCGTTAAAAGTTACTTGTGATTGGGTCTCAACCAGACGCTCCAATGAAGCTTCATCTATTTCTAAAATAGTCCTTGGCTCTGCCCAGTCTCCGTTTTCCACGCTAAGAAAATGCGGTGGGCCTGGGAAAATCATCTCCTTAACGATCCCTTTAAGTACTACGTGCTTATAATAGCCTGGATTTTGAGACGCTCTTTCATGGTCCTGTTCAGTAGGTTCTGCAATGAGAGCTTGGGAGCTCAACAGCGAAACTGTTATAAAGAGTTTTATTTTCATTTTTTTACGATATATCCTTAACTGTTATTAATCATTCGATCAACTTATATTTTTGAACTTTGCTCCTTGGCTTATCCGGTATCGTGTAGGCGATCACACCTTGATCGATCAAACTTTGAAAAACTTTTTTCAGTCCACCTGAGATGCGTTGGTGCCCTAATAGCTCAGCAATTTCGGCCTTCGATAGAGGTCCATTACTTAACAAATTAACCACTTCTTCTTCTATCGACTTGGACCTCAACTTGGGCCTCAACTTAGGCCTTTCTTCGGGCATTTCCCCGGTAGCAAAAAAGACTGATGGTAAGAACGTAGTAATAACAGATTCAGCACGTACTTCCCAGGTTGGTTCAGAATTTCCATTTTCTTTACACCAATCAATAATGTTGAGCGTACCCATTCCCCACTTTTCAATCACCCCAGCTCGGTAAAATACGCTAGCGATGATAGGATTCCATGGCTTAGATTCATGTGGTCTTGTCAGTTTTTCAGGAGTCATATCGAAATGAAAAATACCGGGATTGATGATTTCCAAATGGTCGTCATACATAGCAATTGCAACGGCGCCACCTGGAGTTGTGTAATCTCTATGACAAATGCTATTTGCAAGGGCCTCTCGTGCAGCAAGAGGGGGATAAAGAGGGTAATCCTCTCGAATCATTTTTCCAGGCACAACACGCCCAGATATAGGGACATGATCCAGCAGAAACGACTCACCGCGCCTCAAAAGATCAAAACCATTCCCCCAATAATTGCGATTAGGTAATCGATCTGTACAAGCCTATGATGCAGATGAATTGATTTGGCGTTACATGTTTGATGGTCCCTTTAAAGATCCTAACGAGTTGATTGCGAGCTTGCAGCCTCAGATAAATGCTTTTAATGGTTGTTGTCTATGTGTATTTGACATTGCTACAGGCAAACAGATAGGTGTTGCTAATCTTATGAATAATGTTCCTACTGATTTAAAAATTGAACTCGGGGGCATTTGGTATAGTCCCATTGTTCAAAAAACTTCTGCTAATACAGAAGCGACATATTTGATGCTCAAGCACTGTTTTGAAATTGGTTATCGTCGTATAGAGTGGAAATGTCATTCACTTAATGAACGATCGCGAAGGGCTGCTTTACGCATGGGATTTAAATTTGAAGGCATTCAAGAAAACCATATGATCGTCAAAAATTGCAACCGAGACACGGCTTGGTTTCGAATGCTGGACGGAGAATGGCACGAAAGACAGAAAAATCTTGAATTAAGACTTTACTCTAACTCATTTCAAGTGAATTAGCGTAGTAAAATCCAATAAGCACGAGGCTATACATGAATGTGCTACTGAGGGGGGCTTTAGCAGCCTTGAAATATGGTTTTGACAAACTCAACCCTGATGAAATTGTTTCGTTTACAACTACAGCCAACAAACGTTCTATAGAAGTTATGAAAAAAATCGGTATGCAACACAATCCTGAAGATGATTTTGATCATCCAAAGCTACCAGAAGGGCATCCCCTTAGAAAGCATGTGCTGTACCGGCTCCAAAAACAAAAATGGCAAAAGCATAGTTGAAGTAAATAATAGGCGTTATGAGCAATTTAATTGTCGAGCTAAGTCTTGATAGGTCTGAAAAGGCATGTAGAGACATTTCCGCTAATTTACCTGAATGGTTTGGCATATTTGGGGCTAACGAAAAATATGCTAAAGGAGTGAGAGAACGACTCGCCTTCGGGTATATGATTAACGAAACCTGTATAGGAATGATCTCTCTTGAATTCCCGTTTGAGAACACAGCTAACGTTTATTGGATGGGAGTAAGAAGAGATTGGCATAATAAGGGTGTAGGAAAAGCTCTCCTTCGTTATGCAGAAGCCATTTGCTTAGAAAGACATGTGTACTCAATATCTGTCGAAACGTTAAGTCCTAAGGAGAATGATAACTGCTATCTTAATACATTTAAATTCTATATCAAAGAAGGGTTTAAGCCACTCTTTGAGCTTAATACCTATGGTCCTGAATATTTAATGGTTTATTTGAATAAGATTCTCTCTCCTAAAATATTTGAGTGGATTGATTTGACCCATGAAATTTCAGAAAATGTTCCAACATGGAGTGGAGATTGCGGGTTTAAGCATACCAACATTTTAAATTACGAAGAGTGCACAACAGACTGCAAATTTTTAGTACAACGCGTTGAAATGCTTGCAGGTATAGGAACACATATTGATGCACCTGCACATTGCTTTCCTAAAGGTAAAACAGTCAAAGATCTTCTTCTTGAAGCTTTAGTTTCGCCGTGTATCCTCATAAATGTTTCTCAAGAAGCCGATGAAAATTACAGGATTGGAATTGAAACAATAAAAAATTTCGAAAGACTGCATGGTAAGGCTTGGGGAAATGCATTTGTGATTTTCTATACAGGCTGGGATCGATTTTGGAAACAGACGGATAGGTATCGTAATAATTATAATTTTCCTAGTTTGAGCAAAGAAGTCGCAGAATATCTCATATCTCAGAATATTGCAGGAATTGGTATTGATACACTCTCTCCTGATCGACCTGAAAGTGGCTATCCAGTACATCAAATCGTTTTAGGAGCAGGAAAATATATTGTCGAGAACATTGCTAATGCACATTTATTGCCTATTACCGGTAGTTATGTTTTTGTTATGCCGCTTCGATTATCTGAAGGGACAGAAGCTCCTATTCGGCTCTTAGGGATGCTTCAAAAACCATATAAATTTTGCAATTGAGTCTGAATCACGTATGAAAGTTAGGTATAAATCTAGTCTTTCGAGGTAAAGAAGAGCAGCATGATCGATAAGATTATTCAATGGGCAAAGCAAGAAAAACTATTCAAGCGTTGATCTTAACTGGATCGCGAGCTACAGACAAGCATGATGAACTTTCAGATCTCTTGCTTACCAAACAGCTGCACATCTTGACTACGATTACCCCATGAAGTAGACAGCCACAAAATTTATTAATGAGCTTAGAGGAAAACATGAAGAAAGCTATTATCATAGGGGCATCATCAGGGATTAGGAAAGATCTCGCAATTGTTTTGGTTGAATATGGGTATGAAGTGGGTTTAATGGCAAGGCATGTGGAGAAATATCTTCATCCCGAAGTTCAGCTAATAAGTCCACTAGCTGATATAACAAGAAAGTATAAACTGGATCTAAACATGGCTGATATTAAAGCTACGATTTTTTTCGATAAACGCTATTGGGTAGGCATATTTGAAAGAATGGATAAAGAAGGATATGCTGTTGCAAAACACATTTTTGGAATCGAGCCTGCTGATACAGAAGTTTATGAATTCGTTCTTAATCATTATCAAGAGCTGAAATTTGGAGAGCCTAAGGAATTTACTCTTGAAATTAAACGAATGAATCCAAAGAGGGTTCAAAAAGAAGTTCGCCGTGAAATGGAACGTATGAAAGAAACGACAAAACCATCTACTTTTGCACAGGATTACATGAGAGAGGAGATTGAAAAGAAAAAAGTGCAAAAAAGACATCAAAGCAATATCCAGAAACAAGCTCGCAAAGAAGAACAGTTTGCTTTGAAGCAGGAAAAGAAAAAAGAGAAACATAGAGGGCATTAAATTCGATTTTTTCTCTATTCATGACAAAACAATGAATAAAAATATGAATGTAAATGATGTAATAGAAACAGAACGACTTGTCTTGCGCCCTTGGAGAGAAAGCGATCTGGAGCCATTTGCAAGGCTCAATGCAGATCCTAGAGTTATGGAATATTTCCCATCTATCCTCAGTCGCAAAGAGAGCGATGATTTGGCCAGTCGTATTTCCTCTAAGCTGAAAGAACAAGGATGGGGGTTATGGGCTGTATCAATCTTAGACGTTGCGAATTTTGTTGGATTTATAGGGCTTGCTGAACCTTCTTTCCATGCTCATTTTACACCCGCTGTTGAAGTTGGATGGCGGCTTTGTTTCGATCATTGGGGAAAGGGTTATGCAACAGAAGGGGCTAAGGCAGTCCTAAAACATGGATTTGAAACGCTGAATTTCAATGAGATCGTCTCTTTTACTACCGTGCAAAATATGCGTTCTCGACGTATTATGGAGAAAATAGGCATGCATCATGATCCAAAAGATGATTTTGATTATCCAAAACTACTGAAAGGCCATCCATTGAGGAGACATGTGCTTTATCGTATAAATCATAGCGAATGGAAAAATCTGTAATGTCTCCTTCTGGAATTCAATAGAGAAAATGACGATGAATTTTAAATCCATAGATATTTCTCAATGGAAGCGTAGAGAATATTTTGAACATTATCTCAATCAGGTTCCATGCACATACAGCATGACTCTTAACTTGGACTCGACTGAACTTCTTAAAGAACTCAAAAAACGTGATATCAAACTTTATCCTACAATGATTTATTTGCTATCTATGATTGTAAATAAGCATGAAGAATTTCGTACTACCATTGATAAAGATGCGGGAGTTGGAATTTTTGACTTCCTCCATCCTTCCTATACAATCTTTCAAAACACCAGCGAGACATTTACAAATATTTGGACTGAATATACTCCATCATTCCCTGAATTTTACAAACAATATATGTCAGACGTAAGAAATTATGGTGCAACCAAAAGCTTTATGGGAAAACCAGATACACCATCCAATGTATTTAATATTTCAAGTATTCCTTGGATCAGTTTTACTGGTTTTAATCTAAGCTTGCCAAAACTAGCAGATTACCTTCTCCCTATTTTTACTACAGGCATGTATTTTGAGCAGAATGGCAAAATTTGGTTGCCGATTGCAATCCAAGTTCATCACGCTGTTTGTGATGGGTTTCATATCGCAAGGTTCGTACGTGATTTGCAAGAAGCTATGAACACACTGTTTATGTAAGAATATGATGATCTTGCACATATCTGCTTGAACGCCCCATTGAATATTCTCTTCGATGGTTGAGGTAAAATGGAGGTCGATTTTTTATCATTGTAGAACCTTCTAAGTTAATGATTGAGGAAAGTCAGCTTGAATTCTATTTCCCTAGGAGTAAAGAACCTATTTAACACCTCGGTTCGCCTACTCAATCAGCCTATAGTCAAAGAAGGTGTAAAAAATATTGCAGGCTCTGTGACCTTTGGATTTGGACTAGTAGAAATTTACGACATATACCAAATTATGCGTGGTCGTGAAATTTCAACTGAAATTTCTTTAAATTCTCCCAAATGGGTTCAAGTAGTTGATAAAGTAGTCATTGTCTGTGCTAAAATTTCACTGATTTTGAGTGCTGGAGTTTCTCGTCCTGGTATTTTTATCATATCTTCGCTCGTGGGGTGCATTTTTTCCACTGCTCAATTAGATCAAGTATTTGGCCCTAATACCATATTTGCAATTAATCCTTGGCATCCTCATCATGTGACCAGTGTTGCAGCTGTGATATTAGCTATATCTTCTGTTGTTCAGTCAACTTATAAAGGTGTTAATTGGGCATATAAGAAAATTCGTCAGTATCAAGATATGCCAGTCGGTAACCATCATGTTCGACCTTGGCTTACAGACGTTAAAGTAAGATTAATGACCCTCTTTAATACAATTACAAGCCGCTCTACTTTACATATTGGAAATCAACTAGGACGATTTATATTACGTCCCATATGAAAATATGGAATAGTACAGATATCGAGCGACAGATCGGTTGGATCTTCTAGAGCTTGAACCAACTTAATAAAGGAAAAAATGGATCTTGAAAAATATCTTCTTAAAAACATTCCTATCTCTTCTTCAATAGGTGTCAGAGTTGATATATCCTCTTCAGAGAAAGTTGTTTTAGAGGCTCCTTTTTTAAACAATATCAATCACAAACAAACGGTGTTTGGCGGAAGTCTCCATGCAGTTACCACTTTGGCTTGCTGGAGTTTGCTACACATTAATTTAACAGCATTATTCAAAGATCCCATCCAAATTGTCATTGCGAGTAGTGAAGTAAAGTATTTGGCACCTGTCACCTCAGACTTTAAGGCTGAATGTCTTCATCCTGATATTGACAGCTGGGAACGCTTTCTAGCAATTCTTCGTAGAAAAGGTAAAGCACGTCTCCAATTGAATGCAAAGATCTTCGAAAAGGATCAACTTTGTGTAGATTATTCGGGAGTCTTTGTTGCGATCCATCATAAAGAAATGGTATGAGTGTAATGTTGTATCAAATCAGAGAGATTAACAAGCTATATTTGAGAAGATGTCGATAGAAATTACAAAAAAAGAATGTATCAATAGCGATAAATGGCGAATTGGAGGATTTTTTGGAGCATTTTTAGCGATTTTGTCGATCTTTTTTATCGTTCCTATATTTGAGAAAAATTTTTATACTCATTTACTCCTTCAATTCAGTTTTATTTTATTAATTCTTTCATCTATTTATGCGATCGAGAGTCAAAGATCGATTGTAATTTCCGGTCTTTTTTTTCTGACGCCATTTATTTATTTTGATTCTTTAAGTTTTCAACATCATTCTCTGCCTTATCTGATTATTGCAAATGGCTTTTCATTGATCTTTATATTGCTTGCCATTGTCGTCTTAATGAGGAAAATTGTTTGTGCTGGTCTGGTGAATGCCGATCTTATCTTTGGAGCTCTGATGGTGTACTTATTGTCAGGTATATTGTGGTCAAAGCTTTATTTTATTGAGAATATGATGACACCTGGTAGTTTTCATGGTGCAGGCATATTAACTTTTGATAGCACTCTTCTTCATGCTTATGAACAACAATTTAACTTTCTGTACTATAGTTTTGCTACTCTGGCTACTTTAGGTATGGGCGACATTACCCCTCTAAGCCATCTGGCAAAATCTCTTACAGCTATAGAAGCAATGTTTGGCCAACTCTTTGTCGCCATTATCATCGCTAAACTGGTCAGTGTGTGGTGGTACGTTCCTGGCAAGCGAGATGAACAGTATTAATCTTCCTATCTTGTAAGTTTCTTAGAGACTTTTATTTAACAAGAAGCACTTGTAAGTAAGATTCAGTTTGAAATATGAGGACCTTTAATTTTAGAGGGGTCCTATGTAGTAAGGCATCTTAATAGAATCTTAATAGAATAATGTTAAAAATTTATTCTTAATCAATAGTTAAAATGGAGTTTTGTATGTCTGGGCATTTCCCTATTGGATCATCGCAAACGAATATGATTTGGAATCAAGATGCTATCTTAGAAAAGGGAATCGATTTTCTTTATCAAAAAAAAGAAGGGTTAAAAGTATTTCAAGATTTGAGAGAGGCAGCACAAAAGATTGATTATTATTGTAATTCATCAATCGTTGCGACAGAAAAAGTTAAAGAAGTTGCAAAGCAATCTATAAAGGAAATGGAAACTTTAAAAAAAGTTGCAACAGAGTTTTTAATTGTTGAATCGGCCAAAGACCCTTCATCTGAGCAAACAAAGCGATTGTCGAAAATTATTTTAATAACAGATTTGGGTTTAGAGTATTTTACAACTGTCATCAAAAATACCGATACTCCAAATCTAGTAGATCAAAAATTGCGAGACATATGGCTAGCTAGCAATAAAGCCTTGCCTTTGGCGACTTTGCTTGTTGGACCTGTTTTTTTACTTAAGGAAAGCCATGTTCTCTCTTACCAGTATAATAATCATGTAAATTATGTTTATCTTCTCTGGCAGATCCCAGCTGTAGCGTGTGTTGCTTCCAATGTGATTCGTTATTTACATCGAAATTATGTAAGCAATCCGCGTGAACAATTAATTAACTCTGTGAAAAATCTTTTTGAAAAAGCACTCTCTCCGACTTAAAATTATGTGAAGAAGGGCTCTTTGGATATTAATGACGGAGAGAAACAGCCCCTGTCTTTGGCAAGAGAGTGGAAAAAAGTCATTAGATTCATCGCGAAGATTTTATCGATTTAGGGCTTTTTTGAATGATTTGATGTCCTGCATAGATTTAATTAGTGCAATGACATCAAATCATGAACTACTTATGTTGACTTTGATGACTTCTCAGTCACATTCTCTCTTGGTTCGACGACATACTCGTAGGTAGAAAGCGAAGTAGAAAACTCAGAAGAAGTCATTGGAAATTTTACATTTTCAGAAGCTATCGCTTTTTCAAAAAAAAATTTCATGCTCTGAGTTTTAACAATAGACGAATTGTACCTATAACAGAGATTCAAATAACGAATAGCATTAAAACCAATACAAGCTACAAGAGAAACTTTAACCGGAATTGTCGCATAACAGGGAACTGTATATTGGAGAAGTTCCTTGCTCAAATAACCAGCACCAGTCAAGACTACCGCACAAAATGCAAGTTTATTACTCGCTCGTGTTGCCTCCAATATACTCCAGTTGAAAAGAGTTGGATAATAGGTATCATTAACAACGCTTGCGAAATAATTTAAGCCATGTTGACTGGCAAGTGCAATTTTTTGCAGTTTTTGCGTTTGTTCAGATGATGGATCTTTAGAAGATTCAGTAATCAAAAGTTGTACGACTTATTAGGACTGATTCTCTTACTCGAATTTTAATTGAAACATGGAAAACAAAGCTCTAAAGATTTTCCAAATCATGACTTTATTGTAACATCTCTTGAAAATCAAACTGGCGATTATGGCCTTTCATTTTATCTGAGAAAATATGCTGGCTTACGTTCTTAACCACGGAGAGAGCGACCATACAAAATGGCTATCGACTGTAAAATAAGAAAAATAGAAAATGATATATAAAGTATGGCTTTTTTTCTTTTTTTTAAAAAACTCATATTTTGAAAATTCCTTCTACAAATAAGACATCATAATTGGTGGATTGACTGGATGGTAATCCTCATCAACATAGCTACAGTTTATATACATTGTCCCTGCAATTTCTTTTTTACAATTTCCACCTTCATGAATGTGTCCAAAACAATGAATTTTCAACTTTATTCTTTTCTAGACTAGTTCCAAAAGGTCTTGACAGCCCACGTGTCGTTTACTGTCAGTTTCATCAAATATGCTATCATTGATCCTGGATGAAAAGTCGATTGCAGAGCTCAAGACTCTTTTTCTTGAAAGGGTCATCGCCGGGGTTGAGACAGCCAGGATACTTCTCAAGCCTCCTCAATGATCGTTCAATTTGGCAAAGACCTGGCTGAAAGAAGTTTCCAACTGTTTTGCGATAAATCGCATTGAAGGTTTCACATAGTTCCTCTGATAAAGTGGATTCTTCACTCTCATGAAGTAGGGTTTCGAAAAGGATATCCTGCAGTGGAGAGGCAATGTCATGACCGGCAAAAAGTCCCAAAGGTTCATCCTTCAGTCCCATAGAGGGATGTGTTTCACAAAGATCCTTCATCATCAAAGTATCCGTTTCTGCATTATAGAAAAATTTCCTTAGGTTCGCCGTTCCATGATAGTAAGTGAGATATGCTTGGCTTGCAGAGAGTTCTGCCATTTGCTTTTCCATCACAGCTTTGATTCTTTCAAGCTGATCTCCTCCAGCTTTTTGATAAGCTTTTAATTTCGAGTCAATTCTCGTTTGAAAAGCTGATAGGATTTCTGGAGTGATCTTTTGGGGTGTGGCTTTAAAAGAATGCATTTCACCAAGGGTGATGGCAAGTTTCTCTAGAGCTCGCTTAAATAGGCTGATCGCCTTAGCTCTCTCTCCGCTCTCTTTAGGATGCTTGAATATCTCGGCATGTAAGGAATCCATATCCTTCCCAGGAAGGTTAGGCCCTGCGATTAAGTAATAGTTATTGCCATCGATTTTGCAAAGGCCGACAGCAAGATGTTCTTGAGCTCGGGCACAGGTCAAACGCAGAGAGTGCATTAGGTTTGCTCCAGCCAGTTGACGTACAAAATGGGTATCTCTAGTTGCATAGGCTTTGGAATAATCTGGATTGGGGATCTCTTCTTTTTCCTTAGTAGAGCAGAAGACACGGATATAGAGCTCTCGTTGGCTATCAGTGGCAATGAAGGTTGCTTCTAGGGATCTTTTAGAGGCTACTTCAGTCATTGATGTGGGATGGAAAGAGAGCGCTTGCTGCAAGAAGTTTTCCACAGACTCATGTAGAGTGCCTTGTGAGTAATCGGTAAGACCGTCTCTGATGCGTGCTAATACCTGCCGTTCGGTCATCCTCTGTTCGGCTCTAAGTGGAGTATAGCCATGGTCAGAAAGGCAATGGAGTAAGGATAGAGGCCTTGCTGCTTTTGAGAGAATTGTCGCTTGTTGCATTGCCTCATATGAGAGGTCTTTTACAGGATATGAAGTTAAACTGATTGATGTCATGATAAAAAAAATAAAAAATTAAATTATTGTTGTATTTATTTATATGGACTGATTTTTATTAGTAAATAATATTCTTTCATTATATTCAATGATACAAAATTTTTCACCAAAAAAGCGTAATCACAGTAAAATCCGAAAACGGAGATAAGAATATGAGATGCCTGTTGATTATGTTAGATACAGCCATTGAATTGCACAATTCCTTTATGCTTAGAGAAATTGCGAATTTTCAGTATAAATTTGGATCAGTAACGAATCTGCCAAGGCTCTTAATAGAAAAAAATGAAGGAAAGCTATGATGAACAGTGAAGCCAGAAACAGCAATGGAGATGACTTCAAATCACAGAAAAAAAAGATCATTGTTGTCCCATATAACCCCGACTGGCCTCAAATTTTTAAAATAGAGTCGGAAAAAATCAAAAGGGCTCTCGGATCAAATTGCATAGCTATTCATCACATCGGTTCTACTTCAGTGCCAGGTCTTTCAGCGAAGCCGGTAATTGATATAATTGGAGTGGTCAAAGATCCAAAACAGGCTATTCAATCTCTTGAAAGCTTAGGCTTCAAATATAAGGGGGAATATAACATTCCCATGCGGTTTTATTTTAAACGTTTGGAGGGGATCGAAACAAACCTTCATGTCTACAGAGAAGGGCATCCAGAGATTGAGTTGAATCTACTTTTCAGAGATTACTTGCGCAAGCATCCCGATGTGCGCGATGAATATGCAAAGCTTAAAGAGGATCTTCTGCGGAAGAAGTCGTCCTACGAAAAGAACAATTCCTCTTTTACAGGATATAATCTCGGCAAAGATGCTTTTATCCGGAAAATTCTACAAGCAGAGGGTTTCGATCGCATTCGCATAATGCAATGCACGCACTATGCTGAATGGGAAGCAGCTAAAAGATTAAGAAATAAATACTTTTTTGATCCTTTGTTAATTTCAGATCCTTACACATGGACGTTTGATCATCCCGAACACGCTCATTTAGTCTTCTATCAGGGAGTTGAAATTATTGGGTATGCTCACATTCAATTTTGGGCTAATCAAAGAGCTGCTTTACGCATTATCGTTATTGACGAGAACTATAGAAGGCATGGGCTAGGAAGCCAATTTTTACAAATGTGTGAGCAGTGGTTGAAAAGCCAAGAGGTCAAATCTCTTCACGATGAAGCTAGGCCAAATGTTCTCAGCTTTTATCGTAGAAATGGCTATACAGAAATGCCCTTTAAAGATCCCAGCGGTGAACCTCCAAGTGCTCAAGATATTGCGATGGGAAAAAAATTATGAACTCTCGAGTTAGAAAATTTTTCTCCTATTATAAACCATATTTAGGACTTTTCTATGCAGATATGGCATGCGTCGCTATTGTTGTGTCGATGATTTAAAACCAGCCGAAGATGTTTTTTGGGAAGAACATAGCGGCTATTTTGCTGATGCAGATGGCCATCGTTGGGAAGTCGCTTGGAATCCTCATTGGCTTCTTGAAAAAGATGGTTCGATACGATTACCCATTGGAAGTTAGTATCCCTAATTTTCCAAGAATGAAATCAACCCTTTCTTTTACGGAAGTCTTTGGAATCAACACTGTTTCATAACCAAAATTTTTATACTTGATGAGGAGTTCCTCAAATTCTTTTACAGCAGATTCAAAATCATGCTTTCTTTCTGCATCATTAGCGAAGATTTCCTTCCATGGAGGTACTAGAAAGACTAGACGATTGTACCTAAAGTTATTAGCTGCATTTTGAAAATACTTTGGTTGAAGGCAACTTAGCTGAACAGCATCGATAATTCCGCGGTCAAAGAAAATAAACTGATCTGGCCTCTCTTGAGAATTAAATTGATATATGTAGCGTGAGAGTACTAGATCGAGGAATTTTTGAAGGTTCGTCCAAGGTAAAGCATCTCCATCGATTGCATATTGCTCTTTGACTATTTGTCTTCCTGGTTCAAGCACAATAGGATAGCCTCTTCTTACAAGTTCAGATAAAAGAGTGGATTTTCCCCCACCTGAACATCCAGAGATAACAACATAATTTTCCTTGGTAATCGGAAAATTCGTTTCATTTAGGTAATCATTTTCCATTGGCTCTCCCTGAATATTTGTAATTACAAACTTCCTATTCAATCATTTGCTCTTATATGCTAGACTAATGCGATCTTATAATGAATCAGATTCGAATTTTTTTTCTTTATGAACTCCAAAAATAAAATATGACGATCCTATTTTCAGGATTACGTGTGAGCTTATAGATAGAAAATAATTTCGAATGAATCATTAAGATCGCTATCAGAGGTAATAGATTCATTTTGAGAAAGAATATGCATGTAAGAACACTGTCTTCAGAACTATCAAAAAAAATCGACCAGCAGGTTACCTTGCGCGGTTGGCTCAATAATATTCGGCCATTTGGCAAGCTAAACTTCTTGATCCTGCGCGATCGTGCGGGTTTGGCACAGATTGTCATCGACGATAAGGAAGAACTGCGCAAAGTGTCTCATCTGCAGCCAGGTGCCATTCTCATGATCTCAGGAAAAGCTGTTGCATCATCTCAGGCTGCCCTGGGTGTCGAAGTGATCTCTCCACGCATCCAAGTGGAAGTTCCCGTCATTGAGGTGCCTCCCGTCGACTACTTCAAACCAGAGATCCAATCAGATCTGGATTTCATTCTTGACCACCGTCCCATCTCTCTACGCAACCGACGTATCCAAGCGGTGTTTAAGATTCAAGCTGCTATTGCGCATGCCTATCGTCTATTTATGGTCGACACTGTCCATGCTGTCGAATATTTTTCTCCAAGTCTCATCGCTGCTTCCTCGGAAGGAGGTTCTGAATTTTTTACTGTCGACTATTTCGGCTATACCGCAACGTTAGCACAAAGCAGCCAGCTCTATAAACAGATTATGGTCGGTGTCAATGAATGCGTCTTTGCCCTCATGCCATTCTTCAGAGCAGAAAATTCCAATACACCGCGCCATCTTACTGAAGGAAAACAGTTTGAATTTGAGATGGGTTTCTTCAATCATTGGCATGAAATCCTCGACATCCAAGAGGCATGTCTCAAGTTCATTGTCAAATACCTTCATACACATCACGCTGCTGACATCGCCACCTTGGGTGGAAACATTATTAAAGCGCCTGAGTCCATACCCTTCCCTCGTCTAACCTTTGCTGAGGCACAGGAGCTATTTTTTGAGAGGACAGGACTCGATGAGCGTCATGAGCCAGATCTGAGTCCTGCTGCAGAAAGAGAACTATGTAAATATGCCTTGGAAAAATATGGCACCGACTTGGTCTTTGTCATCGACTGGAAAACGAGTAAACGTCCCTTCTATGCCTATCCCAACGATGAAAAACCTGAACTATCCAATACCTTCGACCTACTCTGTGCAGGCACTGAAATTACCTCCGGTGGACAGCGTCGTCATGCGTATGCGTCGATGCTGGAAGGTATTCAACTCAAGGGAATGGATCCTCGCAATTTCGAAGATTATCTCAGCATTTTCAAATATGGGATGCCACCGCATGGTGGCTTTGGCATGGGCTTGGAACGTCTGACGATGACATTACTCAAATTGTCGAATATCCGAGAGGCATCATTGTTTCCATCCGATCCTAAGCGGATCGCCGGCAATCGCATCAAAGCGAAGATCTTCTTTGGTGCCGAAAATATCCGCAATGAGATCATTCGTTTGCTGAAACAGCATGATATCGAATTTTATCATGAAGTGCATGCGCCTACGGCAACATCGCAAGAATCGGCAAACGTGCGAAGTACCCCTCTTGAAGAGGGTATTAAAGCACTCATTCTCAGAGGAAAGACAAGTAAGAAGAACTATCAGATCAATATCCCAGCCCATCTGAAGCTTGATATGAAAGCCGTCGCTGATGCCGTTGGAGAAAAGTGCGAATTTGAAAGTCCTGAAGTCATCGAAGAGCGTTTTGGTTTAATCGTTGGTGGTGTTCCTCCTTTTGGACAGCTTTTGAACATCGAGACTTATTTTGATGAGTCGATCTTAGAAAGGACACGTGCTGTCTTTAATTGCGGCATCAAGACTGAGTCGATCCTGATGCAGAGCAAGGATCTTGTTCGCTTGGTACAACCCAAGATGGGCCGTTTCGGCAAAGAATGATTTTCTGCTTTGTCATAGGACTGAAGAAAGGACAAATAGCACGATATGATGATATGAGCAGATTGGAGAAAGGATGATAGGATCAGATTACGGATGCAGTAGGTAATACATCATTGGGATAACATTTGCAGTTAACTTGAGAATAGAAAAACAGGGATCTCTTTTGAAAATGTCCCAATTCTCTTCGGAAAATTTACACGGGGAATGACTTTTAACAATAAAAAATCAAAAAGCTAATGAAATGTCATTGATTTCAAAAAAATTATCCATCAGCCTATTAATCGCATTGGTAGGCTTTCCTCAAATGAGTGAAACCATTTACACACCCGCGCTTCCTGATATCACGCGAAGTTTAAAAACAACAGCTTTTCTGGTCGAAGCAACTCTGGCGATTTATTTTTTAGGATTTGCCTTCGGTGTTCTTGTCTGGGGTGTAATTTCCGATAGGATTGGAAGAAAGCCCACGATGCTTATTGGCATTTGCCTCTATGGAATTGCCACAATTATCTGTGGACAAGCCAGCTCCATTGAAACTCTTCTAATTTGGCGTTTTTTTCAAGCTGTGGGTGCCAGTGTTGGATCTATCATTACGCAAACAATTTTGCGAGATGCATATGAGGGACCAGAACGTGCTAAACTATTTTCGATCATGTCGGGAGCTTTAGCCTTTTCTCCTGCTATTGGACCATTGTTGGGAGGATTCATCACTCAATATTTCGGGTGGAGGGCAAATTTTATTTCTCTTAGCCTTCTTGCTGGCATTTTATTGATCTGGACTTTTTTCTCTCTTAAAGAGACGCGTCCAGAAAAAACAGTCATGTTATCTATTTCTCAATTAAAAACATTTATCCTTTCTATGCTAGGTTCAAAACAGTTGTGGGGACATATTATTTTGATCAGCGGTACTAATAGTATTTTATTTGGATTTTATCAAGAAGCCCCTTTTGTTTTTATTGAGCAACTTGGATTTTCTCCCACTGCTTACGGCAGTTTTGGGTTACTTATTGCTGGAGCGACTATAGTGGCTTCTCGCGTTTCATACCGAAAGCATCATGATTGGTCTAGTAACTTATTGATCCGCCTCGGTTCTCTTTGCACTCTTTGCGGAGGCTTTTTATTCACTTTGCTTGTGATATCAGGGGCCTTATCTTTCGGACAATGGGGTCTACTTTGTACTATCTTGGCTCTCTCTTTGATTTTTTTCGGGATTGGTTTAATTATTCCAAATAGTTTGAGTGTGGCTCTTAAGTCTTATCAAATGGCAGCAGGAACGGCTGGATCGATTTTTGGCGGCTGTTATTACTGTCTTATTGCGACTTGTACTTGGCTTATGGGAATGCTCCATAATGGAACTGCTCTTCCCTTACCTAGTTATATTACTTTTATTGCCATGGTGATCTTAGTAGGGTCTTACATGAGCCATGAACGAGAACGCGTAATTGTGACTGCTCCCTCGCCTAAAGGCGAAGGCTTCTAGGAGTTACTCCCAGGCCATCCAGTCGAGGGCCAAAATATTTTGCACTGCGTTGAAATCTCTATGTGCCATATACCCACATTGGGAACATTTGTGCTCTCTTTCTGTTAATTCCTTCGACTCCAAATGCCCACATTGTGAACAGACTTGGCTTGTGTAAGCAGGATTCACCAATCCCAATTTCCTACCAGCTTCTGCCGCTTTGTAGGTAAGGAACTGACGAAACTGATTCCAACTTGCGTCCATTATACTTTTTGCAAAATGAGACCTTTCTA